>ENA-ORRA01001676-ORRA01001676.1-human-gut-metagenome-genome-assembly--contig:-NODE-1676-length-14197-cov-2.480625_pt1 | contig 14197 bp, 8 predicted proteins | sample MGYA00242169_ERZ509122 | MGnify/ENA primary metagenome ERZ509122 (study PRJEB26280, sample SAMEA2338650) | human gut metagenome | biome: human gut; feature: human-associated habitat; material: faeces...
AAGAAGTCTATCGCCAGCTTCTTCAGACAATTGATGCGCTGCCGGATCGGTGCAGGGAAGTTTTTTTGATGTATATGGAAGGCAAGAAGAACGAGGAGATTGCCACTGCACTCCATGTTTCTCTTGAAACTGTGAAGACTCAAAAGAAGAGAGCAATGTCCTTCCTTAGAAAAAAATTAGGCTCCTATCATTTTCTATTATTACAAATGTTACTTCCCTAAAAAGAAGCATAACACTCAATCCGCTTTACTTGTTAACACCTGTTTGCAATGAACAAAATGTTCGTTGTTTTTCTTGATTATTGTACAAAAAGAACGGTCTTCTAAATAAATAAAGTATCTTTTGAATAAAAAAACTTCAGAATCCTGTCCCCCATTTTTTCTTCTTAGTCGTCTTTATTATAAATAACCTGAAATAATATGATAAAGCGTAAAAGAAGTATAAATTCTATTATCCATGATCAGTTGCTGGGATACGCTTCGGAAGAAGATAAAAAACAGTTGCAGTCATGGCTTGATAGTTCTCAAGAAAATAGAGAGAACTATGATCGTCTGATGCGTGAGGCTTGTTTGATTGACAGGTATAAACAGTTTGCCCAGGTAGATGAAGCACGTGCTTGGGAAAGATTTCAGAAAAAGCATTTCTCTATTCGCTCTGCTCGTTGGATCAAAATAGGACGGTATGCGGCTATCTTCTTATTGCCGATAATTGGTTTTGCAATATGGTTTTGGACTTTGCGGCTGATGGATTCTCAGCCGGTGATTTCGGATGAAGTTCGTATTGCTATGATCCGGTCGGAGAAGATGGGTAAACAAAAGGCAACACTGGTTCTGGCAAATGGACAGAAGATGGATTTAAAATCAGTGCCTGCTAAGCCTTTACAGGATTCGGTGGAACAAGTGCCTGTTGCTCAGCCGTCTGTCCCTGAGACTGATGTGAACGAATCGGAAGAGCAGGTGCCGGTAGCTTTTTCAGTAGAAGAAGAGCGCACGATTCCGGCTGCCCTGCGGCAGGCAATAAAGGAAAATGAGGCGAGAGAAATCCGGATGACGTTTGAAGACGGGACCAGAGTGCATCTGAATTATAATACGACATTAAAATATCCACCACATTTTGGTACTACCACTCGCACGGTCTATTTGGATGGGGAGGCCTATTTTCAGGTAGCCAAGGATAGCAAGCGTCCTTTCCGTGTCATTACGGCGAATGGAGTGGTCAAGCAGTACGGGACAACTTTCAATGTAAATACACATGTGCCTGGAATAACGAAAGTAGTGCTGGTGAAAGGTTCTGTAAGTGTGCTTCCTAATCAGGGAGGGGAATATAAAATAAAACCGGGGGAATTGGCGGTTCTTCAGGCTGATACGCAAGATGTACAAATTAGCGTAGTGGATATCGAGCCGTATATCGCATGGAACAGTGGACGTTTTGTTTTTGATAACTGTTCTTTGGAGAGTCTGATGAATGTAATATCACGTTGGTACAACAAAGATGTCGTATTCGAATCGGAAGATACCAAGAAGATACGTTTTACAGGAGATATTGATCGCTACGGCTCAATAGAGCCCATATTGAAAGCGATACAGCGGGTGACTCATCTGGAAATGGAAATACAGGGGAAGACCATAATTATAAAGAAATAAACATATTAACTACTATTAAAAAAGGAGGACGACATGCAAAAAAAGAGAGCTCGAGAACGCATTATCATGTTTCTCTGTATTATTTCCTTGTTGTTTACACCGGTGTTGGCTGCATCGCAATCTAATGCAATGAGGGTATCCTTAGATCTTAAATCTGCAACAGTTAAAGAATTTTTTGATGCTGTAAAAGTACAGACTGGCCTGAACTTTATTTATAGTACGGAGCAAGTGAAGAATATGCCTCGTATCACTATTCAGAGCAATAGTCAGCCTATCAGTGAGGTGTTGAACAAAGTGCTGGCAAATACCGGATACAGTTATGAGATAGAAGGAAATATTGTAACCATTGTATATCAGCAACCTAAAGAGAATGTCCGCACGGCTACGGGCGTTGTGGTTGATGAGGGAGGGTTGCCCTTGCCGGGAGCTTATATAAAACTCTCTAAAACGGAGCATTCGACGATAACTGATAATGAAGGTAAGTTTTCTATTAATTTGTTCCATCAGAAAGAGCCTGTCCTGATTGTCTCGTATTTGGGTATGATTGTACAGGAAGTAAAAGTTGCCAGTACTAAACCCATGACAATCGTGATGAAATCGGATGTAAAGTCAATCGATGAAGTTGTAGTAACAGGTTATCAGGAGATTGACAGACGCAAGTTGGCAAGCTCCATATCCTCTATAAAGGGAGCTGATCTGATTGGTGGGGAGTATCTGTCTATTGACAAAATGTTGCAGGGACGCCTGCCGGGTGTTGCCGTGATGAATATGTCATCTACTCCGGGAGCTGCTCCTAAGATTAGAATCAGGGGATCTTCCTCTATTACAGGAAATAGAGAACCGGTATGGGTAGTCGATGGGATTATTCTGGAAGAACCTGTCAATATCTCTACAGAGGAGCTGAACAGTCCGGATAAGATAAATCTGATCGGAAATGCCATCGGTTCGGTCAATCCGGAAGATATTGAACGTGTGGATATTCTGAAAGATGCCAGTGCTACTGCTATCTATGGTATCAAAGCGGCCAATGGAGTTATTGTGGTCACTACCAAGCAAGGAAAAAGCCAGAAACCGAGTATCTCGTATACCGCTACATTGGGGATAACAGCTCCTCCTACTTACGATAAAATGTTTCGGATGAATTCTGCCGACAGAATTGATATGTCTATCGAAATGCAGGAGAGAGGATTATCTTTCGGAAGTTACAAACCTTCGGATATTGGCTATGAAGGGGCATTGCAACATCTGTGGAATAAGGATATTACTTATCAGGAATTCTTAAACCAGGTGAAGACCCTGAAAGGATTAAATACCGACTGGTATGACTTGCTGTTCCGTACAGCATTTACACATCAGCATTCGGTATCCATTACAGGTGGAAATGACCGGAGTAATTATTATATGTCCATGGGATATGCGAATAATAACAGTGTGACGATAGGGGAAGGGTTAGAGCGCTATAACGTACTGGCTAAAATAAATACCAGAATTAACCGGAATATACATTTGGGATTAAAGGTTAGCGGTTCGCTTTCCAAAGCTGAACATCCTCATACTTCCATTGATGTGTATGAGTATGCTTATAATACTTCACGGGCTATTCCACTTCGGACAGCTTCTAATGAGTTGTATTTCTATGCGAATGAGGCTGGACGTAACGGAGTATTGTCTTACAATATCATGAACGAACTGAATCATACAGGAAACAAGAATGATAATTCCGCTATAGATGTAGCTGTCAATCTGGATTGGAAGGTTGCTTCATGGATGAGGTTTTCATCCATATTAGGACTGTCCAGAAGCAACGTGACACAAGAAAACTGGGGTGATGAACAATCATATTATATTTCTTCTATGCGACAAAGTCCCTATGGGAAGATGTTGCCGAATCCCATTGAAGATTCCGAATTTGCAGAAAGATATTGTCTGCTTCCGTTTGGAGGAGAGTTGATGACGACCAATACACGTAATACTTCTTATACATGGAGAAATAGCCTGTCATTGATGCAAAGTTTCGGAAAACATGAAGTTTCCGGAAGCATCGGACAAGAAGTCAGATCTTCAAAATATGACGGATTAAGCTCTACACAATATGGTTATTTGCCCGAAAGAGGTAAAAAGTTTGTTGATATTGACCCGACAGTCTGGAAAAGATACGGTGCTTTGGTAAAGAGTCATCCGGATGTGGTGACCGATACAAAGAATAATGTGATTTCATTATATGCTACGGCTGCTTATGTTTATGACAGTCGCTATATTCTGAACTTCAATATACGTACTGACGGTTCTAATAAGTTCGGCCAGAGCAAGAGCGTTCGTTTTCTGCCGATATGGTCAGTGTCTACACGATGGAATGTCATCAATGAGAAGTTTATGAAAAACGTCGATTTCCTGAATGATCTGGCAATTCGTGCCTCATACGGTATACAAGGTAACGTGCATCCGGATCAGACCCCTAACTTGATTGCTAGTTTGGGGACATTGGAATCAATGCCACAGGAGTATATTTCAACATTGTATAAGCTGCCGAATAATAAACTGAAGTGGGAAAAAACCAATTCGTATAATATTGCAATCGACTGGGCATTCTGGAATAACAGAATCTATGGATCGCTTGATGTATATTATAAAAAGGGAGTAGATCAGGTGGTTACGAAAAACGTAGCTCCTTCTACAGGTGCGTCAAGTGTCTCCATTAATGATGGTGATGTTGAGAATAAAGGTTGGGATTTGGCTGTTTCTTTTGTTCCGATTCAGACCCGGGACTGGATGTGGAGTTTATCATTCAATACAGGTAAAAACTACAATAAAGTGTTGAATGCCGGGAACTCAGCGATCACTTGGCAAGACTATATCGCAGGAACATTAGTGAGCAATGGCAATGCGATAAATAGTTTCTATTCTTATAAATTTGATAAACTGGATGATCAGGGTTTTCCTACATTTAAGGATATTAATGAGAAAGATGAAGAAGGAAATGCTGTGGTTCATTCTTTGCAGGAGATGTATGACCGTGCTTTTGTTCTTTCCGGAAAACGTGAACCCGATCTGACCGGTGGATTCTCTACTTATTTGAAATATAAGAATATTACATTTAATGCGTTATTCTCATTCAGCTTTGGTAATAAAATGCGCTTGAACGATTTGTATGAGTCCTCCGGACAGCGGCTTCCTTATCCGGACCAGAATATGTCCAGTGAATTTGTGAATCGTTGGAGAGAGCCGGGTGATGAAGACAGAACCATTATACCGGTTTTATCGGATAAGAGTTTGCAGATCAACGATAAGGATGTGACCTATCGTATTGCGGATAATGGATGGGATATGTATAATAAGAGTGATATCCGTGTAGTTTCAGGCAGTTTCCTCAGATGCCGTTCGATGTCTATTCGCTATGATTTTAAACGTGAATGGTTGAAACCTGTCTATCTGAAAGGAGCAAGTGTCAGTTTTGATATGGGTAATGTATTTGTCATTAAAGATAAAGCGCTGAAGGGCAGAGACCCCGAACAGATTGGATTTGGTTCAAGAAGTGTACCACCGCAGCGTTCTTACTCACTTCGCTTTAATATTACTCTTTAATAATGAATGATGATGAAAAAGTATAATTTATATATCATATTGCTTATCTGCACATTATCGTCGTGCAGTGACTTTTTGGAAGAAAGTTCACAAGATTTGATGATACCCAGATCGGTGAAGGATTACAAGGAACTGTTCTTCGGTGAGGTAATGAAAACGAATGAAAAAGACATACCTCATCCTTATCTGGAATATATGACAGACGATGTGAAAGACCAATGTTACTATGGAACCAGACCACAAGTCATTTCTAATGATTTCAGAGAATATGTTTGGGCATATTATACGTGGCAGGGAAACCCGGAAGTGGGAATTTCAAATGAACTAACGCCGGATGTTGCATGGACAGTCTATTATCATAAGATATTGATGACTAATATCATACTGGACCAGCTTTATACCATGAACGGGACGGATATGGAGCGTCAGGATTTAGCAGGTGAAGCTTATTTTATGCGGGCTTTCTCGTATTTTATGCTTGCTAATTTGTATGGAAAGCCTTATCATCCTGCTACGGCAAATGAAGACTTATGTGTACCGCTCAATAAAGAAATCGGCTTATCAGATAAGATGATGAAGCGGGCCACGAATGCAGCTGTTTATGCCCAAATGGAAGAAGACATTAATAAGGCTATCCAGTGTTTTAAGGCTATAGGAGGCGAGAAAACTATTTTCCGTCCTAACTTGCCGAGTGCTTATCTATTGGCATCACGTATTGCCCTTTTTCAGGAGAAATATGATGAGACCATTCTTTATTGTGACTCGGTCTTTAAGGTCGCGACTCAGCCACTTTACAAACTTCAGGAAAAAAAGGACCACTATTTCTTTTCTCTTGCTAACAAAGAAATCTTGTTATCCTACGGACTTACATCACTTGAGACGCATATGAAAGAAGATTTCAGGTATACGGGGAACTTGGTGGTTTCTGATGATTTGCTAGCGCTATATTCGGAAGATGATTTGCGTCTTACGAATTATTTCAAGAATACAATCGGCAACCAGACCAGACCTACTAACAAACAGTATAGTGTCTATACACCTATTAAGTGGACTAAAAATTCTGCTACAGTCTATGCCAACGCCTTGCGTATTTCGGAAGCTTATCTGAATCGTGCTGAGGCTTTTGCTGAACTTGGCAATACGAACAAGGCTCTTGCTGACTTAAATGAGCTCCGTGCAAATCGTATGAAACCGGGAACTCCGCCATTAGCTGTTGATGAAGACGGAATTGTAGCAACCGTACGTAAGGAACGTCGTAGAGAACTGGCGTTTGAAGGATTCCGCTGGTTTGATTTGCGCAGATATGGCTGCCCTCCTCTTACGCATACTTACAGTTCAAAGGAGAACGAGGGAGCAGGAGATGTCTTCGAACTGAAAGAGAAAGGCTCATACGTGTTGCCGATTCCTAAGAGCGAAAGAGAGAGAAATACGGAAATAGAAATATTCGACCGTCCGAATAGTGAACCTGTTAATAATTGATCGATTATGAAGAAACTTATATTATTAATTTGTATGTTGGCAGGTATGTCTTCTTGTTATCATGAAGATGCGTTAATCGTTCCTGAGCAACCGGATAAATATAACATTTTGACAGATGACCTGTCAGATCCGACACAGCATTTTATATACCAGTTTTATCAGAAATATCAGACTGTGATTATAACCAATCCGACTGAGGCTGATTATAAATTCAACTTTACAGCGAATAACGGAATTAAAATAACTGCTCCCGAACAAAAGCAGGAGATTATTGATGAAGGGATTGAGTTTTTGCAAAAGGTATTATTGAATTTGTACTCGGATAGTTTTTTAAAGAAGAATTTACCTTTTTCTATATTGTTATCTGAAGAGGTCCGGATGGCCTCTTATGGTGAGACAACCATCATGAATTGCTATGCTAGTAGCAGCTTTATAGCCTTAGGTAATGTATCATCTTCTCTGAAAACAATGACCGATGAGGAGTTTGTGAAAATCAGAGCAGATGTGAATGCCAGCTTTTGGGCAAAGTATATGTCGGAAGTCAGAGGATTGTTTACTATTTCAGATGCTTTTTATGAAGCTAGTGAAGAAGTTGAACCGAAATTGTACGACCCGAACTGGTATCGTTTTAAAGGAACGGACCCTAATGAAATCGATTTTTATAAGTATGGGGTGATTACTTATTCTGAGAACTCCTATATTGATGAAGATTGGCCGGATTTTAATTCCATTTATGCTCCTTTAAAGAGTGAAGACCTTGCGCAATGGATGAATTTCGTCTTTGAGAAAACTCCTGCCGAGATTCAGGAAATCTGCGATAAATATCCGGTAATGAAGAAGAAGTATGATGTGATTCGGGAAGCTATGCTTGAAAACGGATTCGATCTGTCCAAACTGGAACTATAGAACTTAAAAACAACATGATATGAACAAAATTTTCACCTTATTACTTGTAGGAGCATTAACTGCCGGAGCGGTAACTGCTAATGCCGAAAGTCAGATTTTTAAAAAGAAAAAGAAGAAAGCAAAAGCGGAAACAGAGCAGCCGGCGGCAAAAGATTCCACAAAGAGTAGTATGACCGAATACAAAAAACTACTGAAAGGAGCCAAGACGATTGATGGCATGTTTAAGGTACACATCGTTAAGGATAAGTATTATTTCGAAATACCTAAAGACTTGATGGGACGCGATTTTATGATTGCGTCCAGAGTATCGAGTACCAGTAACAATAAAGATATAGCTGCCGGACAAATGCCACGCAATCCGGTACTGGTAACTTTCTCGGCAGATAAAAAGAAAATCTACATGCACAAAAAGATGGTGCGCAATTTGTGTGACACCACTTCCAATATGTATGCTGCTTTTCAGCGCAACTTCTCAGACCCTATTTGGGAAGCATATAAGATAGAAAGTCTTTCACCGGACTCTTCAGCATATGTCATCGATATGAGTTCGCTTTTCATAACGGATGTACCCGAATTCAGCCCGTTTCGTTCGGAAAATATAATGGATGTATTGATGAAGAGAAAAGCACTGAAGGGAAGTCTTGCTTCTTCCAAATCGACTATTCTGGGAATGAAGTGTTTTCCGCTGAATATAAACATCAAGACGCTGATGAGTTATACTGTTGACGGAGGACCGTTCACTGTAACCATGACGCGTAATATTATTTTGCTGCCGGAGGAAATTATGCGTCCTCGTTATGGAGACTCGCGTATCGGTTATTTTGATGAAAGCAAGCGGTTTTATACTGAAAAGAAAGATGGTTTGCAAGAACTGACTTACATCAACCGATGGGATTTGCAACCAAAACCAGAAGACTTGGAACGTTATAAGCAAGGTGAATTGGTGGAACCTCAGAAGCCGATTGTATATTACGTTGATACTGCTATCCCCGACAAGTGGAGAGATTACATAAAGAAAGGAATAGAAGACTGGCAGGTTGCGTTTGAGGAAATTGGATTTAAGAATGCGATTGTAGCGAAAGACTATCCGAAGGATGATCCGAACTTTGATCCGGATGATATTCGTTATAGCTGCTACCGAATGATTACCACTCCGATACAAAATTCAATGGGACCTTCCTGTGCCGATCCTCGTTCGGGTGAAATCATTCAGGGTGACGTCTTGTTTTATTCAAATATCATTAAGTTGTTACATAACTGGCGGTTTGTTCAGACTGCTACTGTTGACCCCAAAGTGCGCAAGGCTGTGTTTGATGACGAGACGATGGGAAGCTCGTTACGTTATGTAGCAGCGCATGAGATCGGACATACCCTGGGACTGATGCATAACTTCGGTGCATCTTATTCGTATCCGGTAGACTCGCTCCGTTCGGCCACTTTCACTCAGAAGTATGGTACCACTCCGTCCATCATGGACTATACGCGCTATAATTATGTAGCTCAGCCGGAAGACAAAGGAGTTGCTCTGACTCCTCCGCTTTTGGGTGTATATGATAAGTTTGCCATCAAATGGGGATATAAACCTATATTTGATGCGGCATCTCCTGAAGATGAGAAAGCTACTTTGAACAAGTGGATCAAAGAGAAAGAGAATGATCCGATGTACAAATACGGTCCGCAGCCTTTTATTAATGAGGTCGATCCTTCTTGTAAATCTGAGGATTTGGGTGATAATGCCGTGAAGGCAGGAAGATATGGCTTAAAGAATCTGAAACTTATCATGAAAAACCTGCCGGAATGGACCTATGAAGATGATCATCAATATGAACGCTTGACGGAATCATATCAGGAAGTGATTATGCAGATGCAACGCTACTTACTGCATGCCATGGTGTCCATCGGTGGAATTTATTTTGATGAGCCGAGACGGGACAGCGAAAAGCCTGTTATCCGTTTTGTGCCGAAAGCTGAACAGAAGGAGGCATTGAAGTTTATTATGGAAACTATGATGGAACTACCCGAATGGGTACTTGACAAGAGGGTGATTGAGTATACCGGTCCGACTTATTCGCCAAGTACTTTGCAGTCAATCATTATGAATCGTTTGTTCTTCACATACATTACATCCAGTCTTGTTTTGTATGAGGAGTTATATCCCAAACAGGCTTATACTTTTGCTGAGTATATGGATGATATTTATGATTTTGTGTGGAAGAAAACTATATCCGGTGCCCGGTTGAATATGTACGACCGTAACCTGCAAATTACTTATGTGGAAAAGTTGTTGAAAGAAGGAGGAATGCTGAAACAAAAATCTTCTCCATTCTCATTTAAAGACTTGAATGAAGTTGAGAAACAACTGCTTACGGATAATGTCGATTGGACGAAAGCCGGCTTTGAACTCAACCCGCTCGGAAGTGTGGATATGGTTAAGAATCCGGCTATTTATCAGAAGGTAATGGATAGCTATAGTTTGCTGCGAAGCAAAGTAAATACGGGTGATGCTACTACCCGGGCACATTATCAAAGTCTTGTCTTTAAAATAAAGCAAGCGTTAACGGAACAATAACTATCTCTCTTAGATACTTGGGGGCACCTCGTCGCAGTGATTGTGGCGGGGTGCTCATTTTATCCGGTCAATGGCTTTTTATTGCATCGCCAACTATCGCATTGCCAACGCCTTATTCTCCGCCTCTTCCATGATTTCCCTTTCCCCGGGACCTTTGTCATTGATACCGCAGAGATGAAGAATACCATGAATAATAACCCGGTGTAGTTCATCATCATAAGCTGCCCCGAATTGCTCGGCATTGGTGCGTATCGTATCCAGGCTGATAAACAGGTCGCCCGACAGACGATCACCTTCGCAATAATCGAAAGTAATGATATCCGTGTAATAATCGTGTTGCAGATATTGTCGGTTTACCTCCAGAATCTTTTCATCGGAGCAGAAGATATAAGCGATTTCACCGAGTCTTTTTCCATAAGAGGCAGCTACATTCTTTATCCATTCTGTTGTTTCCCGTTTTTTGATATCAGGCATCTTGACGCCTTCGGTTTGATAAGTTACAGCCATAATTGAGTCTATGATTTAAAAGAAAAATAAATAACTGATTAAGATGGCGGCTATAATACCGGAGAAGTCTGCAATCAAGCCGCAGGTGACTGCATTCCGGGTTTTACTGATTCCGACGCTGCCGAAGTAAACGGCAAGGATATAGAAAGTGGTGTCCGAAGCTCCGCGTACTACGCAACTCATTCGGCCTACAAACGAATCCGGTCCCATCTCTTTCATCGTGTCAATCATCAGCCCATTGGCACCGCTACCGCTGAGAGACTTCATCAGCGCTGTCGGCAATGCTCCCACAAAACTGGTATCCACTCCGCACAGATCGACTACATAACCAATGCCTCCCACAAGGAAATCCATCGCTCCCGAAGTACGGAATACGGCAATGCCTACAAGGAAGGCAACCAGATATGGAATGATTCGTACGGCTGTCGTGAAGCCTTCTTTGGCACCTTCTACAAAAGAATCATATACGTTAATCTTCTTCCGGACGCCTGTCAGAATAAACAGAATGATCACCCCGAACAGAAGAATATTTGCTATCAGCGTAGAGTAAGTACCCATTTCCTCACGCGAAATATTCAGAAACAGATAAATCAATCCGGAGAAGAAAAGGCAGATAACGCCCATCAATATCAGGATAGGCTTATTGATCAGATTGATCTTCTGGGCGATACTGACGGCTATGACGCCGACCAGAGTCGAGATAAAAGTACTCAGCAGGATAGGGATAAACACATCCGTAGGTTGGGCAGCCCCCATTTGCGCACGGTATACCATGATACTGATCGGGATGATGATGAGGCCGGAAGTATTGATAACCAGAAACATGATCATCGGATTGGAAGCCGTATCTTTCTTCGGATTCAGTTCTTGCAGTTCTTTCATCGCTTTGAGTCCCAATGGGGTGGCAGCATTGTCGAGTCCGAGCATGTTGGCGGACATATTCATAAAGATGGAACCCAATACCGGATGCCCTTTGGGAATGTCCGGAAACAGGCGGCAGAGTACCGGACTCAGAAAGCGGGCGAGTGCATTGATCAGTCCGCTGTTCTCTCCGATTTTCATGATACCGAGCCAGAGGGCCAGTACTCCGGTCAGTCCCAGAGATATCTCGAAAGCGGTTTTCGAAGAGTCGAAAGTTGAGTTCATGATAGCTGTAAATATCTCCGTATCACCCAGAAAAATTACTTTTATTAGGGCGATAATGAAGGCGATAACGAAGAATGCTATCCAGATATAATTTAGAACCATAGTCGATTGCGTGTATATAGATGATGCAAAAGTAGTTATTACGTTTTAAATAAACTAATTGTTTTCGGGCAAAAGAGTAGAAGACCGAAACCGGTCTTGTGTACTTTTTCACTCTATTCTTCAATAGAATGATGCGTTGCTTAAGAAAAGAATGTGTAAATACGGTATTTTTAGGAAGAAGAGGCTTTTATGGTCATTAAATAGCAGGGAAAAAACGGAAAGCAATTACTTGTTATTGTGTTTATACACAGCCAGATGCAGGTTGCTATATTCTCAGAGTATTCTCACCGTGATGAGAAAAAATTCTCACCACAGTGAGAAAAAATACTCATGCCTATGAGAATTTTTTCTCATTGCATTGAGAAATTTTTCTCATGCCTTTGAGAATAATTGCGCTTTGGTAATATCGAAAATGATCCCCTTGTTATCAGGGAATGAAGTCACCGAAAGAAGACTGAATGGCATCTTATCATCGCATCGATTTTGAGATTTATTCTTCATTATTCCTCTTGGAAAAGAGAAATGGATAGTGGGCGGAGGTTTTTATTATTCTTTCTTATATCGAAAATGAATGGATTTCTCTATCTTTGTCTCCTACATTTCAAGAAGAAAATGGAACAAGAAGATTTTAACATACGCGAACATCAGCTGACTTCACGGGAGCGGGATTTTGAAAATGCGCTCCGTCCGTTAAGCTTTGAAGACTTTAGCGGGCAGGATAAGGTGGTGGAAAACCTTCGCATCTTTGTGAAGGCGGCACGTCTGCGTGGCGAAGCACTCGACCACGTTCTGCTGCACGGGCCTCCCGGATTGGGTAAAACAACGCTTTCCAATATTATAGCTAACGAATTGGGAGTAGGCTTTAAAGTAACTTCCGGTCCGGTGCTCGACAAACCGGGCGATCTGGCAGGAGTTTTGACCAGCCTCGAACCGAACGACGTGCTCTTTATCGATGAAATTCACCGCTTATCGCCGGTGGTAGAAGAATATCTCTATTCGGCCATGGAAGATTACCGGATAGATATCATGATTGATAAGGGACCTTCGGCACGTAGCATTCAGATTGACCTGAATCCGTTTACGCTGGTCGGTGCAACTACCCGTAGCGGATTGCTGACGGCTCCACTTCGTGCCCGTTTTGGTATTAATCTGCATTTAGAGTACTATGACGATGATATTCTGAGTAATATCATCCGACGTTCAGCATCCATACTGGACGTGCCTTGTTCGGTGCGGGCGGCATCGGAGATTGCTTCCCGAAGTCGTGGTACGCCCCGTATTGCCAATGCTTTGCTTCGTCGCGTACGCGATTTTGCGCAGGTGAAAGGTTCCGGCTCTATCGATACGAAAATAGCTCAGTTTGCACTGGAAGCGTTGAATATCGACAAGTATGGTTTGGATGAGATAGACAACAAGATACTTTGCACCATCATAGACAAGTTTAAAGGCGGTCCTGTCGGTCTGACAACCATTGCTACCGCTTTGGGCGAAGATGCGGGCACTATTGAGGAAGTGTATGAACCTTTCCTGATCAAAGAAGGTTTTATGAAACGGACTCCTCGTGGACGTGAAGTGACGGAGCTTGCCTATAAGCATTTGGGAAGGAGCCTCTATAGCAGTCAGAAAACCTTGTTTAATGACTGATAGTTTGATCTGACGGCTGTCGGTATGGAGAGTGTTGGCGACAATTAAAAGCAGGCTTTTTGAGGAATGTTTAAACAGATAACTGATTTTATTGAATGATTGGAGTATGAAGCAGTGGAGTATCTTACTTGTATTTCTCTCTTTGAGTCTGTCATTATCAGCTCAACAAGGTTATGAGAAGGACGTATTTGTCTCTTCCACAGGAGATTCTTTGCCTTACCGGGTGATTCGTCCCGAGTCAATGAAGGCGGGGAAGAAATATCCGCTGGTCCTGTTCCTGCATGGAGCCGGTGAGCGTGGAAATGACAATGAAAGACAACTGACGCATGGCGGACAGATGTTTCTGAATCCTGTCAACAGAGAGAAATATCCGGCTTTCGTACTTGTTCCTCAATGTCCGGCAGGTAGCTACTGGGCTTATACGGAACGTCCGAAATCACTGTTTCCGGCAGATATGCCTGCAGGACAGGAGATGAGTTCTCTTACCCGGACTCTCAAACAATTGCTGGATACTTATCTGGCCATGCCCGAAGTCGATAAAAAACGGATATATATTGTCGGATTGTCGATGGGAGCGATGGGGACGTATGATTTGGTGGTCCGTTATCCGGAGATTTTT
>ENA-ORRA01001679-ORRA01001679.1-human-gut-metagenome-genome-assembly--contig:-NODE-1679-length-14191-cov-2.668506_pt1 | contig 14191 bp, 10 predicted proteins | sample MGYA00242169_ERZ509122 | MGnify/ENA primary metagenome ERZ509122 (study PRJEB26280, sample SAMEA2338650) | human gut metagenome | biome: human gut; feature: human-associated habitat; material: faeces...
ATCCCGGTGCAACATATACCTCACATCCGATCACAGGATTGATCCCTGCCGCTCTTGCTGCACGATAAAATTCAATAACACCGTACATATTACCATGATCGGTAATGGCAATATTCTTCATTCCCAATTCTGCAGCTCGCGCGATCAGCTCTTTGATCTTGCAGGAACCGTCCAGCAAAGAATATTCGGTATGCACATGTAAATGCGTAAAACTCATAGTAAACCTCCATGTTTCCTCAGCCTGCAGCTTCTTTACAGGGCATCTGGAAAACGATATAGAAAATGCAAAAAGGCAAAGTTAGCACTTTGCCTTTTGTGTTACCCAAATAATATGTTTGGTTTGTCCATTATGCCTGTGCCGCACTAAGGTACTTCTCAATTTCATCCATGGCATTTGTCTCATCATCTCCATCGATCGATACTACGACCTCTTCTCCTGCGGAGAGTCCTAAAGACATAAGTCCCATAATGCTCTTAGCATTCACTTTCTTATTTTCACATTCAACATAGATACGACTGTCATATTGACTTGCAACCTGAACCAATACTGCAACCGGTCTTGCCTCTAATCCGTTCTTTAATTGGATTTTAATTTTCTTTGTTATCATGACCTTTCCTCCTTTGGTTTGAGGCTGATTTCTTGTTCCGCCCGCAAACGCTCTGCAATTTCACTTAACTTTCGTAAACGATGATTTACTCCCGACTTTCCAAGTGGCTTGGATAATTTCTGTCCAAGCTCTGCCAATGGCAGATCAGGATATTCCAATCGCAGCTCTGCAATCTCGCGTAGCCCATCGCTTAACCAGCGAACCCCTTTGGCAGTCTCTATGTACTGTATATCTTCAATCTGTCTCGCAGCTGCAGTTACTGTTTTATGAATGTTAGCCGTTTCACAGTTGACCTGTCGATTTACTGAATTACGTACTTCTTTCAAAATACGAACATTCTCAAAATCCATCAATGCCTGATGTGCCTCCATAACATTTAAGGTGTCCACGATCATAGAACCTTCTTTTACATATAAGACATGATATTTCTTTCGATCTACAATCTTCGCCTCTATTTGAAAGGAAGCCACGATCTGCTGCAATTGCAAACAAAACGACTCTGATAACACTGCAATTTCGAGATGATACGCCTTCTCCGGATTAGTTATTGATCCCGCCGCCATAAACACACCTCGCAAATACGCACGTTTGCAACATGTATTCTGCACTAAGCGGCTTGGAATCGTCGACAGATCGCCCCATCGATCCTCTGATTCACTCAATAATTTAATCGCTTTTAGGATCTCATATGCCTTATCCTGCGCCAATACCAGCAAATGATACACCGGCGTTCTTGTCTGCAAACTATGGTTCCGGATCCTAATCTGCGTTTCCGCCTGAAACGCCATCTTTATTAAGATATAAGATTTTCTTGCTACTGTCAAGTTTTCCGTATGTACTTCCAAATAAATACTACCGTTCTTGCGATGTCGGATCTTACCACAAAGAGCAAAAAGCGCTGCAAATTCCGCAATCTGACAGTGTCTTGCCGGGCTTAACTGCGAAGCAAGTTCCTCTTTCACCTTTCCAGAAAATGACATTTTCATAGCAATCTTACATTCCTTTCTAAGCCCGCTCACTTGGCGTCCCGTTCAATATCGCGATGTTCCATCTTGACCGTATACGGCAAAGATTTCATCTGTGATTCCAGAGCACGCACCATCGAAACAGACCGGTGCTTTCCTCCGGTACATCCAATACTGATCACAATCTGATTCTTTCCCTCGGCAATATAATTCGGTATAAGAAACTTCACCATTTCAAATAGCTGGCGTTGAAATTCTTTTGCCTGCGGCGCAGCCATCACGTAATCATACACCGCCGGATCATTTCCTGTCAGCGGTTTGAGCGTTGGAATATAATATGGATTTGGCAGAAAACGTACATCAAACACGAGATCGGAATCTTCCGGTATACCATATTTGAATCCAAAGGACAACAGTGTCACAAAGAAATTCTCATACTCTTCTTCTCCCAGAAAAATACGATCCACCTCATGCTTTAACTCACGTACCAGCATATGACTGGTATCTAAAATATAATCCGCACGCTTTTTGATATGGGCAAGGTCTACTCGCTCTGCCGCAATCGCCTTATCGACACGCCCCTGCAATGCTAACGGATGATTACGTCTCGTCTCCTTATAGCGTTTTACAAGCACACTGTCATCTGCCTCCAGAAACAGCACCTCATAAGGATATCCTTCCTGCTTCATCTGGTCCAAGATGTTATCAAGATCAGACAATCCCTGCAAATTACGCACGTCGATGCCAAGCCCCATCTTGTCGACAGTCTCCTGCTCGTCCACCATTAACTTTGTCATCTTCGGAATAAAATGCACCGGCAAATTATCCACGCAAAAATATCCGAGATCTTCGAGCATCTTTAAAACAGAACTCTTTCCTGCACCCGACATTCCGGTAACGATCACAAATCTCATATTCGCCCTCATTTCTACATAATCGTCCAACAACAATGCCGCCGTTTTATGACGAACTATGCCGTTTCTCTGTTAATTCCTGCATATCACTGGCCACTTCAGCATATTGCTAAGCCGTTCCAGTATATTACTGACCACTTCAGCATATTGCTAAGCCGTTCCAGTATATTACTGACCACTTCAGCGTATTACTGTTCCGGAAGTCTCTTAACTTCCGTCTCAAGGGTGACACCAAACTGCTCCTTAACAGTCTGCTGCACATGCCTGATCACTGCATCTGCCTGTGCGCAGGTTCCCTGTCCTACATTGACCACGAAGCCACAGTGTTTCTCCGACACCATGATATCACCAACCCGATATCCTTTCAATCCGGCGTCCTCGATCAATTTACCGGCAAAGTATCCTTCCGGCCGCTTAAAAGTACTGCCTGCACTTCCATATTCTAACGGCTGCTTTTCACGGCGTTTCGCATTTAATTCCTGCATCTGCGCCTTGATCTGCGCCCTGTCTCCCTGTTCAAAAGCAAATAACGCTGACACAACGATAAGCCCCTGTTCCTGCACAATACTGTGTCGATAAGACAAATGTAGTTCTTCCGCTGAAAACAAATGGATCTTACCTGTTCGATCGATCATTTTAGCAGCTACGATCACGTCCTTGATCTCGCCACCATATGCACCTGCATTCATCGTCACTGCGCCACCGAGCGTTCCCGGAATACCTCCGGCAAATTCGAATCCTGCAAGTCCTTGATCTGCAATCCGGGCTGCAAGTGTTGAAAGCATCACTCCCGCACCGGCACTCACATAGGCCTTAACAGTTGATATGCACTGCTTAACCCCATATTCCTCCAGCACCGCCGCTTTCTCTGTTTCACTGGCATCTGCCGGCAAAATTCGGATCTGATGCAGTTCACCGACCTGCCCTGCTTCCTTATTCATACGATGCAGCGACAAGATCACACCGTCGTATCCTTCGTCCGCAACTAACAGATTACTTCCATTCCCTAATATATACCATTGCATCTGCACCTCTTCCAAATATTTAATGCACGCAGCCAACTGCTCCGCAGAGTCCGGTTCTACAAACCATTTTGCCGGCCCCCCGATTCGGAAAGTAGTATGCTTGGCAAGCGGTTCCTCCTTGCGAACCCGATCCTTGCCGACAATTTGTTCCAATCTATCTATTTCAAATATATGCATTATAACGTTACGATCCTTTCTTATTACTGTTCCAAACAATTCCTTATTGTAACAAAAAAGGCCTTGATTAATCAAGACCTTTGTAAGCGTGCGCGAGAAGATTCGAACTCCCGACCTTCTGATCCGTAGTCAGACGCTCTATCCAGCTGAGCTACGCGCACATTTCTTATGTTTTGTACGTCATCTGTACCGTACTTGATATACTATACACTAGTATTTTCAAAAATGCAAGCATTTTTTTCAAATTTTTTAATTTTTTTTATTCTTTGACATAATAAACGATATGATATGGCAGAACTGTTAACGGGAAGGGAGGCTTAAGAGGATGAAAAAGAGCAAAACGAACATTTTCCTATACCCTGAAAAAACTGCGTGACACTCTTATTTCAAAGTGCCACGCAGCCCATTATTTTAGATTGAAACTATGATCTGATTACAGTAAGCTCTCATACAGCTTCGTAATGTCCTCAACACTTGTCTCCTTTGGATTGCCCGGACGGCAAGCATCATCATATGCAGACTGTGCTAAGAATGGAATATCTTCTTTCTTAACAATATCCTTGAGATCTGTAGGGATTCCAACATCTTTGGAAAGCTGTTTTACAGCATCAACGGCTGCTTTACGATACTCTTCCTGAGACATATTCTCTGTACCTTCAACACCCATTGCCTTTGCAATATCACGATATTTCTCACCTGTTGCCTCTGCGTTATACTCCATAACAGTAGGAAGAATGATCGCATTTGCGATTCCATGTGGTGTATCATACAATGCGCCAAGTGGATGTGCCATAGAATGAACAATTCCAAGACCTACGTTGGAGAAGCCCATTCCTGCAACGTACTGACCAAGAGCCATTCCCTCACGTCCTTCCGGCGTATTGTCTACTGCTCCACGAAGAGAACGTGCAATGATCTCAATTGCTTTGAGATGGAACATGTCGGACAATTCCCATGCTCCTGCCGTAATGTAACCCTCAATCGCATGTGTTAAAGCATCCATACCGGTTGCTGCAGTAAGCCCCTTAGGCATAGAAGACATCATCTCGGAATCGATAAATGCCACAACAGGAATGTCATGCGGATCTACACAAACCATCTTGCGATTCTTAGCTGCATCTGTAATAACGTAATTGATTGTAACCTCTGCAGCAGTTCCTGCTGTCGTAGGTACTGCAAAGATCGGTACGCTCTTATTCTTGGTATCTACAGCGCCCTCTAAGCTGACAACATCCTCATGCTCAGGATTGTTGATAATGATACCGATTGCTTTCGCAGTATCCATAGAAGAACCGCCGCCAATAGCGATCAGATAATCTGTTCCTGCATCCTTAAATGCCTGTACACCTGTCTGAACATTTTCAATCGTTGGATTTGGTTTAATATTTGAATACAGCTCATATGCCATACCATTTTTCTCAAGTACATCTAACACTTTCTGTGTTACACCAAACTTTACCAAGTCCGGATCCGAACATACAAACGCTTTCTTAAAACCACGAATTTTAGTTTCTGTTGCAATCTCTGCGATAGCTCCTGCCCCATGATACGATGTCTCGTTTAATACAAATCTGTTTGCCATACTAGAATCCTCCTGTAAAATAATAAAAGTAATTTTGTTGAAATTGCACAAATTTCTGTGTATTTTCCAAAGTTTCTAGTATAATTATACGAAATTTTCTCATAAAAAGCAAGATTCACTTTGTGAAAACTTTATAAACTACACGTCGTTATTTCACACGCAATTCATTGCGCAGCTTGCGAATCTTTCCCTGGAACTGCAAATACATATCGTATTCTCCAGGTTCCAGTCCATCCACCTGCACAGCAAAGATTTCTTTACGTCTGCCCATGCGCAGTTGCGAATAATCTTGTACATATGTCTTATGCTCACCCTTAAAATACAGCTTTTCAACTGCACCAGGCAGCATCGAATACTGCAAAAGATTCTCGCACAAATGCACGTTACCGAAGAAGGTACCACGAATACGCTGATCCGTTTTTTTCGGCATTGTTCCATGAAATTCTTCCGGTGTTGGGAGCTTACCAAACTCTGTCTGATCATGCAGCCCCATCCCCACACAAAATGAAGGAATGTCCGGACGAAACTCCCAAGCCCACAAAAAGTTTTTAGTCAACTTAAACGTCTTCTCAACTTCGCCGTTTTCGCCATTGACCAACTGGATCTGGGAATGAAGTTCTGTCGTACGGTCTTGCGTGATACCTGTCAAATGGAAATACTTGTTGTATTCTTTTGTATAAAAGGCACTACCAAACTGCATCGTTTTCAAACAGTTTTTCTTGCTCTCCTGTACATATGTGCCGGCAGCCTCATCGATCGACACACGAAGTACCGCAGAATGTTGTGCATCATTGTAACCGCCATCTACCGCCCCTTTAGTACCTGTGCTATAGATCAACAATTCGTGCTCATCCATCCAAACAGCCTTATCCGGTCTTCCCATTTCGATATCAGCACCCTCTGTTGTCAAAGCGATGGCTTCCAACTCTGTATCCTGCCAGATTGATTTTGGTGCCAGCACCCAATCCAATTTGCCACTCTCCAGATCAAGCTGTGCGATCGTGTGTATACGCTTTAATGTCAACAAAAGCTTTCCGGCGCGGTACTCCATCGCTGAAAAAAGCAGCCATTCCTTACCGGTGTGGTATTTTTCTCCCAGCAAGTCAATCAGCTTAATGCGGCGTACGATCTCACCGGTATTCATATCCATCGTAAGAATACAGTCATTATAATGCTCTCCATCGGACGAAGTCACAAGATACAACGAACTATCGTGCTGTGCTAATGCAGTACCGATCGGTTCATTCAAAATATATGTGCGATACACTCTGCCCATATAATCCATTTCATGATAACGGCACGGCTGGATCTTGCCCATGCTGTTTACAATGTTAGCTGTTCGATCTGCCAGCAAAACATGACCATTCGGCATCGGTATCATACCCATCTTATAGGTACGAAGCTGCATTGAATATCGGATCGCACCATCTGCATCAAAGACCAATGGACTAAAAGCGGCACCGTTGACTGCCAGCAGCGGCATTGCTGCGGATTTATCTCCCTCTACTTCCATCACAAGATCCTTTTGGTTTTCAGGCACTTCTGAAACAAAAATACGGATCACTCGATGCTTTACAACTTTTCCTTCTCGATCGATCAGAGACAGATCTACCGTATTGCTACGTTCGAAATACAACCCCAAGATTGCCACACGATGTCTTGTTGTATAGCTGGATTCACCAACGAAATCATTGCCATTATCTCCGAACACACGATAGCGCACCTTGTACTCCTTGGAAGAGTTGAACAGGATAAGGGCTGTCTGTTTAGCCACTCCATATGGATTTGGAATAACCAGCACGTGAGAAAATGTGTACAAATGTCTGTCCAAGATCCGCTCAAAAGCGTAATCGCGCAGCTGTGCCAAAAACGCCCGCTTTGGCTCTTTTCGGTACGGCGTCATAACCTTACGGTTGTCATACTGCGCCAACTCACGCTCATACATGCGATCCATTTTGTTGAGATCGCTTTCACTCAATGTGACCTTTGTTCCTTTTCTTACTTCAACAAATAATTTTTCACGTAAGTTCATATGCTCTCCCCTTTATAATTTCATAGTCAACTGAATACGCTGTTTTTTGAGATCGACACCCATTACTTTGACATCAACGATATCTCCGACACTGACAACATCCAACGGGTGTTTGACAAATTTCTTATCCGACATTTCGGACACATGTACCAATCCATCCTGATGAACGCCGATATCTACAAACGCACCAAAATCAATAACATTTCGAACTGTCCCCTTAAGGATCATGCCCTCTTTGAGATCTTTCATCTCTAACACATCTGTTCGAAGGATCGGTTTTGGCATTTCATCACGAGGATCTCTCGCAGGTTTCTCCAATTCCTTCAAGATATCAACCAGCGTGATCTCACCAATACCAAGCTCGTCAGCCATTTTCTTTTTGTCTTTCACACGCTTCTGCAAACTGCCGGAGGCTTTGTTCTCTGTCGGTGTTTCTTCCGTCTCACCGCTCGGCAGGTCTATCGAGCCAAAGGCTTCCGCAAAGGCTGCGCCAAAGGCTGTGTGCGTATTGCGTACAACAAACTGCTGTTTCTTTTTCTTTGGAGCGGTTTTCTTCTTGGCTAATGGGGACTGCTGTTTGGCCGCTTCCGTCTGGATCTTTTTGAGTTCTTCCGTGTCAATGCCAAGCTTATCTAATAATGCATTGGCTGCATCATAAGTCTCCGGATGAACGCTCGTTGCATCCAATGGATTTTTCCCATCCAAAATACGCATAAAACCTGCACACTGTTCAAAGGCTTTCGGTCCCAGTTTTGGTACTTTTAACAACTCTTTACGTGACGTAAACTTTCCGTTTTCTTCACGATACGTAACGATGTTCTTTGCGATCACTTTGCTGATACCGGAAATATACTCTAACAGTGAAGCGGATGCTGTATTCAGATCCACACCAACTTTATTTACACAATCTTCCACAACACCGGATAATGTTTCCCCTAACTTCTTCTGATTCATATCATGCTGATACTGTCCTACACCGATAGACTGTGGATCGATCTTCACTAACTCTGCCAGCGGATCCTGCAAACGTCTTGCGATCGACGCTGCACTTCGCTGTCCCACATCAAAATTCGGAAATTCCTCGGTGGCGAGTTTACTTGCGGAATAAACTGAAGCACCTGCTTCATTTACAATAATATACTGCACAGGTTCTTTGATCTCATGCAGCATATCCGCAATGATCATTTCCGACTCGCGGGATGCCGTTCCATTGCCGACGGAGATCAGGGAAATTCCGTATTTCTGGATCAGTTTTTTCACCTCACGTTTTGCCTCTTCGACCTTGTTCTGCGGTGCTGTCGGATAGATCACTTTCGTATCTAACACTTTACCGGTTGGGTCTACCACAGCAAGTTTACAACCGGTACGAAATGCAGGATCCCAACCCAAAACTGTCTTACCGGCAATCGGCGGCTGCATCAAAAGCTGCTCTAGGTTTTTACCAAATACTTTGATCGCACCGTCTTCTGCCTGCTCAGTCAACTCATTACGAATCTCGCGCTCGATAGCAGGCGCGATCAAACGCTTATAACTGTCTGTCACTGCCTCTTCTAACACCGGCGTTACGATCTCATTTTCCTCTGTGATCGTCTTTTTGCATAGATACGTAATAATACGTTCTTCCGGAGCCTCCAGTTTTACCACTAGGAATTTTTCCTTTTCACCACGATTTAACGCAAGAACACGATGACCGGCAATCTTTTTAACCGGCTCCTGATATTCATAATACATCTCATAAACAGACTGCGCCTTTTCATCCTTGGCAGTTGAGGTAAGGATACCTTCTTCCCGTGTTATATCACGGATATATTTACGATAATCTGCATTATCAGAAATCTGCTCGGCAATAATATCTCTCGCTCCTGCAATCGCATCTGCAACATCTTTCACTTCTTTTTCCTCAGATACATACTGCTCGGCAATCGTTTCTAACGGCTCTGTCACTTCTTGTGCCAAAATGATCTGCGCTAATGGCTCTAATCCCTTTTCCTTGGCGATGATCGCTCTTGTACGACGTTTTGGACGATACGGACGATACAAGTCCTCCACGAGCACCTGTGTCTCTGCTGCAAGGATCTGTGCCTTCAATTCATCGGTCAATTTTCCTTGTTCTTCGATCGTTGCAAGAACCTGTTCCTTTTTTTCTTCCAGTGTACGCAAATAAGTTAATCGCTCACTCAGATTACGGAGTTGTTCATCATTCAACGAACCATGTGCTTCTTTACGGTATCTGGCAATAAACGGGATCGTATTGCCCTCGTCGATCAGTTTTATGACCGCCTCTACCTGCTGCGGACGAATTTCTAACTCTGCTGCTATTTTCTTTACAATATCCATAGTATCCTACATTCCTTTCTATACGCACTTTGCCTATGCATCAAGAGTAAAATAGGCAGCCACTCGATACGCGGCTGCCCTTCTTTACCTTGAACTCTTAAATTTTCCGCGCTGACAATATTTGATGTTCTCCGTCAATTAACGAGACAATGCAAATGCATCATGAACTGCCTGCGCAGCCTCATTGACGTACTTCTCTTCTACGAGAACGCTGACGCGGATCTCGGAAGTAGAAATCTGCAAAATGTTTACTCCTGCATCATACAATGCTTCAAACATCTTAGCTGCAACACCTGCATTAGACATCATTCCGGCACCGACGATAGATACTTTGGCAACGTTAGTGTTCACTGTTGTCTTCTCGCATTTCAAACTTGTGTTAGCATGTCTTTCCAATGTCTCCATTGCCGTGTCTGCCTGATCTCTGGTTACCGTAAAGCTGATGTCCTGTGTTCCGCCATGCTCTACAGACTGTAAGATCATATCTACATTGATATTGTGATTTGCTAAATGCTGGAACAGCTTAAATGCTACGCCCGGCTTATTCTCTAATCCAACTACTGAAATCTGTGCTACATTTTTATCTGTGGCTACACCACTTACTAACATTTTCTCCATTTTACTTTCCTCCTTTACTACAGTTCCTTCACTTGTATTCAAACTAGAACGTACTACCAACTGTACGCCGTATTTTTTAGCCATCTCAACAGAACGATTGTGCAATACACCGGCACCAAGACTGGCTAATTCCAACATCTCATCGTACGTGATCTCGTCTAATTTACGAGCATTTGGTACGACGCGTGGATCTGCAGTAAAGACACCATCTACATCTGTATAAATCTCGCAGGCGTCTGCATGTAATGCAGCTGCCAATGCTACTGCTGTCGTATCGGAACCACCTCTTCCGAGTGTTGTGTAATCATCAAACTTATTGATTCCCTGGAATCCTGTAATTACTACGATACGACGATTATCCAACTCATTACGGATACGCTCCGTATCAATTCTCTTCAGACGAGCATTACCATACACTTCTGTCGTATGCATCTGCACCTGAAAAGCATTCATGGAAACTGCCGGAACACCGAGAGAGTCCATTGCCATTGCCATAAGTGCAACGGATGTCTGCTCACCTGTTGTAAGAAGCATATCCAACTCTCTGCGGGACGCCTTCGGATTAATATCCTTTGCCATATCCAACAAAACATCTGTCTGTTTGCCCATTGCAGAAAGAACGACTACTACCTGATTTCCTTTTTTGTAATCTTCAATACAACGCTTCGCCACATTAAAGATCCGCTCTTTGTTGGCAACGGAAGTACCACCAAATTTCTTAACAATTAACATATCTATCCTCTTTTCTGCTCATATTACTGAGCGGCTTATTATTTCGTCTCCGGAACACGGATCTTATTGATCACATTGCCGAGCGAATCTGCTGCTGATGCATAAGCTCCCTCTGTGATCTCTCCCGTGATAAATGCATATTCGTCCGCATATCCGGCATCAATCTCTGTCACATCGCCAAACGCTTCTTTGACCTTAGCTGCATTCTGTGACTTATCTCCACGCAAACGCACGAAGAAGCTGCTCTTGCTCTCCTCAAAAGGCTCTAAAGCGATCTTCTCAGCACTCCACTGTACCTCAACGCATTTTCCTATGTTTTTAGCGACTTCCATAACATCGGAAACGACCGCACTGGCTGTTGCCAGCTTGCCGGCGCCCTGTCCATAGAACATGACATCTCCAACCATATTTCCTTTTACTAAAATAGCGTTAAATACATCGTCTACGCTATATAATGGGTTCTCCGGATAGATCAGCACCGGTGCAACTTTTGCGCTGATGCGATCTCCATCTTTCTTGCTGGAACCAAAAATTTTTACTTTGGCCCCGATCTTACCGGCATATACGATATCACGGTCTGTGATTTTGGTAATTCCCTCTGTATAAACATCGTTAAAATCCAGTGTCTTGCCATAAGCAAGAGAAGTTAAGATTGCGATCTTGCGGCAGGCATCATATCCTTCCACATCTGCAGTCGGATCTGCCTCTGCATAACCAAGCTGCTGCGCCTCTTTGAGCACTGTGTCAAAATCAGCTCCCTTATTGGTCATCTCTGTCAAAATAAAGTTCGTTGTACCGTTTAAGATACCGGAAATCTCCAATATCTCATCCGGATTCAAAGAACTCTGCAGTGGGCGGATAATCGGAATACCACCACCAACACTGGCCTCAAACAAGAAACTTACATTGTGGTCTTTTGCTATCTGAATAAGCTCCGGTCCAAAATCAGCCACCAACGCTTTGTTGGATGTGCAAACACTCTTCCCGGCCTCCAAACTAGCCTTTACAAACTCATAGGCAGGGTGTAATCCTCCCATCGTTTCTACAACCACATGAACCTCCGGATCATTTTTGATCACTTCAAAATCATGTACCAGCACTTCCTCTACCGGATCTCCCGGAAAATCTCTCAAGTCCAGCACATATTTTGTACAGATCTCATCCCCGATGCGTTTTGCGATCATCGCATTGTTCTCGCGAATAATATCAAAAACACCGGATCCGACTGTTCCGTAGCCTAACACACTTACGTTAATCATAGTTTCCTCCATTTCTCTGCCAATGTATTTTTATTTATGTCAGATGCCCCCTTACAAAAAGGAGCATAGAGCACACTGCTCATTTACTTTGTGATCCATGCTAAATATGCATTGATAAACGGATCCAGATTGCCATCCAAAACGTCTTGCACATTACCGATCTCAGCACCGGTACGATGATCTTTGACCATGGTATACGGCTGCAGCACATAGGAACGGATCTGGCTTCCCCAGCCAATCTCTTTGGATTCGCCTCGGATACCGCTCGCCTTTTCCAACTGCTCCTGCTGTTTTAAAATATACAGCTTTGCCTTGAGCATCTGCATTGCCTTATCCTTATTCATATGCTGTGAACGTTCATTTTGGCACTGTACCACGATCCCTGTCGGGAAATGGGTAATTCTAATTGCAGAAGAAGTCTTATTGATATGCTGACCACCCGCTCCACTGGAACGATATGTATCGATACGAATATCATCATCTGCGATCTCAACATCAAGATCTTCTTCGATATCCGGCATGACATCACAGGATACAAAGGATGTCTGCCGTTTGCCGGCTGCATTAAACGGTGAGATTCTCACCAAACGGTGCACCCCATGCTCTGATTTCAGATAACCATACGCATTTGCGCCATTGATCTGCAGCGTAACTGATTTATAACCCGCTTCATCACCATCCAGAAAATCCAGCATTTCAACTTCAAATCCATGCTTTTCTGCAAAGCGCTGATACATACGGCACAACATACTTGCCCAGTCGCAGCTTTCTGTTCCACCGGCACCGGCATGAAGCGTTAATATTGCATTGTCTTTGTCGTATTCTCCACTCAAAAGTGTTTCAATACGCAGGGATTCGTATTCCTGCTCAAATTGCTGCAGTGAATCTTCTACTTCCTCCAACACGCTGGCATCATTTTCTTCCTCCGCGATCTCGATCAACATCAAAATATCATCGCGGGCGCTCTCCAATGACTCATAGCGTTCTATCACGGATTTCAGCTTTTTGGACTCCTGCACGATCTTGGCAGAATGTTCCGGGTCATCCCAAAATCCCGGATCTTCCATTGTCTTGTCCAGTTCTTCCACTCGATCTCGTTTATTAGCGAGGTCAAAGTGAATTCCCCATTTCAAGCAGTGGCTGTTCATAGTTTGCAAGCGTCATTTTGACTCTGTCAAACTCTACCATACCAACTCACCTCTTTCTATATTTTATCAATTATATCCTTCCGGCTCACGATCCGTGAACCGGAAGGCACTATAATACTTATTATGCACGGCGTCCGCAGCACTGTTTGTACTTACGTCCGGAACCGCATGGGCACGGGTCGTTTGGCTGTACCTTCTTGGTTGTACGGCGCTTTGGCTGTGCCGGCTGAGACTCATCCTTATTCGTTCCGGTAACCTTAGCAACCTGCTCACGCTCTACTTTCTGCTCGATCTTGATATGTGTGAGCGCTTTTACAGTCTCCTCTGTGATCGAATCAATCATTGCATTGAACATATCAAATCCGGCGAATTTGTATTCCACAACCGGATCTCTCTGTCCATATGCCTGTAATCCGATACCTTCACGAAGCTGATCCATATCATCGATATGATCCATCCACTTGTTATCAATAACTCTCAACAGAATAATTCGCTCAACCTCACGGATCTGATCCGGATCAGGGAATTCTGCCTCTTTTGCCTCATATACCTTAACGGCTTCCTCTTTGAGTTTCTGTGCCAGATCCTCTCTGGTACCATGTTTTAACATCTCGTCGTCAAGCTGAATTCTCTTCAACGGTATGATCGGAAGCAAGACATTATTTAACTCCTGTACATCCCAGTCTTCTGCACTGCCATCCTCCGGAATGACTGAATTTACGCAATTTTCCACTTCATCGGTGATCATCTTGTAGATCGTATCACGCATACTCTCTCCATCCAGAACACGACGA
>ENA-ORRA01001692-ORRA01001692.1-human-gut-metagenome-genome-assembly--contig:-NODE-1692-length-14118-cov-2.511271_pt1 | contig 14118 bp, 15 predicted proteins | sample MGYA00242169_ERZ509122 | MGnify/ENA primary metagenome ERZ509122 (study PRJEB26280, sample SAMEA2338650) | human gut metagenome | biome: human gut; feature: human-associated habitat; material: faeces...
CCTGCACCTGCATGTCCACGGTGCATTCCTCCACGGGGTTCTCGGGCGCTTCGCCTTTCATCATGGCCACAGCTTCGTTTAAGAGCTTCAAGTACATGTCATAGCCCACGCTTTCCATGTGCCCGTGCTGCTCGCCGCCGAGGATATTGCCTGCGCCGCGAATCTCGAGGTCGCGCATCGCAATCTTAAAGCCGGAGCCGAACTCCGTAAATTCGCGTATCGCCGCCAAACGCTTCTGCGAAATCTCACTCAAAACCTTGCCGCGTGTAAACGTAAAGTACGCGTAAGCGCGGCGGGTGCTGCGGCCCACGCGTCCGCGCAGCTGGTGCAGCTGCGCCAAGCCAAAGCGCTCCGCATTTTCAATCACCATCAGCGTAGCATTGGGCACATTCACGCCAACCTCAATAACCGTAGTGCTCACCAGCACCTTCAGCTCGCCTGCCGCAAAGCTGCTCATAATGGCATCCTTCTCCGCACCCTTCAGCCTGCCATGCAGCAGGGCGCAGGGAATGTCCTGCAGAAAATCACGCTTCAGCTCCTCGTATACTCTTTCTGCGCTATGCACAGCCAGAACATCGGATTCTTCAATCAGCGGGCAGACAACGTAAGCCTGCCTTCCAGCCTGCACCTGACGCACCAGACCGGCGTAAACCTCGCGGCGGCGCTCGTCCGTATAGCACAGCGTCCGCACCGGCTTGCGCTGCGGCGGACGTCCCTTCATTACGGAAATATCCAGATCGCCGTAAACAGTAAGCGCCAAGGTACGCGGAATCGGCGTTGCCGTCATTACCAGGACATCGGGAGCATTAGCCGACTTGTTGGACAGGCGTGCACGCTGCTCTACGCCGAAGCGGTGCTGCTCGTCCGTCACCGTCAGCGACAGATTGGCAAAGCGCACATCCTCCTCCAAAAGTGCATGCGTACCCACGACCACATCAACAAGGCCCAGCTCCAGATTCAGCAGCAGCTCGCGCCTTGCCTTGGCACGCATACCGCCTGTCAGTAAAGCAATACGCACACCGTAAGGCTGCAAATATTGCTCCAGCGTTTCAAAATGCTGCGCCGCCAAAATTTCCGTCGGCACCATAATGCAGCCCTGATAACCGTTTTCCACCGCCTTAGCCAACGCCAACGCACTGATAACCGTCTTGCCGCTGCCTACATCGCCCTGCAGAATGCGGTGCATAGGCTTTTTATCCTGCATATCCAGCGAAATCTCACGCCATGCCTGCTGCTGTGCCGCCGTCAGCTCAAAGGGCAGTCCCTGCATTACGTCTTTAACAAGCGCACCATCTGCAGCATGCTTAATGCCCTCTCTGTTGTCATGGCTCTGCTGACGATAATACAGCAGGCCACACTGCAGCAAAAACAGCTCCTCAAAAACAAAACGCTGCTTGGCACGTCGCAATGCTTCCCAGCTTTCCGGGAAGTGAATATTTTTCAGCGCCGTATAGCGGTCGGGCAAATTGCATTGACTCACAACCTTCGCCGGCAAACTTTCCGGCAAATCCTTTGCTGCCAGGCGCAGCGCCTCGCTCACCCAGGTACGCAGATTCTTCTGCGTCAGGTTACCGCTCAAAGCATACACCGGGACAATACCCGGCGTTTTGCCCTCGTCCTGCTCCAAAGGCTGCACGTCAACCTCGCTGACGGACTTCGTAGTGCGCCCCTGCCTTACGCGGCCCGTAATCTGCAGCATAGTATCCGGCTTCAGCTTTTGCGCCTTGTAGCGCTGGCCGCCGAAAAAGTACAGCGTGGCATAGCCTGTTTCGTCACGCACCGTCACGGACGTATAGCTGCGGCGGGTAGCCGTTTTTCACCTGATAAACCGTCGCTTTGAAAATCTGCTTACTGTTGTCTACATTCAGCTCCTTAATCGTTTTGAGCTTGGCATAATCGAGATAAGCTCCCTGACGCGGGTAAAATTCCAGCAAATCACCCACGCTGAAAATATTAAGAGCAGCCAGCTCAGCTGCCTTTTTTACACCTACACCTTTTAGTGTTGTTACAGGTTCTTTCCACCACATTTATAAAAATACCCTCTTTATCTTAAAATTCCCTTGATTTTCTGCGCTCTTTATGGTATGATACTCATGTTAAATTTGAATGTGCCTTATGTCTTATCACGTTTAAGGAGGTGGGAAACAATGGCATCTATCTGCGAAATCTGCGGTAAAGGAAAACTCGCTGGCAACAACGTCAGCCACTCCAATAGACACACCAAACGTGCTTGGAACCCGAATATTCAACAAGTAAGAGCAGTTGTTGAAGGTTCTGTTAAACGCTTGAACGTTTGCACCCGTTGCCTGCGTTCCGGTAAAGTTAACCGCGCAATCTAATCCGTTCGGATTTAAAAAGAAGCCAAATACCAATCGGTATTTGGTTTCTTTTTTTGCGCTATTTACATCTAACAGCAACTTTCTTCAAGTACACTTGGTTTAAAGATGCGACATAGCGCAACAATAACAGAGAGAAGCAGTTCTTTTCGTGCGAACCCCTCTCAGTCAGCTTCGCTGACAGCTCCCCCCAAGGGGAGCCTTTTTTCTATAACATATTATTTTACTTTGCAGCCGCACTCGGGGCAGAACTTAACCAAAGAGCTGATTTTTGCGGAGCAGTTCGGGCACAAAATAAAGGCACGGTATTCCGTGAGCTTCTTTTCGAACAGCTCATAGAACTGGTTAACCTCTTTGTCCTCGCGCTTCCAGTTATAAATCTGCAGACGCTCCTTAGTGGAGTCCATAATAACCTGTACGGTTTCTTCATCCAAAGACTGCATAGCCAGCTGCATAATTTTTTTCTTGTTATGGAAGTGCAGCTGATGTGCAGCATCATCCTGCTCATCAATAGTTACACCCATCTCATTGACGCATAGCAAGGCAATATTCCAGGCTACGTCAATATCAACTTCATAAAGACGGTTATCAAAGCAACCGCCGGCACCATCTATTCTCATAGCTACCTCCTGCCAGATGTTTTTTCTTAATTATAGCACAAGCGCATATTTGCTGTAAAACAAATCGCTCGTACCGCAGCATTATTTATTCAGCTCCGCCGCCATTTCACGCACAGTTTTATGCAACAGCGGATGCACCAGCTCCGGTGCAATATCCAAAAGCGGCAGCAGCACAAAATCCCTGTTCTGCATATCTGGATGCGGCAGCGTAAGCTCCGGTGTCTGCATCACGACATTTTCGTAAAGCAGCAAATCCAGATCAATATTGCGCTCGCCCCAATGACGCAGGCGCACACGCCCCATCGCCAGCTCCGTTGCCAAAAGTGTACGCAAAAGCGCCACAGGCTCCAGATTAGTACGCACCCTGCACACAGCATTCAAAAACTGCGGCTGGTCCGTCACACCGTAAGGCTCCGTAGCAAAATAGCCCGAAACCTGCAGCACCTCTACGCCCTGCTGCATCAGCAGCATCAGCGCGCGCTGTAAATTCTTTTTCTTATCGCCCAGGTTACTTCCCAAGGCAACATATGCAATAGCCATCTCAGACTCCTGTTCTTTTGATGTGATTATAATAGACGCAGCAAAATAAACGATACTGTCGCAGCAATTATTCTGTCGCGGCGAAAGCATAAAAATTTTAGGTAATGAGTGCCTGGAACAACCGAAATTGCAATATTGTTTGAGCGCTAAGCTGACTTCTGCAGAAAAACACTTCGCCTAGCGCGAGTTTTATTGCAATTTCGTCTTTGTTCCGCACGAAATTGCCGTTAAGAAATTTTTCGCTGCAGCGTGACAGATAATTGCTACGCAAAATTACTCCGCGCTGCCGCGCAAAATAGCCTCCAGCGTGCGAATCGCCCGCACGTTCTCCTCAACATCATGCACGCGCACCATCTGCGCCCCCGCGTAAATCGCCTGCAGGCTCGTCGCAATCGTCCCCTCCAAGCGCTGCTCCGCCGGCACACCGCCCAGCACAGCACCAAGCGTACTCTTACGCGAAGCCGCCAGCAGCACAGGATAGCCAAAGCTCGTCAAAGCCTTCAGGTCACGCATCAACAGCAAATTCTGCTCCACATTCTTGGCAAAGCCGATACCGGGATCCAGAATAATCTTATCCGCACTCACACCACGCTCACGCAAAAGCTGTGCTCTCTGCGCCAGATAAACGGCAACCTCCTGCACAACATCCTTGTACTCGCAGTTCTGCTGCATATTCTTCGGCGTACCGCGCATATGCATAAGGATAATCGGCGCTTTAGTAGCCACAACCACGTCAGCCATGCGCGGTTCAGCCTCCATCGCACTGATATCGTTGATAATATCAGCACCGGCAGCAATAGCTGCCCCGCCGTATCCGCGCGATAGGTATCGATAGAAATAACAGCATCGGGATAAGCCTTGCGCAAAGCAGCAATCGCAGGAACTACGCGGCGGCGCTCCTCCTCCCCGTCAACGCTGTCGCTACCCGGACGGGTAGACTCACCGCCGATATCCAGCACACCGGCACCCGCAGCAAGCATTCTGCCGGCACGCGCCACCAGCTCCTCCATAGCGGGCACACGGCTACCCTCATAAAAAGAATCCGGCGTAACGTTCAAAATACCCATCACGCACATCTTCTCATAGGTCAGCACGCGGCCGTCAGCCAGAGTAGTGCACAGCTTTTGCGGCGTCAGCGCCATTTCCAGATCAATAGCAGCCTGAGGAATACCAAAATAAGGCATCTGCGCCATTTTCTTCAGCAGTACCTTATAATGCTTCAGCGTACCCAAAAGCAGGATATCAACATACTTCGCAGCGCAGGTAACAGCACCGACGGGCGTTACAGCGTCGCCGCCCACTGCCAGCATCTCCTGCTTGATAATATTCGCTGCCGGAGTACGCACACCCAGCAGCTTGAACGGAATAATCTCCGCCTTATGAGCAAAAATAGGCAGACTGTCGGCATGAGCGCCGATGCTTGCCAGCGCTGCCTCCAAGCCTTCACGGTTAACCTTTAATAACATTCATTCTCACCTTTTTCCACAACAGCAAAGGCGTTATGATTATGGATGCTTTCCATGCTCTCCACCTCTGCGCGATACCAGGTAATACGCTTATCTGCCTCCAGACGCAAAGCAACCTCACGCACAGCATCCTCTACAAAACGCGGATTTTCATAAGCATGCTCCGTAACATATTTTTCATCGGGGCGCTTCAAAAGACCGTACAACGGCGTACTTGCGGAAGCCTCGGCATATTCCACCAGCTCCTCCAGCCATACCATTTCCTGCGCCTCAACCTCCAGCTTCGCCCAGGCACGCTGGTTATGCGCACCGTATTCGCTGATTTCCTTGGAGCAGGGGCATAGCGTCTGCACCGGCACAACAGCGGTAATACGCCAACGCAGCTTCTCGCCCTTCTCGGCCTTATACACGCAATCGATATCCATCGGCGCTTCCATGCCGCTCACAGGAGCCTTCTTCGTCACAAAATACGGGAACTTCAGCTCAATAAAAGCTCTTTCAGCCTGCAGATGCTGCTTAAGCTGGTCTAAAATAGCCTCCACATCAGCGAGGCCCACAGGACCGAGAGTGCGCAGACACTCCACAAAACGGCTCATGTGCGTACCGCGCATATCATGCGGCAAATCAACCGCCAGTGTTACCTCCGCTACGCTGTGCTGCGTACCGCGCTCTTTATCGCGCAGCTCAATCGGCCAGCGCAGGCCCTTTATTCCCACATGCTTCAAAGGAATATTGCGTAAATCCTTTTCGCTTTGTACATCCTTCACGTCATTCACCTCTGTACACGCAGCCACTGGTGCGAGTTTCCCAAACTTCTACTTCATATAAATGATAATGGTCGCTCTTCAGCAGCCCAACCAGCTTATTCCAAACCCAGACACTGATATTTTCCGCAGAAGGCACCGGCAGAATATCATTCAGGCAGGCGTGGTCCAGATGTGCCAGCACCTCTTCCTTCACCAGATTCTTCAGCTTGATAAAATCAATAACCATACCCTCGTGGTCGGGAGTACCCTCTACCTTTACCACCAGCTTATAGGTATGACCGTGCAAATGCTCGCACTTGCCGTTATAGGCAGGCAGATAATGCGCAGCGTCAAAATCGAATTCCTTGATAATTATCATTTATATTCTCCTCCATAAAGGGTTAAATCAGCAAAACCGTTCTGGCGCAGAGCCTCATAAGCCACAATCGCCACGGAATTGGACAAATTCAAAGAGCGTGCATCCTCAATCATCGGAATACGGATGCAGCTTTCGGGATATTCGTGCAGCAAGGTTTCCGGCAGACCGGCAGTTTCCTTGCCGAAAATCAGCAGGCTGTCCTGAGCATACTGCACATCGGCATAAGAGCTGTGTGCCTTCGTTGTCAGGAAATACTTGGGGTTATCCTTATATTTTTCCAGCACCTCATAAACACTGTCATAATAATGGATATCAACAAGATGCCAATAATCCAGACCTGCACGCTTCAAATATTTATCCTCCACGGAAAAACCAAGCGGACGAACCAAATGCAGGTGGCAGCCGGTTGCTGCGCACAGACGTGCAATATTACCGGTATTTCCGGGAATTTCCGGTTCAACTAAAACTATATGCATTTTACTGAATGCCTCCTCAGCTGACTGCTGCGCAGTCGTTAATTTATTTTTTCTCCTGCAGTATTTCGGAAACTCTCTGCTTCATACTGCGTTTCTTTTTATTCTTTTCCTTAACCGGTTCAGCCAGTGCCGGCTTAACCGCCTCCACAGGCTGTGCCAGGATTTTCTGATAGGTAGCCATAATCTTTTCGCAATACAGCGAGCCCATCGCCCAGGTACCGTTCAAACCGTACCAGGTGTTGACAACACCGCGCTCCAGGCGGATATTATGCGCCAGATCATAGCGCGGATCGACAATATCGGTTGAAGGGCGCTTCGTCTGCGTATAGGCCAGCAGATGCTGGATATGCGCACGCACTCCCAGCTGCGGCGTAGCAAAGGACGCACCGCGCACACCGCCGCCGATAGTACCGAGACCACAGAAATTATTCTGATGATGCAGCACATCACCGCCATAGCGGTAAGCGCCGGTTTCCACCAATGATTGCGCCAATGCAAGGTCAGGACGCACATTTTCACGCTTAGCCTCCTGCCAGTACAGCTCAACAAGCTCCTCTACCGGACAGGCCAGCTTCACAGCCGGGTTAGCCGCCAAAATATAGGCAATAGCCTGCGCCTTGCTGGCAATCGCCTCACCGTAAATAGCGATATTACGATAATCATCCGGCAGCTGAGTACCGGAAAAATAGAATTTGCCATCCTTCTCCTGCAGCAGCGACGGACGCGGAGCGGCAGGAACCTTTATCGTACCGGCAGGCGGTTTAGCCACCGGTTTGGTAGATACAACGATTTTATCCTTTTCCTGAGTTATTTGGACAGCGCGCTGCTTTTTGTTCAGCAGCTTCTTATCCTTTTTATCAGCGATAATCGTCTGCTTGGAGGCAGGCGCTTCATCAGCGACCTCGCGCACAGTTGCCGCACATACGCCGGCATACAGCGACAAACCCAGCAGAACACACGCAAAAGTAATTTTTTTATATTTCATAGCGCATTACTCCTATATATATCACGCTATCAATTTTACCGCACATAAGGCAAAATTGTAAAGTTTTTCCAACCCCTGCAGTGAGGAATTCACAAAAAAGTAGATTTAAGCTATAATATTTATAAGATTACAGCTAAGCGCTGCTAATAATTTTTACAGTAAACAGCTATCTGCCTGACAAATTAAGGAGGGAAAATTATGACCGCAAAATTCCATTTCATCAACCACGCCTGCTTTATGCTGGAAAAAAACAATTCCGCTATCATCTTCGACCCGTATCTGGACGATAACCCGGAAGGACTCACCGCCAAAGACATCAAGGTTGATTATATTTTCGTCAGCCACGGTCACTTCGACCATTTGGGCAGTGCCTTTGAAATCGCCAAAAATTGTGACGCTACCATCATCTCCACTGCCGAAATCTGCGGTCTGGCGCAAGATGCCGGCTGCAAAGCACACGCTATGCATCTTGGCGGCACCTTTAAGTTTCCCTTCGGCAAGGTACGCCTGACACTGGCCTTCCACGGCAGCGGCGTTCCCGGCGGTCACGCCTGCGGTATCATCATTGATTTCTACGGCACCAAGCTGTACTTCGCCGGTGACACCGCACTCTTCAGCGATATGCAGCTGCTGCCCAAGCTCGATGCTTTTGAATACGCAGTTCTTCCTATCGGCGGCAACTTCACTATGGACCCCAATGATGCACTTATCGCCTGCAAGCTGCTGCAGGCAAAATACGTTATCCCCGTACATTACAACACCTGGCCACCCATCGCTCAGGACGTAGAAGCCTTCAAGGCCGCCGTTGAGGACGAAACCGACAGCAAGGCGCTCATTGTAAAACCGGGCAATACTATTGATATCGACTAAAAATTAAAACTTCAAAAACTTACGCCACGAAGCGTTCTTATTCACGTCGCAGTTGCCGCAATTGTTGCACTGCGACGTTGTTTTTTCTCCGAAATATTCCAGCAGTACCTTGCGCAGACACATGGACGTATTGCAGTAGTTGGTCATTTTACTCAGCAGCTGCAGCTCGTGCTCCTTCCAGGTCAGATCCGGCTGGTCGTGCCCGATAAGATAGGTATTGACCGCAATATCCGCCTTATCGTAAAGCAACAGACATTCCGCAGGCAGGCCGTCACGCCCTGCGCGTCCTGCCTCCTGATAGTAGCTTTCGATATCCTTGGGCATATTATAATGCACCACAAAGCGTACATCCGGCTTATCAATACCCATACCGAAGGCATTGGTTGCCACAATCAGCGGTACGCTGCCGCCGACGAAGGCATTCTGATTCTCACGCCGCTCCTCCGGCGTCAGGCCCGCGTGATAGCGCAAGGCACAGAAGCCCTGGCGCCGCAAAAGCTGCGTCACGCTTTCCACCTTGTTGCGCGTAGCACAGTAAACTACGCCGCAATCCTTTTTATGCTTGCGCATAAACTCCAGCAGCGAGCGCTCCTTATCCTGCGTGCGCTGCACGGCAAAATGCAGGTTAGGCCTGTCAAAGCCCGTCACCACAATTTTTGCCTCCGGAATGCCCAGGCGCTTGATAATATCACGGCGCACATCCGGCGTAGCCGTAGCAGTAAAGGCTGCCACCAGCGGCTTCGTCGGCAAGGCCTGAATAAAATCGGGGATATTATAATATTCCTTGCGAAAGCTGTGTCCCCATTGCGATACACAGTGCGCCTCGTCTACCGCCACCATCGTAATATAGGCCTGGCGGGCGAAATCAATAAACTGCTGGTTGACCAATCGCTCCGGTGCCACATACAAAAACTTGCACTGCTTGTTGAGCGCAGCGTGCAGCACCCTGCCGTACTCATTGCTGCTCATGCTGCTGTCCAGATAAGCTGCCGGAATACCGCGAGCCGTCAGCGCCTCCGCCTGATCCTTCATCAGCGATATCAGCGGCGAGATTACCAGCGTCACGCCCTTCAGCAGCAGCGAAGGCAGCTGAAAGCAGATGCTCTTGCCTGCACCCGTAGGCAGCACTGCTAAAACAGGCTGTCCATGTAATATTTCACTTATAATTTCTTCCTGCCCTGTGCGGAAGCTGCTGTAGCCATAAAAATGCTGCAGCGCGCGGTGCAGAAAATCACTGTCTATAATACGTGCCATAAAGCTCCCTTGCTTCGAATAATTTACATTGTAAAAAGTATAGCATATAAGCACTTTTATGTAAAATAACTTTCGTTTTTTCTATGATCAGCTAATAAAAAACAGGTACAGCCTAAGCTGTACCTGAATTTGTTACTTCAAGCGTCTAATTAGTGTTTACGTGCGTTGAAGCATTCGCGGCAGTAAACCGGACGATCGCTGGGTTTGAACGGTACCATGGTCTCTTTACCGCATTCAGCGCAAACTGCGGGGAACATTTCGCGTTGCGGACGGTCGTTTTGTACGCCCATGCGTTGTTTGCGAGCTTGACGGCAAGCCGGGCAACGGCGCGGTTCGTTAGTGAAGCCTTTTTCTTCGTAGAATTCTTGCTCGGAAGCGGTGAATACGAATTCGTTGCCGCACTCGCAGCAGGTTAAAGTCTTGTCTTCTTTCATTGTTTAATCACTCCTAATCATAGATAGAACATACCCCAAAGAACGCATTAAGATGTTTACCTTGGCTTCCCCATGTCATCTATGATAGAAGAAGTTAGGAACTTAAACGGACCACTGAGATACACCACTTACAGTATATAGTAAGCGCCTGCAAAAGTCAATCTTAGTTTATCAAAAATGCGTAAATTCTTTAATAAGAAACTTTTCATTTCTCAACATATCCCAAAATCCGCTTATTAACAGTGCTCGCAGGAAAAGCTTGCGGGTAAAATTAATTGTGCAGCACCGGTAAGTTCGCAGCCCGATAGAAAAACCGCGACAGCTTTTTACGTCTGCGCGGTTTTCAAGCATTAATTTTTATTTATGCAGCCAGTTTACAGATTTTCCCTGCTCTCTGGCAAAGTGAGCGTCATTGATGGTTTCCGCAATGATATTGCCCTGCCAGTCATTCAGCGTGCTGACAGAAACATTATGCACACTCAACTTCCACAGATTGTTCAGCGGTATGTCCAAAAGCAGGCACAGCTGCACGCGGATAATACCACCATGCGATACAATTGCGATATTTTTCTCGTGGCCTTCACGCTCGAAGATATAGTCAAAAGCCGCCTGACAGCGACGCGCTACATCATGAAAGCTTTCGCCCTGTGGCGGAATCCATTCGCCCGGACGCGTCAGGAAATCATCCATCTCCTTAGGCCAGCGGCGGCTGATTTCCGCATACTCCAGGCCCTCCCAGGCACCGAAGCTTACCTCCTGCAGCAAATCCAGCGGCTGATAGGACATATTTTTGCTCATAGCCAGCGGTGCTGCCGTCATGCAGGCACGCAGCATAGAGCTGCAGTAAATTTTATCAACCGGCAGATGCTGCATATAGGCAGCCAGCTTCTCGGACTGCACTAGACCTTTGGCGTTCAGCGGCATGTTGATGCGTCCCTGAAAGCGGTGTCCCTTGTTGCTGTCCGTTTCACCGTGACGGATTAAATATATTTTACCCATTAAGCCTTCGCTCCTTTTTTAGACTGCTCTGCCAGAGAAAATTCCTTCATCTCTGCATGCACGCCTGCTTCCTCAAAGGTTTCCATTTCCTTGTAGGCCTTGATGCCGGCATTGAACAGCGTAAAGCAGACAGCAACGCCCTCACCGGCGCCGTCTGGAATGTTCAGGCGCAGCGGTGCCGTAAGCCCCAGCTCCTGCAGGCATTCTTCCGCTCCCGGCTCTGCGGAAACGTGACCGGCAAAGCAGTAATCTAAAACTGCCGGTGCCATATCAGCCGCCTTTTTGACAGCCTTGCAGACAGCAACACCGTCCAGCATTACCGGCACCTTCATAGCTGCAGCCTGCAGCAGAGCGCCGGCCATAGCGGTGCGTACCATCTCATTATCAGGATTGGAAAGACAGCCAAAGCCCAACAGCTCCAATCCCTTCTGCTGTACCAGCTCCCTCCTCCAATGCGTCAGCCTCCTCCTCCGAGGTTACGAGCAGAGCCACGGCCTTCGCACCGGTTTCTGCAGCAAGCACATTCACCGGCCATTTGGCGTGCATAATTTTTTCGGCCTGGGCAGCCTCTTCGATACCGCACCACACCAGCAAATCGCGTTTAGGATAATCTAAATCCTCTTTTTCATAAATGCCCTTGATACCGCAATAGCGCGAGGTCATTTCTTCCAGCTTGGCCAGACTTCCTACCGGCTTTATCAAATTATCAAAGCGTGTCTGCGCCAGCTTCATACAGCCTCTGTCCGCAGGCACAATCTTTTGGATTATTTCTTCTATATGCATAGCATTTTTCCTTTCTATCTCTTTTAGAATTCGGCAAAATATTGCCGGGGAAATATATCAGATTATATAGGTTGCAAGCATCAGGTAAACCACCACGCCACATTCCGTCAAAAAGCCGTAGGTATCACCGGTAAGGCCGCCCAGCTGACCGCTGAGGAAATGCGCAATGCCCTGGCAGATAATGAAGGCTGCTATTGCCGTATACAGATACGGCAGACCGCAGGCTGTGACAAGCGCCAGGCAAAGAGCAAAGGCAATATAGGTGTACATCGGCTTGGCATAGGCCTTAAACATATGACCGATACCGGTTTTGCGTGCATACTTGTAGTTGACGATGTAGGTAACCATAAAGGTACGCGTTGCTACAAAAACCGCAACCAGAGCAAACGACAGCTTAACCGGCGGCAGTGTAGTATAGGCAGCCACCTTCAGCAGCACGAGGCAGACAAGCGCGATAACTGCGTTGGAGCCTACGTGGCTGTCCTTCATAATTTCCAGCATACGCTCGCAGTCACGGGCGCTGAAAACACCGTCGGAGGTATCCATAAAGCCGTCATACATCAGCGCACCGATAATAATCAGCTCCGCCAGCACCAGCATCACTGCACGCATTAAATCTGGGGTGTGCAGATAATACAGACCGTAATTTACCGCACCCATAAAAACACCCATTACCAGACCGACCAAAGGGAAGTACGGCACGCTGCGGCTGAAATCGTCATCATGCCAGTCCGTACGGTTGGAAAAGCGGATTCTGGTCAAAAATTCCAGACAAGTTACAAAATCACGCATCACATCACCTGCTTAAATGATTATATACATCCATCGCTGCCTGCAGCACAACAATAGCCAAGGAAGCACCAGTGCCCTCGCCCAGGCGCATACCGGCATCCACAATCGGCGAAAGCTGCATCAGCTCCAGCATTTTCTTATGAGAAATATCGCTGCTCAGATGCGAGCAAAGCATATAATCGCGACACTGCGGATAAAGTCCGTAGGCCAGCAGTGCTGCAGCCGTAGCGTTGACACCGTCAACCATTGTCGGTACACGGCGGCGGGCTGCACCGATAATAACACCGGCCAGACCTGCGTGGTCATAGCCGCCTACCTTGCAGAGAATGTCCATCGCATCACCCTGCTTCGGCATATTTTTAGTCAGGCCGTCGATAACAACCTGACGTTTAATCTTCATGCGTTCGTCATTAATACCGCTGCCGCGGCCGACAGTCAGCTGCGGGTCCAGTCCCAGAAAGGCGCTGGCAATAGCAGAGGTAGAGGTTGTATTGCCGATACCCATTTCGCCTGTATAAAGCATATTATAGCCCTGGTCGATACACATATCAGCCATTTCCATGCCAACGGCAAGAGCCTTTTCCGCCTGCTCGCGTGTCATCGCCGGTCCCTGGGTGAAGTCATTTGTTCCCCAAGCCACCTTTTTCTGATAAACCTTGGGCAAATCGCTCAAATCAAAGGCAGTGCCTACATCGCAGACGAAAACATCGGCGTGCGCATGACGCGCCAGTACGGTAGCACCGGCAGTACCGCGCATATAGCCGTTAATCATCTGGCGTGTTACCTCTTGCGGATAAGCGCTGACACCATATTGGGCAATACCGTGGTCACCGCACATCAGAACCATCGCCGTCTTTAATTTATCCGGTAAATCCTTGCCGATCATACCTGCAAGGCCTACAACCATATCCTCCAGCTTGCCCAGATTAGCTGCCGGCTTGTCTATCTTAGCGTAGCCTGCCCGCACTTCTTGCATACGTTCTTCATCCAGAGCAGGTATTATGATTTTCTCCATATCAGTCGTTATTCTCCTTCATCCTCAAATTTAAAAGCCAATTTTTTTACGTCTACGGCCTGACCTGCCACACAATAATAAACATGATCAGCCGCATCTGCCACACGCTGGTTAACCCAACCGGCAAGGTCACGGTATTCACGCGCCATCTGATTATCCGGCACAATACCGCTGCCCACCTCGTTCGTAACAAAGACAACGATTTTGCCGCAATTACGTGCTGCTGCCAGCACCTTGTCAATTTCGTCAAATACTGCCTGACAGCGCTCCAGGAATTCACCCTCCGGCGCATCCTTGCCATAAAGCAGGTTACACATATAAACAGTCAGGCAGTCAAACAGAACCGCTCCTGTTTCCGCTGACAGCGCTTCAAGCGTGCGCTCGGCATGATAAGGCGCTTCGTGATTAATCCAACGCGCATCA
>ENA-ORRA01001700-ORRA01001700.1-human-gut-metagenome-genome-assembly--contig:-NODE-1700-length-14059-cov-6.282919_pt1 | contig 14059 bp, 9 predicted proteins | sample MGYA00242169_ERZ509122 | MGnify/ENA primary metagenome ERZ509122 (study PRJEB26280, sample SAMEA2338650) | human gut metagenome | biome: human gut; feature: human-associated habitat; material: faeces...
CAGCCGAAGCCGCTGAGGCACTTGATGATGGTGAAGCCGATCTTGCCGGTGCCCATGACACCCACGGTCATGGTGCGCAGCTCGCGGCCCATCTTGCCCTTCAGGGTGAAGTCGTTGTCGTTGGTGTTGTACAGCGCCTTCTTGAACTTGCGGATGCACATCAGGATGGCCATAACGGTGTATTCCGCCACGCCGTTGGGGGCGTAAGCGCCGTTGCACAGGCGGAAGCCCAGAGATCGGGCGTAGTCGCAGTTCATGTGGTTATAGCCCACACAGCGGCTGGCCAGCACCTGCACGCCATAGCCCTTCAGCTCGTCCAGAACGGCGTTGGAATAGTCGCTCTGGCCCAGGGTGGTAACACCGTCGCAGCCGGCGGCCATATGGGCGGTGGTCTTATCCAGATTTGTGGGGGTGGAGATCAGCTCGATACCGTATTTCTTGCACAGGCCCTCGATGACGGGCTTCTCGTCGGGACGTACTTCGTAAGCAGCGATCTTCATGATTCTTCTCCTTCACATTCCGGGGGCGGCGGCGCGCTCCTCAACGCGCCGCGCCCTTATAGTTTGCTTTTCCTCAAGTCGCCGGGGTGTTCGTGTTCTCGCGCTCCGCCTACGGCGGAGAGATTTTTCGTTCTGCCGATGGCAAACCGGCGATGGCGTACCGCGTGTACGTCGAAACGGTTTGACGATGGCAGGGCGGAAAAGATGCCGCCGTCAGTCTTTCAGGGAAGGATCCATGGGCACCGCCTCGCCGGCGGCTATCATGGCGGCCACCTGCTCGTCGGTGTAGCCCAGGTTCTTCAGCACCAGTTCGGTCTGCTCGCCCAGGTACGGACCGCGGTTGTAGGGAGGCAGCTCCGTCTCCTCGAAGATAACGGGAGGCCGGACCATGGTGCGTTTATTGCCGTTGGAATATTCCATCTCGTAGAAGCAGCCGGAGGCCCATGCCTGCTTATCCACCAGCAGCTGATCCCAGGTCTGGGCCACGGCGTAGGGCAGATCGTTGGCGTCCATCAGCTTGCACCACTCGTCCAGGGTGCGGCTGGCCATCTCGGCCACCAGGAAGTCGTAGAACTCCTCGATGTTGGCCTGCAGGTTGGTCTGGGGATAGTAGCGTGGATCCTCGGCCAGCTCGGGGTGGCCGATGGCGTTCATAAAGATGGGATAGTGGCGGTTGTACTGGGGCATGGCGATCTGGAGCCACTTGTTGTCCTTGGTCTTGTGGGCCACCACCAGGGGATTGGGCAGGGTGCGGCGGGACAGGGGGTACTGGGTGGTGGGGTCGCCGTACTGGCTGGCCTGCAGCAGCAGGGAGACATCCCAGATGGCGCTGTGGAACAGAGAGACCACCACGCGGTCGCCGATGCCCGTCTCGCGGGCGCGGTACAGCGCCGCCAGCACGCCGGAGGCCAGGTACATACCCACCTGATGGTCGCCGAAGCCGGCGATGGTCAGCATGGGCAGGGCGTCCTTATCGAACAGGGTGCCCAGGATGCCACCGCGGGCAAAGAAAGCGGTGAAGTCGAAGCCGGGCAGATCCTTGTCGGGGCCCTTCTCGCCGTAGCCGGACACGAAGCCATACACCAGCCTGGGGTACTTGGCGTGGAGCGTCTCATAGTCCAGACCGGCCTTTTTCAGAGGGTTCTGCCGCCAGTTGGTGATGAAGATGTCCGCCTCGGCGATGAGCTTCTCCAGCGCCTCACGGCCGGCGGGGGTCTTGGTGTTCAGGCAGACGCAGGTCTTGCCGGCGTTCTCCAGATCATAGGAGGTGTTCTCCTTCTGATCCTGGGGACGGCCCTCGTTGACGGCGGTGTAGCGCAGGGGGTCGCCGGCGGGAGCCTCGACCTTGATGACCTCGGCGCCCAGATCCGCCAGAAAGCGGGCGCAGCAGGGGGCGGCGATAAAGGTGGCCAGCTCCAGCACCTTTACGCCCTCGAGGGGACGCTTTACTTCACTCATATCGTTCCTCCATGTATGTTAATAAATGGTGTGTTGCTTACATTTTCAGCAGGTCGCGGAAGGTCTCGAGGTTGGTTCGCACCTGCTCGAAGCGGACCATCTGACGGTCCACCTCCACCAGCGTCAGGGGCAGGTCGGCGGCCTCGCAGGCCTTCTTGATCATCACATAGTCGAACTCCTCCGGGTCGCAGAACTTGGTCAGCACCACCAGAACACCCTTGGCGCTTCTCGCCTTGGCGGTGTCCACGATCCACTTCACCCGGTTCTTCTCCTGATCGTACAGCACAGAGCAGTTGCCCATGGCGGCGAACTTCTCGGCCAGCGCGTTCAGGGCGTCATCGCGCTCCGGTGCGTCGGTGCGGTACTGGCGGGACTGGGCGGCCACGTCGTCGGCCACGATGTGCAGACCCATTTCGTCCAGAATGGCGTTCAGCGCCGGGGCGTCCGTCAGGATGCCGGAAATGACGATGGGCAGCTTCTCCGCGGCGGGAGTCTGGGCTTCCAGCTTCTCAATGAGCGCCTCCACCAGATCGGTGTGCTCCTCCTTGGTCATGAAGAAGGCACTCTTGAAGATGTCGCTGCGCTGGGCGGCGGTGATCTCCGGGTGAACAGCCAGCAGCTCGTCTATCTTCCGCATAGCGGCGTTGTGGCGGTTATAGATCTTGATGGAGGAGCGCAGCTTCTCCTCGGAGAAGGTGCCGCCCAGCTTCTCCAGATCGCGGATGACACGCTCATAGCCGGCCTTTGTATAGGCCATGCCGTAGGCGGGCTTGCGGTTCTGGGGATAGGTCATGGGGATGAAGGGGATGGACGGCACGGCGTACTTCCAGTTCTCGCCCACGGTTTTCAGGGTATCGCACAGGGAGGGGATGACGATGGCGCTGGCGCCGTCATACACACCGTTGATGCCCAGCTCCAGCAGAGACTGGACAATGGCGCAGAGGAAGGCGGGACAGTATTCCTTGGCGCGGTTCAGCGCTACATCGCCGCCCCAGGCTCCCATAGGCACGAAGCCCATGGCGTGGATAAGCTCCTCGGGAGTGTAAACAGGAGCGCACAGCACGATCTTTTTGCCCTGGGCCAGATAGCCGTCCATCTGCGCGCGGGGAGAGGCTGCTGCCTCATGCAGCATGTTGAGGATGTCGTTCATGCCTTACACTCCTTTCGCAGCCTTGTTGGCTTCCATGATCTCCGTCAGACCCTGCACACGGGTGTCGTACTGGGCCTCGGAGAAATTGCGGGGGTCGGCCTGATCGCCGTCGAAGCTGACCACGGGGATATCGCAGGCCTTGCCGATCTGGCGGCTCATCTCGTACATGAAGCCGCTCCACAGCTTGCAGGAGCGGTTGGTATGCACCAGCATACCCTCCACGTGGTTGTCCTTGCAGAGCTTGATGCGCTTGTCGCGGCTCATCTCCAAATTGATGGCGTTGGGCACCTTGCAGTAGGCGCGGATCATCTCGTCAAAGGTGTTGTAGTCGAAGCCGAAGGCGTCGGCGTAGATGGTGGTGACCATGTTGATGCCCCGGGACTTCAGGCCGGTGCTGGTGGCACGCAGGTACGGCCAGCAGGCGATGCCCTCAAACATGATACGGTACTTCTCCTCCGTGCGGAAGGTGGAGGTGCCGTTCTTGTGGTTCTCCTCGTACTCCTTCAGCAGCGTCTCCATGGCGTCGGCGGCGGTGGACTTGCCCCGGGCCGTGACCATGACGGCCATGTGGTTCAGCAGGTCGAAGCCGTTGAAGGGAGAGGGCACGTACCTGGCGCAGCCGGTGGCCGCCAGCCATGCGCGGCTGGAGCGGCAGGAGAAGCCGGTGACCTCCTTGAATTTCTCGTCGGACCACTTCTTGCCGGTGATCTCCTCCAGCTGCTTCACGGCGTCCCAGAACTGACCGGTAACGTAGGCCACCTCCGCGTCGGACACCTCGTAGTCGGGGTTAAAGGGGATATCCAGCAGGATCATGGGGATGTTCAGCTCGCGGGCCAGGTTCTCATACCACTTGATCATGCAGGAGCAGATGTTGCTGCAGCACAGCAGCACATCAGGCATGGCCACGTCCTGCTCGGGACAGGACTTCAGCTTGGCGTAGGCCAGCGACACGCGGGCGTAGGCGCAGATGTCATTGGAGTAGCCCTCGGACTCCGCCACCTCGCACATTCTCGTGCCCGCGCCGCGGGCGGCGATGCCGGCGGCCTGATTTTCGGGATACACGGTGGCGATGCCCATGGTCTCCGGGATCTCCACAGGGAAGTTGCTGGAGACCCAAGCCACCTTCTCGCCGCGCTTCTTGGCCTCGATGGCATCCACATAGGCGTCCGCCGCGATCTTGCCCAGCTTGTACTTGGCGGAATTGGGATCCACCGGCTTAGGCACCTTCTTCACTTCTTCTGCCATTTCAGTTCCTCCTCACAGCTTTTATCGAAACATATTTCTGTTTATTCATGTCGTCTGCTTATATGCCCACAGGGCCGCGCCGATGGCGCCGAAATACTGGGCCAGCGGGTCCACACTGACGGGGACGTTCAGCTCGTCGCTGAGCGCCTGCCGCACCGCGTCGTTCCGGGCCACACCGCCGGAGAGGCAGACCTGCTCCGTGACGCCCGCCCGCCGGGCCAGAGCCGCCACGCGGCTGGGCACGCTGTGGCAGATGCCCGCCACCAGGTCGGGGCGCTTGACGCCGTTAGCCAGCTGACTGATGACCTCGCTCTCGGCGAACACGGTGCAGGTGCTGGAGATAGCGGCGGGGGCCGCGGCCTTGGCGGCCTCGGTGTCCAGATCGTCCACATCCAGGCGGAGGATAGAGGCCATCACATCCAGAAACCGCCCCGTACCGGCGGCGCACTTATCGTTCATGACGAAGTTCACCATCTTGCCGGAGGGCGACAGGGCGATGACCTTGGCATCCTGCCCGCCGATGTCGATGACGGTACGCAGGTCGGGGAACACGAAGCGCCCGCCCAGGGCGTGGGCGGTCAGCTCACTGATCTCGCCGTCGGCGCCCTCGTAGTTCTTGCGGCCGTAGCCGGTGACAAAGGCACAGGCCATATCGGCCCGGGTCAGGCCGCTGGTCTGCCACAGCTGCGCCAGCGCCTCCTCCGGCCCGCCGGTGCCCAGGCCGCCGGTTTGGAGGCTGTGGGCCACCAGCTCTTTTCCGTCTTTAAGAACGGCGCACTTGGAAGTGGTGCTGCCGATGTCGATACCTAAGGTGTACATGGGGTTCCTCCCTATTCTGTGCGATCGGGCAGAAATACCCTCTCCCGCGGTGCGGAGATACTGCACGCCGCACTGGTCTTACCAGTTTACTTATATTATACGGGTTTGTGAAATTTGCGTCAATTATGCGAATTGCCAAAGAAATAACAATTATTTGTGCATTGTACCGAGCCGCACTTTAAATGATTAAATCTTTCCGGATTTTTCCGGGACAATGTTGCGTTTTCTTTGGAAACTCGTCATGGCAGCATGGGAAAGCCGCATGGCGCGCTCGCGCCATGCGGCTTTCTGCGGTTCACGGCTCCAGGTCGTGTTTGTCCAGCTTCATGTTCCGGTAGGCCTTGGGCAGGCCGGGGGCGATGAGGGGAAAGGTGTTCTCCGTGTCAGACGTGGGCTGAATGTTATAGGTGCCGTACATATTCACCAGGTCGAAGCTGCTGCGCGGTACGCCGGGAAAGTGGTGGACGTCCGGTGTAGCGTCATAGGGAAAGCCCTCCCGACTGCGCTTGCGTTTGGGCATAAAAATCACCTCCGGCCTTAGTATGGCCGGAGGCGGTTGGTTTATGAGCTTCAGCGGTAGACCTCCGCGTCGAAGTCGCGAACGATCTCGTCCCGCTTCTCGTCGCGGACGCAGACCAGATTTGTCTCGTCAAAGGCCAGGCGCATGGCGAAATCCTTGGCCTCGTAAATATCGTTTGTCTCGAAGAAGTCGCGATAGGCCTCCTCCGGCTCGTGGCTCTTGCGCCAGATAACGTGAAAACGCATAGACACTCCTCCTGCAAAATGGGGGTAATTTTTAGTATACCCCCGCCGGAAGCAAAAAGCAACGGTGGGTTTTGCCAAAAAACACAGTCAAAGTTCGTCACATTTTCCCCCGGGAAAGTTGTGATTTCTTCTTTCCCTGCCCCACAAGATATTGTATAATAGCAGACGATATTTTGGAGAGACAGAGGTGGATCAGGGTGAAGATCGGATTTGACAACGAAAAGTACCTGCAACTACAGGCGGAGCACATCACGGCGCGGCGCGCCCAGTTCGGCGGCAAGCTGTATCTGGAGTTCGGCGGCAAGCTGTTTGACGACTACCACGCCTCCCGCGTGCTGCCGGGGTTCCAGCCGGACAGCAAGATACGGATGCTGCAGACGCTGAAGGACGACGTGGAGATCGTGGTGGCCATCTGCGCCGGGGACATCGAGAAGAACAAGATGCGCGGCGACCTGGGCATCAGCTACGACGTGGACGTGCTGCGGCTGATCGACGTATTCCGGGGGCTGGGCTTCTATGTGGGCAGCGTGGTCATCACCCAGTACGCCGGCCAGCCGGCGGCGGACGCCTTTATCAAGCGGCTGAGTGCCCTTGGCGTGAAGAGCTATAAGCACTATCCCATCGCCGGGTATCCCTCGGACGTGGCGCACATCGTGTCCGACGAGGGCCTGGGCAAAAACGAATATATCGAAACAACGCGGCCGCTGATCGTGGTAACGGCCCCCGGCCCCGGCAGCGGCAAGATGGCCACCTGCCTGAGCCAGCTGTACCACGACAACCGGCGGGGCATCCGGGCGGGCTACGCCAAGTACGAGACGTTCCCCATCTGGAACCTGCCACTGAAGCACCCGGTGAACCTGGCCTATGAGGCGGCCACGGCGGACCTGAACGACGTGAACATGATCGACCCGTTCCACCTGGAGGCCTATGGCAAGACCACGGTGAATTACAACCGGGACGTGGAGATCTTCCCGGTGCTGGCGGCCATGTTCCGGATGATCCAGGGCGAGTGCCCCTACAAGTCCCCCACGGACATGGGCGTGAACATGGCGGGCTTCGCCATCGTGGATGACGCGGTGTGCCAGGAGGCCAGCCGGATGGAGATCCTGCGCCGGTACTATACCGGATGCGTGGAACGGGCCAAGGGGCAGGCGGACGAGTGCGTGGTGCGGAAGCTGGAGCTGGTGATGCAGCAGGCCGGCGTGACGCCGGACATCTGCCCGGCGGTGGCGGCCTCGCTGGAAAAGGCAGTGGCCACCGGCAAACCGGCGGGTGCCATGGTGCTGCCGGACGGCAGCGTGGTGACCGGGCGGACCTCCCCCCTGCTGGGCGCGTCGGCGGCGCTGCTGCTGAACGCGCTGAAGAAGATGGCGGGCATTGACCACAAGCTGGACCTGATCCCCCCGTCGGTGATCGAACCTATCAGCGCCATGAAGACCGGCTGCCTGGGCCACCGAAACCCCCGGCTGCACTCGGATGAGGTGCTGATCGCGCTGGCGATCTCCGGTCTGACGAACCCCCTGGCGGCCATGGTGCAGGCGCAGCTGAAGAACCTGCGGGGCTGCGAGGCCCATTTCTCGGTCATCATCTCCGAGGAGGACGCCAAGCTATATAAGCGGCTGGGCATCAACGTCAGCTGCGAGGCGAAATATGAGGTCAAGAGCCTGTATCACAAGTAAATAAGCGTCTGTGCCCGCGCCGTGCGCGGGCACAGCTTTCTGAAAGGAGCACATATGCAGAGCATCGCACAGATATTGGCATCGGAGCTGGGCCAGCCGGTCCAGTACGTGGAAAACGTTATCGCCCTGCTGGACGAGGGCAGCACCATTCCGTTCATCGCCCGCTACCGCAAGGAACAGCACGGCTCCATGGACGACACCACCCTGCGAAAGCTGGAGGACCGGCTGCAATACCTGCGGAACCTGGACAAGCGGCGGCAGGAGGTCAAGTCCGCCATCGACGGGCAGGGCAAGCTGACCGATGCGCTGGCCATCGACAGCGCCGCCACGCTGGCGGAGGTGGAGGACCTGTACCGTCCCTACAAGCAAAAGCGGCGGACCCGGGCCACGGTGGCCCGGGAGAAGGGGCTGGAGCCCCTGGCGCAGCTGCTGCTGGCGCAGGAGAAGGACTGTCCCGCGCCGGAGGCGGCCGCACAGGCGTACATTGATCCGGAGAAGGGCGTGGAGACCGCGGCCGACGCATTACAGGGCGCCAACGACATCATCGCGGAGATCATCAGCGACGACGCGGACATCCGCAAGGCACTGCGGGGCCTGCTGATGCGGCAGGGACGGCTGAGGAGCCTTGCCGCCACGGAGGAGGACAGCGTGTACCGGCTGTACTACGACTTTGAACAGGCCATTCCCAAGCTGGCGGGACACCAGATCCTGGCCATCAACCGGGGCGAAAAAGAGGGGCTGCTCTCCGTCACGGTATTGCTGGACCGGGAGGCCGCGCTGCCGGCACTGCGGCGGGCGGTGGTAAAGCCCGGCTCGGCGGCCATGGAATTCATCAAGGCCGCCTGTGAGGACGCCTATGACCGGCTGATCTATCCGTCGCTGGAGCGCGAGGCGCGGTCCGCCCTGACGGACAGCGCCAACGAGGGCGCTATCGGACAGTTCGCGCTGAACCTGAAGCCGCTGCTGCTCCAGCCGCCGGTAAAGGGCCACGTGACCATGGGGCTGGACCCCGGCTATGCCCACGGGTGCAAGGTGGCGGTCATCGACGGCACCGGCAAGGTGCTGGACACCACGGTGGTCTACCCCACCTACGGCGAGCGCCAGAAGCGGGAGGCCATCGCCAAGCTGACGGCCCTGTGCAAAAAACACGGCGTGGCGCACATCGCCATCGGCAACGGCACCGCCAGCCGGGAGACAGAGCAGATGACGGTGGAGATGCTGCGGGGCCTTCCGGGCGTCAGCTATATGATCGTCAACGAGGCGGGCGCGTCGGTGTACTCCGCCGGCAAGCTGGCGGCGGAGGAGTTCCCGGACTACGACGTGAACCTGCGCTCGGCCATCTCCATCGCCCGGCGGTTACAGGACCCGCTGGCGGAGCTGGTGAAGATCGACCCCAAGGCCATCGGCGTGGGGCAGTACCAGCACGATATGCCGCAAAAGCGGCTGGACGAGGCACTATGCGGCGTGGTGGAGGACTGCGTCAACGCCGTGGGTGTTGACCTGAACACCGCCAGCGCCAGCCTGCTGGGCTATGTGTCCGGGCTGAACGGCACCACGGCGAAGAACATCGTGGCGTACCGGGAGGCCAACGGCGCCTTCCCGGACCGGAAGCGCCTTTTGAAGGTGCCGAAGCTGGGGCCCAAGGCCTATGAGCAGTGCGCGGGCTTTTTGCGGGTACCGGAGAGCAAAAACGTACTGGACAACACCGGCGTACACCCGGAGAGCTATGGGGCGGCGGAGAAGCTGCTGGCCCTGTGCGGCTGCGGCGACGAAGACGTGCGCCGGGGCGCGGTGGACGGATTGATGCGGAAGGTGCAGGCCATGGGCGAGGCAAAGGTAGCCGAAGAGATCGGCGTGGGCGTGCCCACACTGCGGGACGTGGTGAAGGAGCTGATGAAGCCCGGACGCGACCTGCGGAGCGACCTGCCGGCGCCCATCCTCCGCACCGATGTGCTGGACATGAAGGACCTGAAACCCGGCATGGTGCTCACCGGCACGGTACGGAATGTCATCGACTTCGGCGTGTTCGTGGACATCGGCGTGCATCAGGATGGGCTGGTACACATCTCGCAGGTGTGCAGCAGGTTCATCAAGCACCCCTCCGAGGTGGTGGCCGTGGGCGACATCGTGAAGGTGCTGGTGCTGGACGTGGACGAGAAAAAGCACCGCATCAGCCTGTCCATGAAGCAGGTGAAGGAATAAAAAAGAAACCGCCCTCCAGGGCGGTTTCTTTTTTATGCGTCTTTTACTCGATGACGGGGAGCTTTTTGACCACGGCGGCGCAGCGGGGGCACAGGTCGGGGTGCTCGCTGTCGCTGCCCACGGCGGGCAGGACCTTCCAGCAGCGGGCGCACTTGGCACCGCTGGCAGGGCGAACGGCCACCTTCTGCTCCGCGTCCACGTCCACGCGGACCTGGGAGACGATGAACAGATCGGCCACCTGGGCGGCGTCCATGGATGCCAGGAAGCCATCCTCCGGCGTAACGGTCAGGTCCACCTCAGCCTCCAGACTTTTGCCGATGGTCTTGTCGGCACGGGCGGTCTCCAGCGCGCCGTTGACGGCGGTGCGGAGGGCAGCGATACGGGCCCAGCGGGCCATCTCGTCCTCGGAGAGGGCGTAGCCGTTGTAGGGCAGCACCATCTCGTTGAACAGGACGTTGCGCGCGTCATCGCAGGAGCGATGGGGCATGGCCAGCCAGATCTCATCGCAGGTAAAGGCCAGGATGGGGGCAAACAAGCGGGTCATGGCGTCCAGGATCAGGAACAGGGCGGTCTGGGCGCTGCGGCGGGAGAGGCCCTCGGCCTCGTCGCAGTACAGGCGGTCCTTGAGAATATCGAAGTAGAAGGAGCTCAGGTCCACCACGCAGAAGTCGTTGATCATGTGGGACACCACATGGAACTCGTAGTTGTCATAAGCGGCATAAGCCTTGGTCAGCAGGTCGTTCAGGCGGGTGATGGCCCACTTGTCCAGGGGCAGCATCTCGCCCGGCTCCACCAGATGATCGGCGTCGAAGCCCACCAGATTGTCCAGGCAGAACTTGGCGGTATTGCGGAACTTCAGGTAGTTCTGGCTCAGCTGCTTGAAGATCTCGTCGGAGCAGCGGACATCCACGTGGTAGTCGGAGCTGCCGGCCCACAGACGCAGCAGATCGGCGCCGTACTTGTTGAAGATCTCGGCGGGGTCCATGCCGTTGCCCAGGGACTTGTGCATGGCCTTGCCCTCGCCGTCCACGGTCCAGCCGTGGGTGACGCACTCCTTGAACGGTGCGCCGCGGCCCAGAGCGCCCACGGCCACCAGCAGGGAGGACTGGAACCAGCCGCGATACTGATCCAGACCCTCGATGTACATGGTGGCAGGCCAGAAGCCCTGATCGCGCTCCATAGCGGCGAAGTGGGTGGAGCCGGAGTCGAACCAGCCGTCCAGCGTGTCCGTCTCCTTGTCAAAGCCGGCGGCCTTGCCGCAGTGGGGGCAGGTGAAGCCCTTGGGCAGAATGTCGGCGGCGTCTCTGTCGAACCAGGCGTTGGAGCCCTCCTTCTCAAACAGCTGTGCCACGGCCTCGATGCTCTCGGGGGTGCAGACGGGCTTGCCGCAGTCCTTGCAGTAGAACACGGGGATCGGCAGGCCCCAGCGGCGCTGGCGGCTGATGCACCAGTCGGTGCGCTCCAGGATCATGGAGCGCATACGGTCCTTGCCCCAGGCGGGCACCCAGCGGACGTCCTCGCAGGCGGCGATGGCCTCGTCCTTGAAGCTGTCCACGGAGCAGAACCACTGGGGGGTGGCACGGAAGATGATGGGCTGCTTGCAGCGCCAGCAGTGGGGGTAGCTGTGGACGATGTCCTCGCTGGCGAACAGAGTGCCGTTGTCCTTCATATCCTGCAGGATGACGGGGTTGGACGCATCGGTGGTCATGCCCTCGTATTTGCCGGCGTAGGCGGTGTGCTTGCCCTGATCGTCCACGGGCACCACCATGTCCATGCCGTAGCGCTTGCAGGTCACATAGTCGTCGGCGCCGAAGCCGGGTGCGGTGTGGACGCAGCCGGTACCGGAGTCCATGGTGACGTAGGCCGCCAGCACCAGACGGGAGGTCTTGGGCAGGAAGGGATGGTCGGCCAGCATATTCTCGAAGAAGGAGCCGGGGTGCGTCTCCACGATCTCGTAGCTGTCAAAGCCGCCGATCTTCATGACCTTTTCGGTCAGGGCCTCGGCCATGATGTACATCTCGCCGTTGGGCGCCTTGACCACGGCGTAGCTCTCGTCGGGGTGCAGGGCGATGGCCAGGTTGCCGGGCAGGGTCCAGACGGTGGTGGTCCAGATCACGAAGTACAGCTTGCTGTGGTCCAGATGGCCCAGCTTGCCCTGATCGTCGTGCATGGGGAACTTGACGTAGACGGTTGTGCAGGGGTCGTCCTTATACTCGATCTCCGCCTCGGCCAGGGCCGTCTCGTCGTGGGGGCACCAGTACACGGGCTTCAGGCCCTTGTAGATGTGACCGTTCTGGTACATTCTGCCGAACACACGGACCTCCTGGGCCTCGAAGCCGGGATCCATGGTCTTGTAGGGGTGCTCCCAGTCGCCCACCACGCCCATGCGCTTGAAGCCGTCGCGCTGGACATCGATGTAGTGGTCGGCAAACTCATGGCAGGCACTGCGGAACTCAGAGACGCTCATGGCCTTGTGGTTCAGCTTGTTCTGCTTGATGATGGCGGACTCGATGGGCATACCGTGGTTGTCCCAGCCGGGGATATAGGGGGTATAGTAGCCGCGCATCGCGTACATGCGGGTGATAAAGTCCTTCAGGGACTTGTTCAGGGCATGGCCCATGTGCAGCGCGCCGTTGGAGAACGGAGGGCCGTCGTGGAGAGAGAACAGGGGCTTGCCCTCGTTCTTCTTCAGCAGCTCATTGTAAAGGTCCAGCTCTTCCCAGTGCTTCAGCATCTCCGGCTCGCGGGCGGGCAGGCCGGCGCGCATGGGAAAGCCGCTTTTGGGCATATTCAGTGTCTTCTTGTACTCCATGTTGCTTCTCCTTTATCTGAATAGTTTTGAAAACAAAATAAAAAGCGCCTTTGTCTCGTTCAAGAGACAAAGGCGCGGAAAAACGTCCTCTGCGGTACCACTCTCGTTGCCGCCGGGGCGGCCACTCATCCCCCACGGAATGGGGCGGGGAGAAGGTAACGGCTCCCTTGCCGTCCGCGCTTACTCGGCGAGCTTTCAGGCGGATGCTCCGGGGTGATGTTCGGTGTCCCTGTCCCGTCCGCCTTGCACCAAACGGCGGCTCTCTTCGCGTGGACATGAGGCACGGCCTGTCCCCTTCATCGCAACTTTCGATATTGCTGACAATGTAGCACGGTTTTGAAAAAATGTCAAGAGGAAAGCGGAAAAAGGCGGCACACAGCCGCCTTTTTCAGTTAAATTATCCGATAATCCCGCTGGGCCAGGGCCTGCTCCCGGCGTATTTTCTGGGTAGCCAGCGCCTCCTCCAGGGCCACGATGATGCTGTTGGACACCAGAAAGCCGCGGGGCGTCAGGCACCAGCCGTTCTCCGTTCGGGCGGCCAGACCCGTGCACTCATACTGCACGAACAGATCCTCCATGGGCTGGAATCGCTGGCGGTAGGTCGTCTCGAAATACCGGCGGTCGATGCCCTCCGCCGTGCGGAGGGACAGCATGACGTACTCGTAATCCCGGGTCAGCGTAGCGTCGGACTCGGACTCCGACAGGATCAGGCGACCGCTTATGTAGCTGTCCAGGTCCCGGACGTAGGCGTAGCGCACGCCGCCGAAGTCGGAGTGGGCGCCGGGGCCGAAGCCGGCATACTCCTCCATGTGCCAGTATTTCAAGTTGTGGCGGGAGGCAAAGCCCGGCTTGGCAAAGTTGGATATCTCGTACTGCTCATAGCCGTTCTGCGCCAGAACCGTGACGGCGTAGAGATACATATCCGCCTGGGCATCGTCGTCCGGAAAGCACTCGCTGTCCCGGCGGTCATACAGGGGCGTGCCGGGCTCCAGCTTCAGGCCGTAGCAGGAGATATGCTCCGGGGCCAGGGCGATGACGGCGGCGAGGGTGTCCTCCCACTGCTGCATGGTCTGGCCCGGCAGGCCATAGATCAGGTCCATACTGAGGTTTTTGAACCCGGCCTTCCGCACGGCGGCCACGGCCTCCTGCCTGCGCACGGCGCTGGGCCTGATCGGCGTGGAAGCGCCGGAAAAGATGTAAGTGCGAAAAAAAGAGTGGATTGGGGAGCGCCGTCGCTCGCGGCGTTCCCCTGCTTGTTGGAAAGTGTTTTGGTTTCCCGACGGGGAGGGGGAGAAGCATGCAAAAAAGCGGTTTTGACAACGATCTGTACATCCGGCGCCAGTCCCAGGCCATCCAGGAGCGCATCGCGCGGTTTGGCAACAAGCTCTACCTGGAATTCGGCGGCAAGCTCTTTGACGATTTCCACGCC
>ENA-ORRA01001708-ORRA01001708.1-human-gut-metagenome-genome-assembly--contig:-NODE-1708-length-14006-cov-2.828829_pt1 | contig 14006 bp, 10 predicted proteins | sample MGYA00242169_ERZ509122 | MGnify/ENA primary metagenome ERZ509122 (study PRJEB26280, sample SAMEA2338650) | human gut metagenome | biome: human gut; feature: human-associated habitat; material: faeces...
CCCGGCGCATTACCGTCTGGTACATTAAGCTATCCAGTTCCTTAACGTCCCCTTCTCTGCTATCCGGTAACAGCGGTGGAATTTCCCCACGCGCCAGTTCCGCACGAATAAACGCATGTAACAATGGACGGCGCGGACCATATTCCGCTTCTCCTGCGCGCTGTTTACGTTCCAGTAATTCGTCTATTTCTGCACGTAACGGCGCATCAAGTTCGCTTCCCGCCAGTAGCTCAGCAAAGCGCATTGGCGGTACGCCTTTTCCCGCTTCAACCCAACGCACGGCCAGCAGCGGACGCAGCACGTAAAAGTATTTTTTCAGCCGCACTTCGTCGCCTTGTAAATAACCGCGAAAGTTTTTCCGCGCCATCGAATAATAATGCCAACGCGCACGCAGCGGAGAAAACCACTTCGGCACCATTGCCTTAAGCGCCGTTATCGTTTCTTCATCTTGTTGATAGACCACAGGAGAATCCAGCCATTCTATCAGCGTCGGATTCGCACCTTTCAATAATCCCAGCGCCTTGCGCCACTCCCAGCCTGAAACATCTAACTCGTCGTCAATAGGCAACTCAATAACATCGCGCGGCGCCTCTACTCGCAGATACCATTCCAGCGGGTGAACATACAAAAACCGTACATCGTAGTCGCTGTCGGGCGAGGCAAATCCCCAGCCGCGGCTCCCTGATTCACAGGCGTACAGTACTTTCACATCATACCGCCGTTCAATTTCTCTTAACTGCTGCGATACCCTTTCTCGCATCGCAGCACTGACTCCATTTAATGGCATGTTACTCACCCTTTGATATTAACCAACCCATGCAGAACCTGATCCAGACCGCCAAATACAGAGATGTTATCGATCCGTTCAGCCACTCTCTCCAGCGTTTCCAGTTCTTTTAAGCGTAACGCTACCGGGTTGTTTTCCATGACTTTAGCGGTATTGAGTAACGAACGCGTCGCTGCCGTTTCTTCACGTCGGCGAATCACATTGGCCTGCGCGGATTTCTCCGCCTCAACCAGCTGCGCAAGGATATTTTTCATATCGCCAGGCAGGACGATATCTTTCACCCCTAACGAGGCAATCTCCATACCAAATGGCAACATGCGCGATTTCACCTGTTCGCTGACAACGTCATCAATGACCTGTTTATCTTCCAGCAATTCATCCAACGTACGCGTACCTACCGCTTCACGCAGGGCAAATTGCAATTCCCGATACAAATGATCAATCGGCTTCGTTAACTGACTAAATGCCAGCAACACGTCGCTGTAGCGCCAGTTAGCGGCGAGGTTAATCCGCAGATTGACCTTATCTTTCGTTAAGATTTCTTGCCCGCTGACTTCCAGTACCTGCAAGCGGGTGTCAACCACTTCAGCGTCAACCAGATGGTTAATTTTCCAGTATGCGGTCAGCCCCGGCGGTAACAGCGCCTGCGTTTCACCATCGATTTTCAGCACGCCTACATGCCAGGCCGGAACCTGCACCGTGAGTATCGCATCGCGGCCTTTAACTGCCCCTTTGCGCCGTGGTTGCAATACCGCATTCATCACCTCCGTTTGTACCTGGACTTGCTGCGTATTCATCCGCACCAGTGTCAAATCATCCTCTACACGCCAGTACAAACGGCGCGTTGATGGCGGCAGGATCTCCTGCAAAATACCGTCCATATACAACGCCCCGGCTTCAATCTCCGACAAGTCTGCCACCAGGCAATATTTCTCCACCCAATCAGGCTGAAAGCGGCGCAAATAATCCGCCAGCACGTCGGGAACTTCGCTGCCATCGAGCGTAATCAGCAAGACTTCTGGCGTATTTAACCAGGGTAAAAGATGCTCGCCTGCATGTAGCACTTTGTAGTAATCGCCGTTTCTGGAGAGTAATGCCAGCTGATCTTTTCTTACGCTTATTTTTTTAATCATTATCTATTCCTTGCTTAACAGCCGTCGCGGAAGCAGACACGAAGCGACAGGGGAATTCCCTTTTGCCTGTTACCCGGCATCTTTATCGGCGACGTTATCGGGGATCGCTGACTGCGCAATCCCTCACTTTTTATTTAATAAGTTAAAACCAGTATTCATTTCAGGAATGAATGTGGGAATCGAACCCATAATTGGCGTCAAAGGCTGACGGAACACGCCCGGAAAACAGCCTGGCCGTTCTTGGTGTGCCGACGGGGTTTGACCCCCTTTGTAATTCAGTTTCAACGCGTACGAGATATTGCGAGAAGCGTGCCAGAATTGAGAAAAAATTATTAACCAAATGAAAAATAAAGATTTAATAAATTATTTTTGTTTGTAGAGGGAAAACTTTTCGCTAAATTTGTATCTGTATTTATCGTCAATTATCAAGAAAGATAAATATTTAAGAAGAGAACAAAGGAATATTATCAGTTCAGCTCGCAAACGAATTCCCGTACACTGAACTCTCTGGCTCACTGAGGGCACCATCATGGCACTCCCCCGTATTACCCAAAAAGAGATGACTGAACGCGAGCAGCGTGAACTTAAAACACTGCTGGATCGGGCGCGGATTGCGCATGGTCGCGTACTGACCAACTCCGAAACCAACAGCATTAAGAAAGAGTACATCGATAAATTAATGGTCGAGCGTGAGGCTGAAGCGAAAAAAGCCCGCCAGTTGAAGAAAAAGCAGGCTTATAAACCGGATCCTGAAGCGTCATTTAGCTGGTCAGCAAATACGTCGACGCGCGGCAGGCGCTGATTAGCGCCCCTTCTTTTTACGCCCCGGAGAGGTAAAACGCTTACCGTTGGACGCCGGGCGACCGCCTTTTTCCGCCGTTTTTTCCATCTTAACGACTGGACGTTTGATGCCCGCTGTTTTCGGTTTGGCCTTCACTTTAGGTTTTGCCTCGGAAGAGGAATTTTCGATGAGCTTAAAGAGGTCGATTAACTCATCATCAGTTAAATCGCGCCACTCACCCAGCGGAATGCCGCTTAAACTGACGTTCATAATGCGCGTACGTTCCAGCTTTTTCACTTCATAGCCGAAATGCTCGCACATGCGCCGGATCTGACGGTTCAGCCCCTGCACCAGGGTAATGCGGAAGACAAACGGCGCTTCTTTTTTGACTTTACACTTTTTAGTCACTGTCCCGAGGATTGGCACCCCCGCCCCCATACCACGAATAAATTCATCGGTAATCGGTTTATCGACCGTAACCAGATACTCTTTCTCATGATCGTTACCCGCACGGAGGATCTTATTCACCAGATCGCCGTGATTGGTGAGGAAAATCAGCCCCTGGGAGTCTTTATCCAGGCGGCCAATCGGGAACACGCGTTTGCTGTGGTTAACGAAATCGACAATGTTATCGCGCTCGCCATCTTCGGTGGTGCTGACAATACCGACGGGCTTGTTCAGGGCGATAAGTACCAAATCTTCGGCTTCCCGAGGCTCAATCAACTGACCGTTTACTTTCACAACGTCGCCGGGTTTCACCTGATCGCCAATGGTGGCTCGCTTGCCATTAAGGAACACATTGCCTTGCTCGATATAGCGATCCGCTTCGCGGCGTGAGCAAATTCCGCTTTCGCTGATGTATTTATTTAAACGGACTGATGAGTCGGGCAGCATAAATTCTCCTGTAAAAAACGGAATATACCGTACCTTTGGGTTGATAAAAAATAGTCATGAGCGAACTATTTGTTATTTCCATTGGCTTGAATTCGTTACCTGCTCAAATCACTTTCCAGAAGCAATGTGCGACATCGTGAGCCATGTCAGTAAGTGGTTAAATTCGCAGTGGTAGCATGCCTCCCGTGATTTCTTACTAACCGGAGAAGTAATGGAACTGCTTTTATTGAGTAACTCGACGCTGCCGGGTAAAGCCTGGCTGGAACATGCACTGCCGCTAATTGCTGAACAGTTGCAGGGTCGCCGCTCAGCGGTGTTTATCCCTTTCGCTGGCGTAACGCAGACCTGGGATGATTACACAGCGAAAACGGCTGCGGTTCTCGCTCCGCTGGGTGTTTCTGTCACCGGTATTCATAGCGTTGTCGATCCCGTTGCCGCGATTGAAAATGCTGAGATCGTGATTGTCGGCGGCGGGAATACTTTCCAGTTGCTGAAACAGTGCCGCGAGCGCGGGCTGCTGGCACCAATTACTGACGTGGTTAAACGTGGCGCTCTGTATATTGGCTGGAGCGCAGGCGCTAACCTTGCTTGCCCAACCATTCGTACCACCAACGATATGCCGATTGTCGATCCGCAAGGTTTCGATGCGCTAAATCTGTTCCCGTTGCAAATCAACCCGCACTTCACCAACGCGCTGCCGGAAGGCCATAAAGGTGAAACCCGTGAGCAGCGTATTCGCGAACTGCTGGTCGTCGCGCCAGAACTGACGATTATTGGTCTACCGGAAGGTAACTGGATCACAGTGAGTAAAGGTCACGCTACGCTGGGTGGCCCGAACACCACTTATGTGTTTAAGGCTGGTGAAGAAGCGGTGCCGCTAGAAGCTGGTCACCGTTTTTAAGTGAATTGCCGGATGCATGATCCGGCATCTTGTTCATAGTGCCTGATGCGACGCTTGACGCGTCTTATCAGGCCTACAGGATTCACAATATTAATACTCGTCCCGTCCTTCATCTTCATCCGGCTGTTCCAGCACACTGTAAGCCACCGAACAAAACAGCGAGTTCAGGCGCTGCATATCTCCCAGTAAGCCTAAATGTAGCGAACTGGTTTCAATGCTCTGCACGTTTTGCTGATGCAGGCGATCGACGTGGGCGTGGGAATAGCGGCGATTAAGAATGCGAAAGCGATGCTTACTACGGCGCAAACGACGAGCGCTGGTGACATCGCCAGAGAAGAACACCGACATTGCCAGCTTTAAATTACTGAGCAATTGCTCATAGAGCGCATCCAGTTCCTTCAACCCATCAAGCGAAAATGCCCGCCGTGCTGCCAGTGATTTGTCGGCAATTTCACTCCCCATGCGCTCGACGATATCGGAGGCCTGTTCAAGGTTGAGCGACATTTCGATGATCTCTGCCCAGCGGCGCGACTCTTCCTCCGCCAGCTCTTCTTTTGGCATCCGCGCCAGATACAGCTTAATGGCGGTGTAGAGAACGTTGATATCATCTGCCAGCTTACGCAGCTCTTTCTCCTGCCGTGGCTCACCGTGCATCACTTTATTCAACCCTTCCATCATCTGTTCCATGGCGTCGCCAATGCGCAGGGTTTCGCGCGCGGCGTTCGCCAGAGCAAGCGTGGGCGTATCCAGCGCGCTGACATCCAGATGTTTAGGCCGTAGCTGGGTATCCAGTTCCGGTTCATCGCGAATAATCGTTTTGCAAAACCGTGCCATCGGGTCAACAAATGGCAGCATGACCAGGCAACGTACAAGGTTGTAGAAGACGTGGAAATAGATCACCAGTTCCGCTTTTGGCAATGACAGCTTCCCCATTGTCTCTGCCAGCAAATGGACAAACGGCAGGATAATCAGGCTACCCACCAGCTTAAACAGCAGACTACCCAGCGCGACACGGCGGGCTGCGGCATTGGCGGCACTGTTGTTGAGCATCGCCAGCAGACCGGAACCGAGGTTAGCACCAATCACCAGACAGAGCGCCACGGGGAAGGAGATAATGCCTGCGGCGGTCAGAGTCGCGGTCAGCAGTACAGCAGCAAGGCTGGAGTAGCTGATAATGGCGAACATCGCGCCAATCAGCGCATCCAGCAGAATATCGCCGGTCAGCGAGGCAAAGATCACCTGAACGCCGTTTGCCTGGGTGATCGGCGTTACGGCCTGCACAATCAACTCCAGCGCTAGCAAAATCAGCCCAAGACCAATACCGACGCGGCCCAGTTGCCCGGCGCGTGACTGTTTGCGTCCGAGGAAAAAAATCACGCCGATAAAAATAAGTAACGGTGACAGCCAGGATAAGTCGAAGGTGAGAATACGCGCCATTAGCGCCGTCCCGACATCTGCACCCAGCACAATGACCAGAGCCGGTGCGAGGGCTACCAGATCCTGAGCGACAAACGAGGTCACCAGCATGGTGGTGGCATTACTGCTCTGTACCAGTGCGGTAACGCCGATCCCCGCGCAAAAGGCGAGCGGCTTTTTTTCGACGCTCCGGCTAAGGACAGTACGCAAACGCGCGCCGAAGACGCGCATTACGCCGGTTCGAACAATATGAGTCCCCCAGACCAGCAGGGCGACGGCAGAAAGCAGGTGAAGCAGCGTTAACACGAGTTCAGGTTCTCCTTATCGTTATATGTTCCTGAAGCAATTGAATGACCAAAGGACCGGAAACACGTTGACTGGCATCTTTACTGTGCCTTTTGACATTCGTTTTTCCGGCTAAGATTATTCCAGCCTGTTTCCAGTATAAGTGTTTCATATTAATAAAGAGACAGGGCACTCATTGAGCGCCCTGTTTGTTGTAAGGAAAAGTGACAGATTTGTGAATCAGTCCGCGTCATACCCCAGATTCGGTGCCAGCCAGCGCTCAACTTCGGTAACGCTCATACCTTTACGGCGGGCATAGTCTTCAACCTGATCGCGCTGAATTTGCGCTACCGCGTAATACTTGCTGTCCGGGTGGCTGAAGTACCAACCCGAAACCGATGCACCAGGCCACATGGCGAAAGATTCTGTGAGTTTCATGCCAGTGTGTTTTTCCACTTCCAGCAGCTCCCAGATGGTGGCTTTTTCCGTATGTTCCGGGCAGGCCGGATAGCCCGGTGCCGGACGGATGCCCTGGTAGTTTTCGCGGATCAGTTCTTCGTTGCTGAGGTTCTCGTTCGGCGCATAGCCCCAGTAGACTTTACGCACACGCTCATGGAGATACTCCGCAAAGGCTTCGGCTAAACGGTCGGCAAGCGCTTTCACCATGATTTTGTTGTAATCATCGTGCTGCGCTTCAAAGGCATCAGCCAGTGCGTCCTCTTCCAGCCCGCCAGTCACGGCAAATGCGCCGATGTAATCTGCTTTACCAGAAAGCTTCGGCGCAACGAAGTCAGCGAGACAGTAGTTAGCGAATCCCGTTTTTTCGGTCTGTTGACGCAGATGGTGGCTGACGTTGATCACATGAGTGCGCGTTTCGTCACGGTAGATTTCAATGTCATCGCCCACACGGTTTGCCGGGAACAGGCCCACCACGCCACGCGGATTCAGCGTTTTCTCGGCGCTTAATTTATCCAGCATGTCGTTGGCGTCTTTAAACAGCCGCTGCGCCTCAACGCCTACCACTTCATCTTCCAGAATGCGCGGATACTTCCCGGCCAGCGACCAGGTCATAAAGAACGGTGTCCAGTCGATGTAATTGCGCAGCGTTTCGATGCTGGCTTCGACTTCCTGCACGCCGAGACGGTGCGCCACCGGCGGCGTGTAAGCCTGCCAGTCAAAAGCGAAATCGTTATCGCGCGCCGCTTCCAGCGTGACCGGTGGTGTGCGCGGCTTCTTGCGCCCGTGCTGAATACGTACGGTTTCGTACTCCTTGCGGGTACGAGCGACAAAATCATCACGCTGGGTATCGGAAAGCAGCGCCGCCACCACACCAACGGTACGCGATGCGTTCTGCACATACACCGTCGGGCCGCTGTAGTTCTGCTCGATTTTCACCGCCGTGTGCGCTTTTGAGGTGGTCGCGCCGCCAATCAATAGCGGAATAGTGAAGCCCTGACGCTCCATCTCTTTCGCCACGTTAACCATCTCGTCCAGCGACGGCGTGATAAGCCCCGAAAGTCCAATCAGATCAGCATTCACTTCTTTAGCGGTACGGAGAATTTTTTCCGCAGGCACCATAACGCCGAGATCGACAATTTCGTAGTTGTTACATTGCAGCACCACACCAACGATATTTTTACCGATGTCGTGGACGTCGCCCTTCACGGTGGCGATCACCATCTTGCCGTTGGTTTTACCCTGCTCTTTGCTGGCTTCAATAAACGGTTCGAGATACGCCACTGCCTGTTTCATGACGCGCGCCGATTTGACCACCTGTGGCAGGAACATTTTCCCTTCGCCAAACACGTTCATACCGTCCATCAGCGGGCCTTCAATCACTTCAATCGGGCGCGTAGCCTGCTGGCGGGCTTCTTCGGTATCCTGCTCGATAAACTCGGTAATGCCTTTAACCAGCGAGTATTCCAGACGTTTATTCACTTCCCACGAGCGCCACTCCGCCTGCTGGGCGTTAGCGGTGTCGTCGGTTTTGCTGCCGCGATATTTCTCGGCAAGCTCCAGTAAACGCTCAGTGCCATCGTCGCGACGGTTAAGAATCACATCTTCCACCGCGTCGCGCAGTTCAGCGGGTAGGTCGTCGTAAATCGCCAGTTGCCCGGCGTTGACGATCCCCATATCCATGCCATTGCGAATAGCGTAGTAGAGGAACACCGCGTGAATGGCTTCGCGCACCGGATCGTTGCCACGGAATGAGAAAGAAACGTTAGATACACCGCCGGAAATCAGCGCGTGCGGCAGTTCGCGTTTGATATCTTCACACGCGCCGATAAAGTCCTGCGCGTAGTTGTTGTGCTCTTCAATGCCGGTTGCGACCGCGAAGATGTTCGGGTCGAAGATGATATCTTCTGGCGGGAAGCCAACCTCTTCGGTGAGGATTTTGTACGCCCGACGGCAAATCTCGATTTTCCGTGCGCGGGTATCGGCCTGTCCCTGTTCGTCAAAGGCCATTACCACCACTGCCGCACCGTAACGACGCAAGAGCTTCGCGTGATGGATAAAGGCGTCGACGCCCTCTTTCATCGAGATAGAGTTAACAATGCCTTTGCCCTGGATACACTTCAGACCTTTTTCAATGACATCCCATTTTGAGGAGTCGATCATAATCGGCACGCGAGCGATATCCGGTTCACCGGCAATCAGATTGAGAAAACGCACCATCGCCGCTTCGGCGTCGAGCATCCCTTCATCCATGTTGATATCGATAATCTGCGCACCGTTTTCCACCTGCTGGCGGGCCACATCCAGTGCCTCGCTGTATTTCTCTTCTTTGATCAGGCGCTTGAACTTAGCGGAACCGGTGACGTTGGTGCGTTCACCCACGTTCACAAACAGGCTATCTTCGCCAATGTTCAGCGGCTCCAGGCCGGACAAACGGCAGGCTACGGGGATTTCCGGCAGTTTGCGCGGCGCTAATCCTTCTACTGCACGACTCATCGCTGCAATATGTTGTGGCGTGGTGCCACAGCAGCCGCCGACGATATTGAGAAAACCCGCTTGCGCCCATTCACGTATCTGTTTTGCCATCGTGTCGGCGTCGAGATCGTACTCACCAAAGGCGTTGGGTAGCCCGGCGTTCGGGTGCGCGGTGACGTAGCATTCCGCAATCCGTGACAGCTCCTGCACGTACTGGCGCAGTTCATCTGGCCCCAGCGCACAGTTCAGGCCAAAGGTCAGAGCTTCGGCGTGGCGCAATGAGTTGTAAAATGCTTCGGTGGTCTGCCCGGAGAGCGTGCGCCCGGAGGCGTCGGTGATGGTGCCGGAGATCATAATCGGCAGCTCAACGCCCAGCGCTTCAAACTCCGTTTTCACCGCAAAGACCGCCGCTTTGGCGTTAAGGGTGTCGAAAACGGTTTCAATCAGGATCAGATCCGCACCACCTTCCACCAGCGCTTTGGTGGACTCTCGATAAGCCGCCACCAGCCCGTCAAAAGTGATATTACGAAATGCCGGATCGTTGACGTCCGGAGAAATAGACGCCGTGCGGTTGGTTGGGCCGAGAACACCGGCAACGTAGCGCGGTTTCTCCGGGGTGCGCGCGGTCCACTCATCAGCACAGGCGCGCGCCAGTTTCGCCGCCGCAAAGTTGATTTCCGCCGACAGGGATTCCATCTGGTAATCCGCCATCGCAATGGTCGTGGAGTTGAAGGTGTTGGTTTCGATGATATCCGCGCCCGCTTCAAAGTAGGCGTTGTGGATAGCGGCGATCACTTCCGGTTTACTGAGTACCAGCAGGTCGTTGTTGCCTTTGAGGTCGCATGGCCAGTCGGCAAAGCGTTCACCACGAAAATCGGCTTCGTTCAGTCGATAGCTCTGGATCATGGTGCCCATACCGCCGTCCAGCACCAGAATACGTTCATTTAACTGCGCACGCAGTTGTTCCACTTTGCTGCTCACACTTGCTCCCGACACGCTCAACCCAGATTTAATAAAAATTCAACAAACCATACTGGCATAAACGCATCTGTGGTAAAAGCGACCACCACGCAACATGAGATTTGTTCAACATTAACTCATCGGATCAGTTCAGCAACTATTGCATTAGCTAACAATAAAAATGAAAATGATTTCCACGATACAGAAAAAGGAGACTGTCATGGTCGCACCCATTCCCGCGAAACGCGGCAGAAAACCCGCCGTTGCCACCGCACCAGCGACTGGACAGGTTCAGTCTTTAACGCGTGGCCTGAAATTACTGGAGTGGATTGCCGAATCCAATGGCAGTGTGGCACTCACGGAACTGGCGCAACAAGCCGGGTTACCCAATTCCACGACCCACCGCCTGCTAACCACGATGCAACAGCAGGGTTTCGTGCGTCAGGTTGGCGAACTGGGACACTGGGCAATCGGCGCACATGCCTTTATGGTCGGCAGCAGCTTTCTCCAGAGCCGTAATTTGTTAGCAATTGTTCACCCTATCCTGCGCAATCTAATGGAAGAGTCTGGCGAAACGGTCAATATGGCGGTGCTTGATCAAAGCGATCACGAAGCGATTATTATCGACCAGGTACAGTGTACCCACCTGATGCGAATGTCCGCGCCTATCGGCGGTAAATTGCCGATGCACGCTTCCGGTGCGGGTAAAGCCTTTTTAGCCCAACTGAGCGAAGAACAGGTGACGAAGCTGCTGCACCGCAAAGGGTTACATGCCTATACCCACGCAACGCTGGTGTCTCCTGTGCATTTAAAAGAAGATCTCGCCCAAACGCGCAAACGGGGTTATTCATTTGACGATGAGGAACATGCGCTGGGGCTACGTTGCCTTGCAGCGTGTATTTTCGATGAGCACCGCGAACCGTTTGCCGCAATTTCAATTTCCGGACCGATTTCACGTATTACCGATGACCGCGTGACCGAGTTTGGCGCAATGGTGATTAAAGCGGCGAAGGAAGTGACGCTGGCGTACGGTGGAATGCGCTGACTTTTTTCTGGCGGGCAGAGGCAATATTCTGCCCGTCATATCTGAGTGGCAATAGAATAAGGGTGTCTGTTAATCGCATTGACGCCAAAATAACTTATTGTCATACACTTCGCACACTTTTATTAACTCAGCATTATTTTTAAACATCAAACCACTTAATTATTAACAAAATCGCAAGATCTCATTACGCCGAAACTTTTACGGTTTCATTATGAGATTGAGCGATTTATGATATTTCTTTAGTTGTAATCATATTAAATTTTTTCACTGTTCTGATAATTAAAATTCAAGACATCAATAAACAATGAGATATTTAAATGATTACTCGTATCCCTCGTAGTTCTTTCTCTGCAAATATTAATAATACAGCCCAGACAAATGAACACCAAACCCTGAGTGAATTGTTTTATAAAGAACTCGAGGATAAATTTTCTGGCAAGGAGCTGGCGACGCCTCTATTAAAAAGCTTCTCAGAGAACTGTAGACAAAATGGTCGTCATATCTTTAGCAACAAGGATTTTGTCATTAAATTTTCCACGTCCGTCTTACAAGCTGATAAGAAAGAAATTACGATAATTAATAAAAACGAAAACACGACACTTACTCAAACCATTGCCCCAATATTTGAAGAATACCTAATGGAAATTTTACCTCAACGCTCAGACACTCTTGATAAACAAGAATTAAACCTAAAATCAGATAGAAAAGAAAAAGAATTCCCAAGAATTAAACTTAATGGTCAATGTTATTTTCCGGGGCGACCCCAAAACCGTATAGTATGCCGACACATTGCTGCACAATATATTAATAATATTTATCAGAATGTTGATTACAAACCCCATCAAGATGATTACTCTTCAGCTGAAAAATTTCTCACGCACTTCAACAAAAAATGCAAAAACCAGACTTTGGCGTTGGTTTCCAGCCGTCCTGAGGGGCGTTACGTTGCTGCCTGTGGTGATTTCGGGCTAGTTATGAAGGCATATTTCGACAAGATGGAATCAAATGGCATCAGTGTTATGGCAGGCAGCCATATTATTGGTGGATAACCATGCTTTGACGGCGCGGCTAAGAATAAAGAACACAACTGAAGGATGTACCCATTACGTGGTTTCGGTTTATGATCCTAATGTCACTAACGATAAAATAAGAATTATGAGCGAAAGCAAAGAGGATATTAAACACTATTCTCTGATGGATTTTATGAATGTAGATTATAGCCTCCTGAAATGGTCAAATGATCATATTATTAACCAATCTATTGCAATAATTCCAGCACTTCCGAAAGAACAGCTATTGATGTTAAAAGGATCTGTGGATGAAATAACCCCTCCATTATCACCTGCAACGATGAATTTGCTAATGGCAATTGGTCAGAATCACCAACTTACGCAACTGATGATTCAACTCCAGAAAATGCCAGAACTACATAGAACAGAAATGTTGACTGCCTATAATAGTGGACATATGAACGTTATTAATACTATTTTTAACGCATTACCCACTCTTTTTAATACGTTTAAATTCGATAAAAAAATATGAAGCCCCTCCTCCTGGCAAATAATTCTAATGAATATCCCGGTTTGTTTTCAGCGATACAGCATAAACAACAAAACGTTGTAGAGACGGTTTATCTTGCTTTATCTGACCATGCACGCCTGTTTGGATTTACCGCTGAAGATATTATGGATTTTTGGCAACACAAAGCCCCACAAAAATACTCTGCCTTTGAGTTGGCTTTTGAATTGGGTCACCGGGTTATTGCTGAATTAATCCTTAATACATTAAATAAGATGGCTGAAAGCTTTGGCTTTACGGATAACCCTCGATACATTGCGGAGAAAAATTATATGGAAGCTTTACTCAAAAAAGCATCTCCCCATACCGTACGCTAAATCTTTGCCTGCGCCGATACGCATAAACATCTTCCACATGCCCTTCACGTATGCGGTTTTGTAGTGCGCGCCAGTAATCAGCGCGGAACAGGTCGGCGTGCATCTCTTCAAACAGCGGACCAATACGCGGGTCGGCGCATAGCCAGTGGCGAAACTCTTCCGGGAAAACATCGCCCGGCGAGACGCTGTACCACGGTTCGCTGGCAAGTTCGTCTTCCGGATAGCGCGGCGGCGGGATGTCGCGGAAATTCACTTCCGTCATGTAGCAAATTTCATCGTAATCATAAAAAACCACACGCCCGTGACGGGTGACACCGAAGTTTTTAAACAGCATGTCGCCAGGAAAAATGTTAGCAGCGGCAAGCTGGCGAATAGCGTTACCGTATTCTTCAATGGCGTCGCGCAACTGCTGACCTTCCACTTGTTCCAGCCAGATATTGAGCGGCACCATCCGCCGCTCGATATAGAGATGGCGAATTACAATCTGCTCACCAAGATCGGTGATTTTTTCCGCTGCTTCCTGGAGCAGTAATTCCATTAATGCCGGGGAAATATGCCGCTTCTCCAGCACAAAGTTTTCAAACTCCTGGGTGTCCGCCATTCGGCCCACACGGTCGTGCTCTTTCACCAGTTGATAGCAGGCACGAACGTGAGCGGCAGACATCTCTTTCTGCGGCGCGAACTTGTCTTTGATGACTTTGAATACCCGATCAAAGCCCGGCAGCGTAAATACCAACATCACCATTCCACGAATACCCGGCGCTTCAATGAACTGCTCATTACAGCCCTGTAGATAAACGAGATATTCGCGGTAGCTTTCGGTTTTGGCGTGCTTCTGGCAGCCGATAGCCATATACAATTCAGCAGTGGTTTTACCTGGCAGAATTTCCCGTAGCCACTCGACCAGCGCTGCGGGCAGCGGTGCATAAACCATAAAATAAGAACGCGCAAAGCCAAAAACAATGCTCGCTTCGGCGG
>ENA-ORRA01001716-ORRA01001716.1-human-gut-metagenome-genome-assembly--contig:-NODE-1716-length-13970-cov-8.822134_pt1 | contig 13970 bp, 10 predicted proteins | sample MGYA00242169_ERZ509122 | MGnify/ENA primary metagenome ERZ509122 (study PRJEB26280, sample SAMEA2338650) | human gut metagenome | biome: human gut; feature: human-associated habitat; material: faeces...
TAAAATATCAGACTATTTGTCTAATTATTAGTAAGTTAATTTATAGAACATCCCATAACAGAGTATGGATGAATAGTAGATATAGTAGGAATGGAACGCCTGTAATGGGTAAAGATTATGGTGGTGGATTGGTTTGCTACGATGGCACGAATTGGAAAATCTATAACCAATATAACTCCAACATAGGCGGCAACTGCATCGTGGATATTGCAATAGACAAGCATGATGCCCTATGGATGGCAGTATCTGATATAGGTCTTGTACGCTTCGATGGGGAAATCCAATGGGATGCTTACACAATCTACAACAGTGGGCTGGCTAATCCGTGGCCAATTCAGGTGCAGATAGATGTCAAGCGAGATATGATTTGGCTCAGCTATGAAGCATCGGGAGGCATATCTTCCGCCAAGATGAATCAAGGCACAGGTGTAGAAGGAATATTTGTAACGCCAAATGGTGCAAAAGCTATTTACACTATTGAGGGACGCAAAGTAAAAGCTATGACACCAGGGCAGATTTATATCATGCGAGACGAGAACGGGAAAACAACAAAAGTTCTTGCTCGGTAGTATCAATAGCCAAAAAAAATATGGGACTACTCGATTTTATATACACGGGCGTGATAGCGCACTTTCTGAAAAAGAGACTGGGCGGATCGGGCCATCATTCCGCACACGACCATCACGACCACGCGCACGAGCATTATGGGAATCATGGGGATCTTGAGGACTACGACCATGAGGACAATTGGCGTGAGGACGAAGCCTTGGACCACGGCGACCACGACCTCGACGATGTCATCTACAACAAATACATCCACGAAGACTACGACCATGACGACCACGACGACTTTGACCAGGGCGGCCACGACCACGACAGCTACGACCAGGACGACTACGGAGAGCACGATCTGGACGGCTGGTATGGCGACAAATACTAAACGCTGAGGCTGAAAAAAAAGAGGCTGATGGGGGAAAGGCGACCATGACCTTTCCCCCACCAGCCTGATGGGCCGCGGGGTGTGGCGGCGGAAGGAATCCTACTTTACTTCAGCACCTCGACGGAGCGCTTGACGAAGTCGTTGAGCGCGGCGCCCTTGAGCATGCCGTTCTGGAGAAGGGCGAGATCGACCAACTGATGGATCAGGGTGTTGTCCTTGGCATAGTCGGCGACGATCTGGCGCTTCTTGCCGCGCTGGTCCTCCAGGGCCTTCTCCGTCTGGGAAAGGTCGTCCTTGTCGGCCTGGGAGATCTCCTCGGGCTTCTTGTCCTTCTGGGCCTGGCGCAGGGCGGCGAGGCGGGCCTCCTGACCCTTGATCTCGCTGAGGACGGGCTTCATGGTCTCGGCCGTGGCAGCGGTCTCGTCGGCGAGGATCTGCTTGATGAGCGGGTGGTCGGCGTTGAGCACGAGCATGTAGCTATCCGGCATCTGGCCATAGAAACCCATGCCCTGCTGGAAGCGGCTCATGTCCTTCATGCGGCGCATCCACTCGTTCTGCGTGATCACGGTCGGCTGGGCCGTCTCGCCAAGGGCCTGGACCTCGACGCCAAACTCGGTCTTGTCGAGACGGGGCATCTGGGAGCGGAAGGCCTCTGACAAATTGTCACGCTCGTCCTGGGAGAGTGTCAGTTCGTGGACCTCGTCCTTGGCGATGAGGCGATCGACGGTGTCGGAATCGACACGCACGAAGTGGCTCTTCTCCAGCTTCTGCTCGAGCAGGGAGACGGTCGGCACGTCGAGCTCGCCGTCGCAGAGCAGGACGCTGTAGCCCTTGGCCTTGGCGGCCTCGATGTAGGTGTATTGCTCCTCCTTGTTGACGGCATAGAGATAGATGAGGTTGCCGTCCTTGTCGGTCTGGTTGTCCTTGATGAGCGTGCGATACTCGTCGAAGGTGAAGTATTTGCCCTCGGTGTCCTTCATCAGCGCAAAGTCCTTGGCGCGGTCGTAGAAGGCGTCGCGCTCGGAGAGCATGCCGTAGTTGATGAAGAGCTTGAGGTCGTCCCACTTCTCCTCATACTCCTTGCGGTTCTCCTTGAAGATGCTGCTCAGGCGGTCGGCGACCTTCTTGGTGATATAGGTCGAGATCTTCTTGACGTTGGCGTCGCTCTGGAGGTAGCTGCGGCTGACGTTGAGCGGGATGTCGGGAGAGTCGATGACGCCGTGGAGCAGCGTGAGGAACTCGGGGACGATGCCCTCGACATGGTCGGTGACGAAGACCTGGTTGCAGTAGAGCTGGATCTTGTTGCGCTGGAGCTCGATGTTGGACTTGATGCGCGGGAAGTAGAGGATGCCGGTGAGCGTGAAGGGGTAATCGACGTTGAGGTGGATCCAAAACAGGGGATCGTCGTTCATGGGGAAGAGGGTGTGGTAGAACTTCTTGTAGTCCTCATCCTTGAGCGACGACGGCGACTTCGGCCAGAGGGGCTCGACGCTGTTGATGACGTTGTCCTCGTCGGTATCGACCTGCTTGCCGTCCTTCCACTCCGTCTTCTTGCCGAAGACCACGGGCACGGCCATAAACTTGCAGTACTTCGTGAGCAGCTGCTCGATGGTCGATTTCTGGAGATAGTCCTTGCTGTCGTCGTCGATGTGGAGGATGATGTCGGAACCGCGGTCGGCCTTCTCCACCTCGTCGATGGTATATTCGGGGCTGCCGTCGCAGGTCCAGCGCACGGCCTGGCTGCCCTCGCGCCAGCTCTTGGTGACGATCTCGACCTTCTTGCTCACCATGAAGGCGGAGTAGAATCCGAGACCGAAATGGCCGATGATGGCCTCGGCCTTGTCCTTGTACTTGTCGAGGAAGTCGGTGACGCCGGAGAAGGCGATCTGGTTGATGTACTTGTCGATCTCCTCGGCCGTCATGCCGATGCCGCGGTCGGAGATGGTGAGCGTGCCAGCCTGCTCATCGAGGGTGACGCGGACGGAGAGGTCGCCCAGGTCGCCGGAGAAGTCGCCTGCCGAGGCGAGGGTCTTCATCTTCTGCGTGGCGTCCACGGCATTGCTGACCATCTCGCGAAGGAATATCTCGTGGTCGGAATACAGAAACTGCTTGATGACGGGGAAGATGTTCTCCGTCGTTACTCCAATATTACCTTTCTTTTCCATTATTGTGATATGAGTTTTTAAGATTCGTTTTAACTGTGTCATTGCAAATAGCGTGCCAAAACGAAAAATGGCCTGGAGGGCTCACGAAGCGTGATGGGGCACGCCGCGGGGTCCTGCCAGGCCTGGGAAAAGAGACGGAAAAAATAGAGTTGTGCGCGGGCGTTACCGGATGAAGAGGAGCTCGCGATACTTCGGCTGCGTCCAGAGCTCGTCGCTGACGCAGAGTTCCAGTTTGTCGATGTGGTAGCGGATGGCCTCCATCTTCGGCACGACCGTGTCGTGGTAGGCGACGGCCTTCTCGCGCTCGTCGGCGATGCGGTTGGCCACCTTGCGGGCGTTGACCAGCTCCTCCACGCCCTGCTCGATGGCCTGGGTGCGCTCGGCGATGTCCTCGATGATCTTCATGTTGCGCGAACTGAGCTTCTCGGCCTTCTCGGCAGGGAAGACGGCGCGCATGCTCTGCACGTTCTTGAGCAGCATGCTCTGGTAGTGGGTGGCCACGGGGATGATGTGGTTCATGGTGAGGTCGCCCATGACGCGGGCCTCGATCTGAATCTTCTTCGTGTAGGTCTCCCACTTCACCTCGTTGCGGGCCTCCAGCTCCTTGCGCGTCATGACGCCGAGGCTGGTGAACATGCGGACGGAGGACTCGCTGAGGTAGTTGTCGAAGATGACGGGGCAGCTCGTCTCGCAGTCGAGGTCACGGCGGCGGGCCTCCTCGACCCACTCCTCGCTATAGCCGTTGCCGTCGAAGCGGATGGGCTTGCAGGCCGTGATGTCCTCGCGCAGGACGGTGACGATGGCCTTCACGCGGTCCTCGCCCTGGGCGATGAGGGCATCGACGCGCGCCTTGAAGTCGGTCAGGGCCTCGGCCACGGCGCTGTTGAGGGCGATCATCGCCGAGGCGCAGTTGGCCTCGGATCCCACGGCGCGAAACTCGAAGCGGTTGCCGGTGAAGGCGAAGGGAGAGGTGCGGTTGCGGTCGGTGTTGTCGATCATCAGTTCGGGAATCTCGGGGATGTCCATCTTCAGGCCCTGCTTGCCGGCCATGATGAAGTCGTCCTCGCTGTCGCTCTGCTCGATGTGGTCGAGGAGCTCGGAGAGCTGCTTGCCGAGGAAGGAGGAGATGATGGCGGGAGGGGCCTCGTTGGCGCCGAGGCGGTGGGCGTTGGTGGCGCTCATGATGGAGGCCTTGAGCAGACCGTTGTGGCGATAGACGCCCATCAGGGTCTCGACGATGAAGGTGACGAAGCGGAGCGTGGACTCGGGAGTCTTGCCAGGGGCGTGGAGCAGCACGCCGGTGTCGGTGGAGAGGCTCCAGTTGCAGTGTTTGCCGCTGCCGTTGATGCCGGCGAAGGGCTTCTCGTGGAGCAGGACGATGAAACCGTGCTTGCGCGCCACCTTCTTCATCAGCGACATCAGGAGCATGTTGTGATCGACGGCGAGGTTGCAGTCCTCGAAGATGGGGGCAAACTCAAACTGGTTGGGGGCCACCTCGTTGTGGCGGGTCTTGCAGGGGATGGCGAGTTCGAGGGCCTGCACCTCCAGGTCCTTCATGAAGCTCTGCACGCGGTCGGGGATGGTGCCGAAATAGTGGTCGTCCATCTGCTGGTTCTTGGCCGACTCGTGGCCCATGAGGGTGCGGCCCGTCAGCATCAGGTCGGGGCGGGCGCTATAGAGGTCGGCATCGACGAGGAAGTACTCCTGCTCCCAACCGAGATTGGTCTTCACCTTGCTCACCTTCGGGTCGAAATAGTGGCAGACGTCGGTGGCGGCCACGCTGAGGGCGTGGAGCGTGCGGAGCAAGGGGGCCTTGTAGTCGAGGGCCTCGCCCGTATAGGAGATGAAGATGGTGGGGATGCAGAGGGTGTCGTCGATGATGAAGACGGGGGAGGTGGGGTCCCAGGCGGAATAGCCACGGGCCTCGAAGGTGTTGCGGATGCCGCCGCTGGGGAAAGAACTGGCGTCGGGCTCCTGCTGGACGAGCAACTTGCCCGAGAAGTCTTCGATCATCCCGCCCTTGCCGTCGTGCTCCACAAAGGCGTCGTGCTTCTCGGCGGTGCCGCCGGTCAGGGGCTGGAACCAGTGGGTGTAGTGGGTGACGCCCATCTCCATGGCCCACTGCTTCATGCCGGAGGCCACGGCATTGGCTATGGAGCGGTCGAGGGGCGTGCCATTGTCGATGACGTCGGTGAGCTGGGTGTAGATGGCGGCGGGCAGGTATTTGTACATCTTAGCGCGGGTGAACACATACTTGCCAAAATACTCGGACGGACGCTCCTTGGGAACTTCCACCTCTAAGGGGCGCTTCTTGAACGCCTCCTCTACGACCTGAAATCTTAAATTCGACATATCCTGAACCTTAAAGTATAATATATAATGTTATCCTAATCTTTATCGGCTACCTCACGGTAGAAGCCAAAAGCAAAACGCCCGAGCCTCATCCATGCGCCCAGGTGTCTCTCATGTCTGCCATTGCAGTAGTCGATCGTGTGTGGTCTATCCTAAACTGGGGGCAAAAATACAAATAAAATTTGAAAAGGCCCGCAACATACCGATTTTTTTACGATTTATTCAACCAATCGGCCTTTCTATCGCCAGGAGCGCCCCACGAAAGGAGGGGCGCAGGCGTCAGAACGGCATACCGACGGCGAAATGGAAGGCGAAGTCGCGGCCCCAACGGGGATGGAAGATGGGGTAATGGTCCTTGTGGTCGTCGTAGGCAGGATTGATCGCCTTCATGGCGCCGTCGAGGCGGAGGATGAAATAGCCGAAGTTGAGGCGCAGGCCGAGGCCATAGGAGACGGCGATCTGCTTGAAGAAGGTGTCGAGCTGAAACTGGCCGCCGGGCTGCTCGGGATAGGATCGGAGCGTCCAAATGTTGCCCGCATCGACAAAGGCGGCGCCGTCGAACTTCCAGAACAGGTGGGTGCGATACTCGAGGTTGAGGTCGAGGCGCATGTCGCCGGTCTGATTGATGAAGTCGATGCGGCCGTCGCGGCCACGATACTTGCCGGGGCCGAGCTCGCGGACGCTCCAGCCGCGCACGGAGTTGGCACCACCAGAGAAGTAGCGCTTCTCGAAGGGCAGCACGGTGCTGTTGCCATAGGGCCACGCCACACCCAGGAAGCCGTGGAGGGCCAGCGTGTTGTGGGCGCTGAAACGCAGCAGGCGCGTGTATTCGAAGTCGAACTTGGCATACTGGGCGTAGGCGATATTGAAGAGCTGGCGCTGGCCGTGGCTGTTCTGCTTGAAGCGGAAGATCTGGGAGAAGCCGCTCAGCAGGTTGCCCGCCGTCTCGACGCTCGCACGGATGACGCGGTCGCCGGCGTTGTAGGTGAGGCCGAAGCCCGCCTTCATGATGAAGAGGTCCTCGTAGTTGTAGCGCAGGATGGCGTTGCGGTTGGAGACGCTGTCGAGGTAGTCGTGCTTGAAGGTGGCGCTGATCCAGGGCATATAGACGTAGCTGAGGTCGAGGACGTCGAGCTTGTACTGCACCCTGCCGTCGCGCGTCGGCCACCGATACTTGAGGCCGGCGGAGAAGACGCGGCGATGGAACTCGGGGCGGTTCTGGAGATTCCAGGCCACGGAGAGCTCGGTCGAGGCCGTGCTGCCGCGACGGCCCTTGCGCGAGAGGAAGGGAGTCATCAGGCGGGGCATCTGGAAACGGGCCTCGACGCCATACTCCTCGTAGTCGCCACGCTCGTAGCCCTCCAGTCCCTTGATGGCCTCGAAGGCGCCACGGAGCTCGATGCTGAGGAGTTCGCTGCCGCGGAAGAGGTTGCGGTTCTGATAGGTCAGCGTGGCGGCTGCTCCGAAGTCGCCAGCCGTATTGGTGCCCTCAGGCTGGAAGGCGATGGTGTTGGGCTTGCGCATGGAGAGGCGGATGTCGGTGTCGAGGTTGTGGAGGGTGTCCTCGCGAAAGGTGATGTTGGTGTAGCGGACGGCGCCGAGCCGCGCGAAGTTGTTGTAGGTGCGCTGCAGGTCGGAGGCGCTAAACCACTCGCCGGTCTTGACCACCGTGTTTTCGGCCAGCACGCTGCGGCGCAGGGGCAGGTCGTAGCCGTCGCCGGATCGGTAGTGGATGGATCGCACGCGATAGCGGGGATGGGGCATGGGGGGCGCGCTGCTGTTCTCGCGGTAGGGCAGGATGCGGCAGACGAGGTTGACGCCCTGCGTGCCCTGGAGGGAGTCGGCGGTATAGGTGACGAAGTCTTTGTGGAAACGGTAGAAGCCGGAGTCGTTGAGGACGGTGGCGATGCGCTTGCGGAGGTTGTCGAGGGAGGAGACGGTGAAGACCTCGCCCACCTGCTGATCGCCCGTGCCAAAGACGGGGGCAAGGACCTGGGCCACGGCGGAGTCGGGGATGTCGTAGCGGAAGGAACTGATGCGGTAGGGATCGCCGGGATGGAGGGTGTAGATGGCCTTGAGCTTGCGGCCACGGACCTGGGTCTCGAAATCGACGTAACTGTTCATATAGCCCATGTTCTGCATGGCCAGACGCAGGTCGGCGCAGGACCGGGCGGCCTCCAGGGAGTCATAGACGACGGGCTCCTCGCCGATATGGCGCAGCGTGCGGTTGAGCCACTTCGTGGAGTCGCGGCCCGCCAGGGAGTAGGTACCCAGGGGAATCTTGAAGAGGGAGAACCAATGGGAGTTGCCCTTTTGGCGGACGTACTGGCCAAACTGGGCGGCGTCGAGCTCCTTGCTGTCGGTGCGCACCTGGACGGCGTCGAGGAGGTAGCGGTCTTCGGGCACGAACTTGGACGTGGAGCAACCCGTCAGGGCCGTGGCTACCAGCGTGATCAGCAACAATAACAGGGGCGTATGTCGGTTCTTCCAATTCATAAAATTCATTATTTTGCGCAAAGTTAGCAAAAAAAACAGAGCCGTCGGGAATCATTGGCGCATTTTTTACTATATTTGCACTGTGATAACCAATAACCAAGTAAAAATCATCCGATCGCTATCGACGCGCAAGGGGCGCAAGACGACGGGCTGGTTCATGGCCGAAGGGCCGAAAGTGGTGGGCGACCTCCAGGCTGCTGGCTTCCGGCCGGTGGCCATCTACGACGAGATGGAGGACGTCAGGCGCATCTCGCAACTGCAGCATCCGCAGGGGGTGGTGGGCGTCTTCGAGATACCCGCAGGACCTCGGGATGGGGCCGGGATCGACCCCAGCGAACTGACCCTCGTGCTCGACGGCGTGCAGGACCCGGGCAACCTGGGCACCATCATCCGCGTGGCCGACTGGTTTGGCGTGGGCGCCATCTGGTGCTCGCCCGACACGGCCGACTGCTGGAATCCGAAGGTCGTCCAGGCTACGATGGGAAGCATCGCGCGCGTGGCCATCCACTATGCGCCGCTCGTGCCGCTGATCGACGCGCTCGACAAGGACTGCCCCGTCTATACGACGCAGCTCGACGGCGAGAACATCTACGAGACGAAGCTCAAGCCCCACGGCGTGATCGTGATGGGCAACGAGGGCAACGGGGTGACGGAGGAAGTGAGGCGACGGGCCACACGACCGCTGCTTATCCCCAATTTCCCTCAAGGCAGGACGACGGCCGAGTCGCTCAATGTGGCGATCGCCACGGCCCTGGTCTTAGGAGAGTTTCGGCGCAGAATATTCTAAGACAGGAATGTGTTAGGACGGAATGTTCCAAGACAAGATTGTTCCAGGACAGAAATGTTCCAGGACAGGATTGTTCCAGAACAGGATTGTTTAAGGCAGGATGATTTTCTAAGAAAAGCAATGGATAGAGAAGCACTGACAAGAGATCGCAGCGTGGCTCGCTGCATCGCCGAGGGCTACCGGCTCTTCACCGGCCAACAGCTGACGACGCTCCGCCGGACATGGAAACCGCTGGTAGCCTCATCGCTGGGATGGGCGCTGAGCATCACGACGGCGCTCTGCGGACAATGGATCGGGACGGCGCTGGCCCTGCTGCTGGCGCTGGCCGCACTGGTTGTTTTCAAGCGGACCATCCTGCAGTTGGTCGCGCCCATGCCGAAGTGTGGCAGGGCGGCCAAGCGCGTGCTTCGCCATCTGGGGAGCTACCTCACCTACGCCCTCCTATCGGGCATCATCGGCCTGGTGGTCTTCACGCTGCTGATGATCCCGGCCATCATCCTGCTCATAGAAGGCTACTTCGACTACACGCTGGCAGCGGAGGGCGACCCCAGGGTGCTGGGCATGGGCTACTGGGTGCAGACCACGGCAACGCTGACCTTCTGTCTCGCGCTGGTCTTCTACGCAATGATATGGAAGACGTTTGGCGAGGCCTATCTCTATGGGGCGATGGTGGCGCAGGACGAGGTAAGGAAAAGGCAGCAGGCGCGGACCACGACTTGGACGACGGCAGCAGACTGACGGACGCCTATCCCCCACCCCTCCTCATATCATAACATCAACTCAAAAGAATGAAGAAACTATTTTTGTCGCTTCTTGCAGCACTTTCACTCCACGCCTACGGAGACAATGTTTACGGAATGGAAAACAACGACACGACGACCATACAGATTATAGAGACTTCCGACGTGCACGGTTGTTTCTTTCCCTACGACTTTATCAACCGCCGCGACCTGCCGGGTTCGCTGGCCCGCGTAAAAACCTACGTTGACCGGATGAGGGCGCAGTATGGGGCGGAGAACGTCTTTCTGCTCGACAATGGCGACATCCTGCAGGGCCAGCCCATCTGCTACTATTACAACTATGTGGCGACGGGACAGACCAACATCGCGGCACAATGTACGAACTACCTACAGTATGACGCCCAGACGCTGGGCAACCACGACGTGGAGACGGGCCACGGGGTCTATGACAAATGGATCAGGGAGAGCCACGCGCCGGTACTGGGAGCCAACGTCATCGACACGCGGACGGGAAAACCCTACACCCTGCCCTATCGCGTGCTGTGCAAGGACGGCAAGGTGAAGGTGGCAATCATCGGCATGATTACGCCAGCCATCCCCAGTTGGCTGAAGGAGAATCTGTGGAGCGGACTGCGCTTCGACGACATGGTGGCCACGGCACGGAGAACCATCCAGGAGGTGAAGGATCGGGAGCATCCGGACGTGATCGTCGGCCTCTTCCACTCGGGATGGGACGGCGGCATCGTGACGGAGGACTATACGGAGGACGCCTCGCGGAGGGTCGCCGAGGAGGTGGCGGGATTTGACGTCGTACTCTTCGGACACGACCACAGACCGCACCAGTCGGTGGTGGAGAACGGCGAGGGTCAGGAGGTGGTCTGCCTGGACCCGGCCAACAATGCGCGCAAGGTGGCCTTGGCCACAATCCAACTCGTGGAGAGGGACGGACAATGGCGCGTGGCCAAGAAGGAGGGAAGCATCGTGGATGTGGCCGACCTGGAGCCCGACGCGGGATATATGGACCATTTCGCAGCGGCCATCGACAGCGTGAAGGCCTGGGCGGAGCAGCCGCTGGGCACGTTCAAGCACGAGATCTCCACGCGCGACAGCTATTTTGGGTCATCGGCCTTCAACGACCTCATTCTCAACCTCGAACTGCAGATTACCAAGGCGGACATCGCCTTCAACGCGCCCCTGTCGCTGAGCGCCTCGATCAAGGCGGGAGAGGTGACGGTGGCGGATATGTTCAACCTCTATAAGTATGAGAACCAGCTCTACGTGATGCGGATGACGGGCGACGAGATACGCCGCCATTTGGAGATGAGCTACGACCAATGGGTGAACACGATGAAGAAGCCCGAGGACCATCTGCTGCTCTTCGACGACACGAGCGACGACGCGCAGCGACTGGGATTCAAAAACTTCCTCTTCAACTTCGACTCGGCGGCTGGCATCGACTACGAGGTGGACGTGACGAAGCCCAACGGACAAAAGGTGCGCATCCTCCAGATGAGCGACGGAAGACCGTTTGACCCGAACGCCTGGTATCGCGTGGCAATCAACAGCTACCGAGGCAACGGAGGCGGAGAACTGCTCACGAAGGGGGCGGGCATTCCACACGACTCGCTGCAGAGCCGCATCCTCTGGGAGAGCGAACGCGACCAGCGCCACTACCTCATGGAGGAGATCAAGCGGATGGGGACGCTCGACCCGCAACCGAACAACAACTGGCGCTTCGTGCCGGAGGAATGGGTGAAGCCGGCGGCAGCAAGGGACTACGAGCTGCTCTTCGGAAAGAAGGAATAAGAGAAGTCTTCGGAAAGAAATTATAAAGAGAAGTCTTCGGAAAGAACAACGAGATCACACACATCATGAAATATTGGTTCATATTCGTCAAGGATGCCGTCATGCTGGAGAAGAACGCGGACGGCAGTCGTACCATCCCCATGGCTGAGAATCCTCCCATCGAACTGAAGCCCTGGACGCACGTGATGGAGATAGCACCGATGGAGGACGGGACGGAGGTGAGGGCGGCCAGCATCGACTATCCCATCGCCGAGGACGATCGCTACGAGACATGCCCACTGCGCAAGTCGTTCTATCATCTGCCGACAGAACTCTATCTGAAGGCGGGGAAATGTCGCGAACTGCTCTACTGGGACCAGAACACGCAATACTGCGGGGTGTGTGGGGCGCCCACAAGGATGGACACCATCATTTCGAAGAAGTGTACGCATTGTGGCAAGGAGTTCTGGCCGCAATTGGCCACGGCCGTCATCGTGCTCGTACACCGGGGCGAGGAGGTGCTGCTCGTCCATGCGAAAAACTTCGTCAACAACCGCATCTATGGACTGGTGGCGGGATTTGTCGAGACGGGAGAGACGCTCGAAGAGGCCGTGAGGCGCGAGGTGATGGAGGAGACGCAACTCGAGATCACCAACCTCCGCTATTTCGGCTCGCAGCCCTGGCCCTTCCCCTGCGGACTGATGGTGGGATTCCACGCCGACTATGCGGGAGGCGAGATCCATCTGCAACGGTCCGAACTGGAGCGCGGAAGCTGGTTTGGCAGAGACAACCTGCCGCCGCTGCCCGAGAAGCTGAGCATCGCGCGAAAGCTCGTCGATGACTGGCTGGGGGAGGAATAGGCACGGGAGACGCCACATGGGTAAAGCACAACACACATGGGTGGAAGGCGGAACCCACACATGGAAGGAACACAACTATTATATTGACCTACAATAAAAGATCGAAAAAATGAAGAAACAAGTTTTGGTGACAGGTGCCAACAAGGGCATCGGATATGAGATAGCACGCCATCTGGGAAAATCGGGATGGCAGGTAGTGGTCGGCGCACGCTGTGAAGACCGAGCACTGAAGGCCATGGAGGCCCTCCGCGCCGAGGGTGCCGACGTGGCGGGATGGCAGTATGTGAACCTTGCGGACAACGGCGAGATCGAGGTCTCGGCCCGCGAGATAGCGGAGAAGTATCCGGGGCTCTCGCTGCTGGTCAACAACGCGGGCATTCCGGGCGACATGTCGGTCAGGAGCTACGAGCAGTCGCTGCAGGACGTGATCGACACGGTGCAGGTCAACTATATCGGCACGTTCTATCTGACGAAGTTGCTGCTGCCGCTGCTGGAGAAAAACCAGGGCAGAATCTGCAACATCACCGTGCCAAGCACGTTTAGCCCCTACTGGCACCCGATGGCCTACGTGGCCAGCAAGGCGGGACAGAACACGATGATCGCCACGATGGGATGGGAGTTTGACCACTTCCACGTGCCCGTGGAGGCGTTTACCATCCACCCGGGAGCCACCTCCACCGATCTCAACGGCCACTACGACGGACCGGGATCGCACCAGCCCGACGTGATCGGCCAAAAGGTGGCGGAGATCATCAACGATGGAAAGCGACACAACGGGGAGTTTATCGAGCTCTACCCGATTGTGGATGAAGGCAACTACTAAAAGGCTGCAGGAACAGGCAGGAGGATAGGTCAAAGCCTGGCAAGAGGTCTGATGGTCTTCCGAGGCCATGTAGGGTCGTCTCTCTATGAGCAGGATCGTCTTCTGTAAGCAGGCAGAATCGTCTGTCCGAGACCAAAAAAAGAGGAATCCCAAGTCCAAAATAACATAAAAAAACGAAGCCTATGAACTTCAAAGAATTGGCAACCGCGCGCTTCTCTGTGCGCAAATTCACCGACGAGGCGGTCTCGCAGGCCGACCTCGACACGATCATGACGTGTGTGCAACTGGCTCCGTCGGCCTGCAACCGACAGCCTTGGAAGTTTCTCCTTCTCGCCTCCGACGAGGCCAAGGAGAAGATACGCCAGTGCTACGACCGTCCTTGGTTTGCCTCCGCGCCGATCTATGTGCTCTGCATGAAGGACACTGCCAACGCGTGGGTGCGTCCCGACGACGGCAAGTCGCATGGCGACATCGACCTCGGAATAGCCGTGGAGCATCTGGCCTTGGCTGCCGCCGACCGTGGACTGGGCACCTGCTGGGTGTGCAACTACGATGTGGAGGCCGTGAAGCGTCTGTTTCCCGTAGAGGGATTCGAGGCCGTGGCGATCATTCCGCTGGGACACATCGCCGAGGACTGTCCGAACCCGGGAAAGAAAAGGAAGGGTCTCAACGAAATTTGGCAAAAACTGTAAATATTGAAGCCCTATGGAGTATAAGAAACGACTCACAAGATCGATGACCGACAAATGGCTGGCGGGCGTCTGTGGCGGTATAGCCGAGTATTTCGGATGGGACGTGGCGATCCTACGCATCGTCTATGTCGTCCTGACGACCTGTACGGCCTTCTGTGGCGTACTGGTGTATATTCTCCTTTGGATCTGCATGCCGAAGGAGACGAAGTATATAGAGTAAGGAGACAAAGCAAGAAGACTGCGGAAGATAGTCAGAAAGTAATTCTCCTGGCCCAAAGAGGGTGTGTCAAAACTCTCTTATTCTTAAAAAATCACAAAGCCCTGACTTTC
>ENA-ORRA01001717-ORRA01001717.1-human-gut-metagenome-genome-assembly--contig:-NODE-1717-length-13965-cov-2.300647_pt1 | contig 13965 bp, 7 predicted proteins | sample MGYA00242169_ERZ509122 | MGnify/ENA primary metagenome ERZ509122 (study PRJEB26280, sample SAMEA2338650) | human gut metagenome | biome: human gut; feature: human-associated habitat; material: faeces...
TTCTGGAGCAACGGGGGCTTGTGCCACAAGGACTGATTATTTCCGGGTGCCATGCCCCGCATCTGCATTCTGAACGCCAGCTCAGCCATCGCGATGATGCCGACTTTATCGCTGAGCTGATAGACATTGGCGGATGTTCTCCTGAACTGCGGGAAAACCAGGAATTAATGTCGCTGTTTCTTCCTCTTCTGCGCGCTGATTTTTACGCCACCGAGAGCTATCACTACGACTCGCCCGACGTCTGTCCGCCGCTGCGCACGCCTGCGCTGTTATTGTGCGGCAGCCACGATCGCGAAGCCTCCTGGCAGCAGGTCGATGCCTGGCGTCAGTGGCTGAGCCACGTTACAGGCCCGGTGGTGATTGACGGCGATCACTTCTATCCCATTCAACAAGCCCGGTCCTTTTTTACGCAGATTGTCCGTCATTTTCCCCACGCATTTTCTGCAATGACCGCGTGGCAAAAACAGCCCAGTACTTCAGAAAGGTGACGCATGAATTCTTCCTTTGAATCTCTGATTGAACAGTATCCCTTACCCATTGCCGAACAGTTGCGCCACTGGGCGGCCCGTTATGCCTCGCGAATTGCCGTCGTTGATGCAAAGGGGTCGTTAACCTACAGCGCGCTTGATGCACAAGTTGACGAACTTGCCGCAGGTCTGTCATCACTGGGTTTGCGTTCGGGGGAGCATGTAATTGTGCAGCTTCCCAACGACAACGCGTTTGTTACCCTGCTGTTCGCCTTGTTAAGACTGGGCGTTATCCCCGTGCTGGCGATGCCCTCGCAACGGGCGCTGGATATCGACGCGCTGATTGAGCTGGCGCAACCCGTCGCTTACGTTATTCACGGGGAAAACCACGCAGAGCTGGCCCGACAGATGGCACACAAACACGCCTGCTTGCGTCATGTTCTGGTCGCTGGAGAGACCATGAGCGACGATTTTACGCCGCTCTTCTCCCTTCACGGTGAGCGACAGGCATGGCCGCAGCCTGATGTTTCCACCACCGCGTTGTTGTTGCTCTCAGGCGGCACAACCGGCACGCCCAAACTCATCCCGCGCCGACATGCCGACTATAGCTATAACTTCAGCGCTTCTGCTGAACTGTGCGGCATCAGCCAACAGAGCGTGTATCTCGCCGTCCTCCCGGTGGCGCATAACTTTCCGCTGGCCTGCCCCGGTATTCTGGGAACGCTTGCCTGCGGCGGAAAAGTGGTGCTGACCGACAGCGCCAGCTGTGATGAGGTGATGCCTTTAATCGCGCAGGAAAGAGTGACTCACGTCGCCCTGGTTCCGGCGCTGGCGCAATTATGGGTGCAGGCCAGGGAGTGGGAAGACAGCGACCTTTCGTCGCTGCGCGTCATTCAGGCAGGCGGCGCCCGGCTCGACCCGACGCTTGCTGAGCAGGTTATCGCCACCTTTGACTGTACCCTGCAACAGGTTTTCGGTATGGCGGAAGGCCTGCTCTGTTTTACCCGGCTGGACGATCCGCATGCCACCATTCTCCACAGCCAGGGGCGCCCGTTGTCCCCTCTGGATGAAATCCGCATCGTTGATCAAGACGAGAACGACGTCGCGCCGGGCGAAACCGGGCAATTGTTAACGCGCGGCCCTTATACCATTTCGGGCTATTACCGCGCCCCTGCCCACAACGCGCAGGCCTTTACCGCGCAAGGGTTTTACCGCACAGGCGACAATGTCAGGCTGGATGAGGTGGGGAACCTGCACGTTGAGGGACGCATAAAAGAGCAGATCAACCGCGCCGGAGAAAAAATAGCCGCGGCTGAAGTGGAATCGGCACTGCTGCGTTTAGCGGAAGTGCAAGATTGCGCGGTGGTCGCCGCGCCGGACACGCTGCTTGGCGAGCGGATTTGCGCGTTTATCATCGCGCAGCAGGTGCCAACTGACTATCAGCAGTTGCGTCAACAACTGACCCGTATGGGGCTCAGCGCGTGGAAAATTCCTGACCAAATCGAGTTTCTGGACCACTGGCCGCTCACCGCCGTCGGCAAGATAGACAAAAAACGCCTGACGGCTCTCGCCGTCGACCGTTATCGCCATTCTGCCCAATAAGCGCAAACCGACCCGAAACAGGTTGAAATAAACCCGTTTCGGGTAGCACCACTATTAGAAATAGTTATCATTTTCAATTCACCATTGTCGGTATTTTTGGCGTTTCGCCGTCTTACAGGGACTCACAACAATGAAAATGACACGGCTTTATCCTCTGGCCTTGGGGGGATTATTGCTCCCCGCCATTGCTAATGCCCAGACTTCACAGCAAGACGAAAGCACGCTGGTGGCTACCGCCAGTAAACAATCTTCCCGCTCGGCATCAGCCAACAACGTCTCGTCTACTGTTGTCAGCGCGCCGGAATTAAGCGACGCCGGCGTCACCGCCAGCGACAAACTCCCCAGAGTCTTGCCCGGGCTCAATATTGAAAATAGCGGCAACATGCTTTTTTCGACGATCTCGCTACGCGGCGTCTCTTCAGCGCAGGACTTCTATAACCCCGCCGTCACCCTGTATGTCGATGGCGTCCCTCAGCTTTCCACCAACACCATCCAGGCGCTTACCGATGTGCAAAGCGTGGAGTTGCTGCGAGGCCCACAGGGAACGTTATATGGCAAAAGCGCTCAGGGCGGGATCATCAACATCGTCACCCAGCAGCCGGACAGCACGCCGCGCGGCTATATTGAAGGCGGCGTCAGTAGCCGCGACAGTTATCGAAGTAAGTTCAACCTGAGCGGCCCCATTCAGGATGGCCTGCTGTACGGCAGCGTCACCCTGTTACGCCAGGTTGATGACGGCGACATGATTAACCCCGCGACGGGAAGCGATGACTTAGGCGGCACCCGCGCCAGCATAGGGAATGTGAAACTGCGTCTGGCGCCGGACGATCAGCCCTGGGAAATGGGCTTTGCCGCCTCACGCGAATGTACCCGCGCCACCCAGGATGCCTATGTGGGATGGAATGATATTAAGGGCCGTAAGCTGTCGATCAGCGATGGTTCACCAGACCCGTACATGCGGCGCTGCACTGACAGCCAAACCCTGAGTGGGAAATACACCACCGATGACTGGGTTTTCAACCTGATCAGCGCCTGGCAGCAGCAGCATTATTCGCGCACCTTCCCTTCCGGTTCGTTAATCGTCAATATGCCTCAGCGCTGGAATCAGGATGTGCAGGAGCTGCGCGCCGCAACCCTGGGCGATGCGCGTACCGTTGATATGGTGTTTGGGCTGTACCGGCAGAACACCCGCGAGAAGTTAAATTCAGCCTACGACATGCCGACAATGCCTTATTTAAGCAGTACCGGCTATACCACCGCTGAAACGCTGGCCGCATACAGTGACCTGACCTGGCATTTAACCGATCGTTTTGATATCGGCGGCGGCGTGCGCTTCTCGCATGATAAATCCAGTACACAATATCACGGCAGCATGCTCGGCAACCCGTTTGGCGACCAGGGTAAGAGCAATGACGATCAGGTGCTCGGGCAGCTATCCGCAGGCTATATGCTGACCGATGACTGGAGAGTGTATACCCGTGTAGCCCAGGGATATAAACCTTCCGGGTACAACATCGTGCCTACTGCGGGTCTTGATGCCAAACCGTTCGTCGCCGAGAAATCCATCAACTATGAACTTGGCACCCGCTACGAAACCGCTGACGTCACGCTGCAAGCCGCGACGTTTTATACCCACACCAAAGACATGCAGCTTTACTCTGGCCCGGTCGGGATGCAGACATTAAGCAATGCGGGTAAAGCCGACGCCACCGGCGTTGAGCTTGAAGCGAAGTGGCGGTTTGCGCCAGGCTGGTCATGGGATATCAATGGCAACGTGATCCGTTCCGAATTCACCAATGACAGTGAGTTGTATCACGGTAACCGGGTGCCGTTCGTACCACGTTATGGCGCGGGAAGCAGCGTGAACGGCGTGATTGATACGCGCTATGGCGCACTGATGCCCCGACTGGCGGTTAATCTGGTCGGGCCGCATTATTTCGATGGCGACAACCAGTTGCGGCAAGGCACCTATGCCACCCTGGACAGCAGCCTGGGCTGGCAGGCGACTGAACGGATGAACATTTCCGTCTATGTCGATAACCTGTTCGACCGTCGTTACCGTACCTATGGCTACATGAACGGCAGCAGCGCCGTCGCGCAGGTCAATATGGGTCGCACCGTCGGTATCAATACGCGAATTGATTTCTTCTGATTATTGTAAAAGGGATACCGAAAAGGTATCCCTTTTACACCACTAGTTAAAACCAGTAACTCAGCAGAGTCGCAAAAAATATTAATCCATAGTGATTATTTAAACAATGAAATTGCGATTAGGATAAATAGATTTAACTTTCTCGTTCCTTTCTCTCCTTATACTAAAGAAATAATCATATCAAAATAAAAATTCACAACAGTGCAACATTAAAAAATACAACCAACAAACAATCCTATATACAAGGCACATCTCCAGAATATAAAAGCACAGACAAACAACCTAAAAAACAACCCCATACATATAAATTATTTTATATGTAAAATAGATTATATATTCTCATAGCTACCATAAACTATACTAGCCTGAACTATATTTATTCTGCTGCAATCAATGCATACATAACACAAATATCACTCAGGTACACTACTCAAACCACGCTGGGATTTTTCCTCAAGTTATAATCATCACCCCGAAAATCATTCGGCATTTACTCATTAAATAGTCACCCCATAGGCCTGTACATGTTTACTCAGAAATATACATCCTTTTCTCTGTCATAAACCCTCTGATTAATCATAAATAAATACTTGTGACACCAATCTTTTTCCTTAACGGAACGAATTGTTGTGTAGAAGGAGATAATATTATGTCAAAAAAATATCAGCCATTGCTTATAACTCATTATATGTCAACATGGGTCACTATAACGGAAGCAGTTGAGATCACTACCAAAGCCATAAAACAAAAAATTACTCCTAGCGATATTTATCGTCATGCCTTGAGTGGCAACATCCTACTATTGGTCTATTTCCAGTCTCCTGTGATACTTAAGAAGATACAAACTTTTAATGGAAAAATAAAATTCAGGCAGTTTGTGGGAGACCTACTTGATAAACTATGCATGCTTGACAGGGACGGTTTTATTTATGGTCAAAATTTAAGACTCTGTACAGAAGCCAGATATATTTGTCCTGTGCAACAAATTATAGATACCCCCCTGTTACGCAAACTCAACCAGTTTCGTACGTTTGTTCGTAATGTCCGCCCGGGTGATGAACTGGATGTCCAGGCACAAGTTAGTGAAAAAAATTTAACCCCGCCGCCGGGTAACAGCAGTGGCAACCTTGAGCAACAGATAGCCAGTACTTCACAGCTAATTGGATCTCTGCTCGCCGAAGATATGAACAGCGAGCAAGCGGCAAACATAGCACGTGGATGGGCCTCTTCTCAGGCTTCAGGGGTAATGACAGACTGGTTAAGCCGCTTCGGTACCGCAAGAATCACGCTGGGCGTGGATGAAGATTTCAGCCTGAAGAACTCCCGTGACGGCAACCCTCGAAAATGGCGATTCGATGCAACAAACAGTGAACTATGTGCCGAACGTCACGAATGCTGAAATCACGCTGGCAGCCTTGAAGGATCCGGTGATTGCCGACAATAACGATCTCACGACACTAACAGCACCGTCGCTGATACAGAGGGCAATGCGATAGCCAACACTGAGGTAACATTTACTCTACCGGAAGATGTGAAGGCGAACTTCACGCTGAGCGATGGCGACAAAGCGGTTACTGATGCCGATGGCAAAGCGAAAGTCACGCTGAAAGGTACAAAAGCAGGCGCTCATACCGTGACAGCATCGATGGTTGGCGGTAAGAGTGAGCAGTTAGTGGTGAACTTTACTGCGGATACGCTCACTGCGCAGGTTAATCTTAACGTTACCGAGGACAATTTCATCGCCAATAACATTGGAATGACCAGGCTACAAGCAATAGTGACTGATGGAAACGGCAACCCAGTAGAAGGTATAAAAGTTAATTTCCGTGGAACCTCCGTCACGCTAAGCAGCACCAGCGTTGAAACGGATGATCAGGTTTTTGCTGAAATTCTTGTGACAAGCACCGAGGTCGGACTAAAAACAGTTTCAGCCTCTCTGGCAGATAAACCTACTGAAGTCATCTCGCGATTACTGAATGCCAAGGTAGATGTTAATTCTGCGACGATTACCAGTCAGGAGATACCTGAAGGTCAGGTCATGGTCGCACAAGACATAGCAGTTAAAGCTCACGTTAACGACCAGTTTGGCAACCCGGTTGCGCATCAACCCGTGACATTCAGTGCAGAGCCATCCTCGCAAATGATCATCAGCCAGAATACGGTCTCTACTAATACGCAGGGTGTAGCCGAGGTCACCATGACGCCCGAAAGAAACGGTTCGTATATGGTGAAAGCATCCCTGCCGAATGGAGCCTCACTTGAGAAACAACTGGAGGCTATTGATGAAAAACTGACACTCACGGCGTCCAGTCCGCTTATCGGTGTCTATGCCCCTACAGGCGCTACTCTGACGGCAACGCTAACCTCTGCAAATGGCACTCCAGTGGAGGGTCAGGTCATCAACTTTAGCGTAACGCCAGAAGGGGCGACGTTAAGTGGCGGAAAAGTGAGAACTAACTCTTCAGGTCAGGCTCCAGTCGTTTTGACCAGCAATAAAGTCGGTACATATACGGTGACTGCATCTTTCCATAACGGCGTAACAATACAGACACAGACAACCGTGAAAGTCACTGGCAACTCAAGCACCGCCCATGTTGCTAGCTTTATCGCTGATCCATCGACTATCGCCGCCACCAACACTGATTTAAGTACCTTAAAGGCAACGGTTGAGGATGGCAGTGGTAACCTGATCGAAGGTCTCACTGTGTACTTCGCCTTAAAAAGCGGCTCTGCCACATTAACGTCATTAACAGCGGTGACCGATCAAAACGGAATCGCGACAACAAGCGTGAAAGGAGCGATGACAGGTAGCGTCACGGTAAGCGCAGTCACGACCGCTGGTGGAATGCAAACAGTAGATATAACGCTGGTGGCTGGCCCGGCAGACACCTCGCAGTCCGTCCTTAAGAGCAATCGGTCATCACTGAAAGGGGACTATACCGATAGTGCTGAATTACGTCTTGTTCTGCACGATATATCAGGCAATCCGATCAAAGTTTCTGAAGGGATGGAATTTGTGCAATCAGGTACTAACGTGCCCTATATAAAAATTAGCGCAATTGATTACAGTCTAAATATCAACGGTGATTACAAAGCCACTGTTACAGGAGGCGGAGAGGGTATCGCAACGCTGATCCCTGTATTGAATGGTGTTCATCAAGCTGGTCTGAGTACCACAATACAATTCACTCGCGCAGAAGCCAAAATAATGAGCGGTACAGTATCAGTCAATGGTACTGACCTACCGACAACTACATTCCCTTCGCAGGGGTTCACCGGGGCGTATTATCAGTTGAATAATGACAACTTTGCCCCAGGAAAAACGGCGGCTGATTATGAGTTTTCAAGCTCTGCCTCCTGGGTCGATGTTGATGCTACCGGTAAAGTGACATTTAAAAATGTCGGCAGCAATTCGGAAAGGATTACGGCGACGCCAAAATCAGGAGGCCCTAGCTATGTATACGAAATCCGTGTGAAGAGTTGGTGGGTGAACGCCGGCGAGGCTTTCATGATATACAGCCTTGCTGAAAATTTTTGCAGCAGCAATGGCTACACGCTCCCCAGAGCAAACTATTTAAACCACTGTAGTTCCCGAGGCATCGGGTCACTGTACAGTGAATGGGGAGATATGGGGCATTACACGACTGACGCTGGTTTTCAATCGAATATGTATTGGTCATCTAGTCCCGCAAACTCAAGCGAACAATACGTAGTTTCCCTGGCAACAGGTGATCAAAGCGTATTTGAAAAGCTTGGGTTTGCTTATGCGACATGTTATAAAAACCTGTGATTTTCCGTTATAATTTCTTAAAGAGTGTTCCATTCGGGGCACTCTTTTTTACATTCCCTCTACAGAACTAGCCCTTCTCTCACAGAAAATGAATAAATAAAAATGCGGCACCGCCAGAATCGCGTTCGATGTGACTATGATCATTTTCGGTGAGTACTGCTTTGATCTAAAGGCTGGTTTTCTGTGATGATTGACCAGCCTCAGAGTATTGATGACACCACCGTTCATAACAGATCGGCATTACTATGCATAAGTACTGTCTCATATTCTCGCCAAAACACTTTTTAATGCCTTTGCGAATTCATCCAGACTTATATTGTCAATTTTTTGCCCAACGACGACTGACTCCGAGACATCGGCCATTGCGGGCCATCGCGTTTTGTAATCAGCATAAATTGCAACAACAGGGGTATTATAGGCACTTGCCATATGTAATATTGAGGTGTCAGGAGTTATTGCGATATAAGCATCTTTTATGATTGCTGCTGAACGTTTAATCGAGGGTGGTAAGGATAAACGGTAGACATTATTATAACAATCCACTAATGCCCTGGCTTTATCTTCACCTTTGGGTCCATGAACGATCACTATTGGTATATCTGTTTCACTTTGAATTTTTGCTATTAGATTTTCTGCAATCGATAATGAAAATGTACGTTCCTGCGAGCTACCTTCTAAATTGAACGCAATGTAAGATCCTAACGATCGCATTTCCTCGCGCACCTCATCGAGTACATCCTCACTTAGTGGCAATTCATATATTGGCCTGACTGCTGGAAAACCCGCCTCACGCATCATAAATGCCCATGTCATAGGTACGGGAGCCCGGAGTTTCTGATCCATACGGGACGCGTTCTTGCACAAAGGGGAGAAGCAATTCATGGTTATACCAACAACCTGAAAATTCGTTTTTGCTTTCAACTGACTGATAAATAACATCGTTTTCAGGTTCTTTTTACGCATCCCCTCAATGCAAAGATCCGGCGTACCGTATTGCTGTGTTATGTTCTTTGCTAAATCTTTTATTTCTTTTAATGTTGCGTGATCCTGCATAGTCATTGTGACTAATGTTAATTTAGTCTGTTCAAGTTTAAGCGCATTAAAGACTTCTAAATTAATTGTCGACGTTACAATTAAAAGATGCTTAATTTTATGCAATTCAAGCGCCCGAATAACAGGAAAGATGGCCATAGCATCGCCAATCTGATCGGGAATATGGATGACAACAAAGTCTGTTTTTTCAATATTGAAATTATAAGCTTTATAATCGTAGTAACTAAATGCAATACGTCTCAACAATGATGCTAAAAACATACCTAACCTCGCCTCCCTACTGGTTATAATGCAATGCAGTCTATCAGACTCATCAGGGTGCCATTTTGTGCATATGCGGACTTTTATGTTTCATATCTCTAACCTGTGGGTCCTCTGCTTAATCCTTAAACAACACCAGCAACTCCTGCGCTTTCATCTTCCATCGAATTTTTCATGTTGCCGCTAATCAGCCATAAAATCATTTGCAGATGCGCTCTGTCGAGGTAGTCTCATAAGGTTCGTTTATAGATCGACGGCAATGTGAGTTACCTTTTCCATACTAATTATAAAAAGACAGTACAAACAGGATCATTATGGACTCCACGCTCATCTCCACTCGTCCCGATGAAGGGACGCTTTCGTTAAGTCGCGCCCGACGAGCTGCGTTAGGCAGCTTCGCTGGTGCCGTCGTCGACTGGTATGATTTTTTACTCTATGGCATCACCGCCGCACTGGTGTTTAATCGCGAGTTTTTCCCGCAAGTAAGCCCGGCGATGGGAACGCTCGCCGCATTTGCTACCTTTGGCGTCGGATTTCTTTTCCGTCCGCTCGGCGGTGTCATTTTCGGTCACTTTGGCGACCGACTGGGACGTAAGCGCATGTTAATGCTGACCGTCTGGATGATGGGCATCGCGACAGCCTTGATTGGTATTCTTCCTTCATTCTCGACCATTGGGTGGTGGGCACCTATTTTGCTGGTGACACTGCGTGCCATTCAGGGATTTGCAGTCGGCGGCGAATGGGGAGGCGCGGCGTTGCTTTCCGTTGAAAGTGCACCGAAAAATAAAAAAGCCTTTTACAGTAGCGGTGTACAAGTTGGCTACGGTGTAGGTTTACTGCTTTCAACCGGACTGGTTTCATTGATCAGTATGATGACGACTGACGAACAGTTTTTAAGCTGGGGCTGGCGCATTCCTTTCCTGTTTAGCATCGTACTGGTACTGGGAGCATTGTGGGTGCGCAATGGCATGGAGGAGTCCGCGGAATTTGAACAACAGCAACATTATCAAGCTGCCGCGAAAAAACGCATCCCGGTTATCGAAGCGCTGTTACGACATCCCGGTGCTTTCCTGAAGATTATTGCGCTACGACTGTGCGAATTGCTGACGATGTACATCGTTACTGCCTTTGCACTTAATTATTCAACCCAGAATATGGGGCTACCGCGCGAACTTTTCCTTAATATTGGTTTGCTGGTAGGTGGATTAAGCTGCCTGACAATTCCCTGTTTTGCCTGGCTTGCCGATCGTTTTGGTCGCCGTAGGGTTTATATCACAGGTACGTTAATCGGAACGTTGAGCGCATTTCCTTTCTTTATGGCGCTTGAAGCACAATCTATTTTCTGGATAGTTTTCTTCTCCATAATGCTGGCAAACATTGCGCATGACATGGTGGTGTGTGTGCAACAACCGATGTTTACCGAAATGTTTGGTGCCAGTTATCGCTATAGTGGCGCTGGAGTCGGTTATCAGGTTGCCAGTGTGGTTGGCGGTGGATTTACACCTTTTATTGCCGCTGCACTCATCACTTACTTTGCCGGGAACTGGCATAGCGTCGCCATTTATTTGCTGGCTGGATGCCTGATTTCCGCAATGACCGCTTTGTTGATGAAAGACAGTCAACGCGCTTGATAGCCTGGCGAAGATCATCCGATCTTCGCCTTACACTTTTGTTTCACATTTCTGTGACATACTATCGGATGTGCGGTAATTGTATGGAACAGGAGACACACATGAATAATAAGGGCTCCGGTCTGACCCCAGCTCAGGCACTGGATAAACTCGACGCGCTGTATGAGCAATCTGTAGTCGCATTACGCAACGCCATTGGCAACTATATTACAAGTGGCGAATTACCTGATGAAAACGCCCGCAAACAAGGTCTTTTTGTCTATCCATCACTGACCGTAACCTGGGACGGTAGCACAACCAATCCCCCCAAAACGCGCGCATTTGGTCGCTTTACCCACGCAGGCAGCTACACCACCACGATTACTCGCCCTACTCTCTTTCGTTCGTATCTTAATGAACAACTTACGTTGCTGTATCAGGATTATGGTGCGCATATCTCAGTGCAACCCTCGCAGCATGAAATCCCTTATCCTTATGTCATCGATGGCTCTGAATTGACACTTGATCGCTCAATGAGCGCTGGGTTAACTCGCTACTTCCCGACAACAGAACTGGCGCAAATTGGCGATGAAACTGCAGACGGCATTTATCATCCAACTGAATTCTCCCCGCTATCGCATTTTGATGCGCGCCGCGTCGATTTTTCCCTCGCACGGTTGCGCCATTATACCGGTACGCCAGTTGAACATTTTCAGCCGTTCGTCTTGTTTACCAACTACACACGTTATGTGGATGAATTCGTTCGTTGGGGATGCAGCCAGATCCTCGATCCTGATAGTCCCTACATTGCCCTTTCTTGTGCTGGCGGGAACTGGATCACCGCCGAAACCGAAGCGCCAGAAGAAGCCATTTCCGACCTTGCATGGAAAAAACATCAGATGCCAGCATGGCATTTAATTACCGCCGATGGTCAGGGTATTACTCTGGTGAATATTGGCGTGGGACCGTCAAATGCTAAAACCATCTGCGATCATCTGGCAGTGCTACGCCCGGATGTCTGGTTGATGATTGGTCACTGTGGCGGATTACGTGAAAGTCAGGCCATTGGCGATTATGTACTTGCACACGCTTATTTACGCGATGACCACGTTCTTGATGCGGTTCTGCCGCCCGATATTCCTATTCCGAGCATTGCTGAAGTGCAACGTGCGCTTTATGACGCCACCAAGCTGGTGAGCGGCAGGCCCGGTGAGGAAGTCAAACAGCGGCTACGTACTGGTACTGTGGTAACCACAGATGACAGGAACTGGGAATTACGTTACTCAGCTTCTGCACTTCGTTTTAACTTAAGCCGGGCCGTAGCAATTGATATGGAAAGTGCAACCATTGCCGCGCAAGGATATCGTTTCCGCGTGCCATACGGGACACTACTGTGTGTTTCAGATAAACCGTTGCATGGCGAGATTAAACTTCCCGGCCAGGCTAACCGTTTTTATGAAGGCGCTATTTCCGAACATCTGCAAATTGGCATTCGGGCGATCGATTTGCTGCGCGCAGAAGGCGACCGACTGCATTCGCGTAAATTACGAACCTTTAATGAGCCGCCGTTCCGATAATAAGTTCTGAACCTTCTTATCAGAAATAGATGTGAAGGAGTAAGTAAGACACCTGGCAAATAGCCTGCAATAATCGTGGGCTGTTTGCTTCCTTGGGCGGATACGAGTTTTATTATCGTCTTAATGATTTCCACATATTAAAAGCAAGTATGCTTTCAAAACACAATTATAAAAAATCCCGCCAACAATATAAGTTTTTATAAAATTAAATATAAGATTATGGCTTTAGAATATTTTTATTTCTAATAGACGAGATTTTTCCTGTTATGATATAATATGCTGAATTAACACATGTTAACGATTTACCAGTAATGTAAATAAATTTTCGAGGAGATCATTCCAGTGGGACGTAAATGGGCCAATATTGTTGCTAAAAAAACGGCTAAAGACGGTGCAACGTCTAAAATTTATGCAAAATTCGGTGTAGAAATCTATGCTGCTGCTAAACAAGGTGAACCCGATCCAGAATTAAACACATCTTTAAAATTCGTTATTGAACGTGCAAAGCAGGCACAAGTTCCAAAGCACGTTATTGATAAAGCAATTGATAAAGCCAAAGGCGGCGGAGATGAAACGTTCGTGCAGGGACGTTATGAAGGCTTTGGTCCTAATGGCTCAATGATTATCGCCGAGACATTGACTTCAAATGTTAACCGTACGATTGCTAACGTTCGCACAATTTTCAATAAAAAAGGCGGCAATATCGGAGCGGCAGGTTCTGTCAGCTATATGTTTGACAATACGGGTGTGATTGTATTTAAAGGGACAGACCCTGACCATATTTTTGAAATTTTACTTGAAGCTGAAGTTGATGTTCGTGATGTGACTGAAGAAGAAGGTAACATTGTTATTTATACTGAACCTACTGACCTTCATAAAGGAATCGCGGCTCTAAAAGCAGCTGGAATCACTGAGTTCTCAACAACAGAATTAGAAATGATTGCTCAATCTGAAGTTGAGCTTTCCCCAGAAGATTTAGAAATCTTTGAAGGGCTTGTTGATGCCCTTGAAGATGACGACGATGTACAAAAAGTTTATCATAACGTCGCAAATCTCTAATTATCTTTTAAAGAAATCTGTCTTTACGGCAGATTTCTTTAATCTCATATAATTCTTATAAAAAATATAATATTCAACTCGTCATATTGATTATACCCCCCCCGTTCCCAGAGAAATAATATTTATTAAAATTCCAGTTCTTCTTTTTCTGATTACAGAAGGCAAAGTGGCAATTACGCATAGTTTCCCGATAAAGACGCGATAGCGACATCCCGCATAAGGCATTTTTCTCTTTATCTTTGTACGGTACTTCATGGAACAGAGTTTTTGACCTTGCGAATCGTGATGTCTGTTGGGGAGGGACAATTTGCTCACTGAAGCGTGAGACTCGATTAAGCGCACGAAACACAGAAATCAAAAAACCCGGTCACTTTTTTACAAGGTAACCGGGTAA
>ENA-ORRA01001730-ORRA01001730.1-human-gut-metagenome-genome-assembly--contig:-NODE-1730-length-13809-cov-6.330813_pt1 | contig 13809 bp, 13 predicted proteins | sample MGYA00242169_ERZ509122 | MGnify/ENA primary metagenome ERZ509122 (study PRJEB26280, sample SAMEA2338650) | human gut metagenome | biome: human gut; feature: human-associated habitat; material: faeces...
ATTACCCAGAACATTAAGGATCTTTTAGCTTCCAGGGAAATCGAGAATATTTTTGGTGCGACACGTTGACGCACAAACATCGCTCTATGAGGGTAAAACTTCATGGACTTATGGCCATGCGATGCTAAAATCGTCGGACTTACCTTATTACGAGGTAAGTAACAACTGATAATTCGAAAGGTAGAATGATGGGGTAACGCCTTGAAATGCCTTCTCTGATACTTCGACCGGCTCCGACTGTAATGGTTGGGGTCTGGAGCTCGATAAAGTCGGCGGAAGTCTGCCGAAACAGTGTAGAAATACAGCTGTCGAAAGTGCGGTAGAGGTACTGTATGCAGACGACACGTCGGGAGTCTATAAAATATCTATGGTGAGAATGTCCACGACGGACTGACGAAAACCGCGAATGTACGGGTCTAGATGTTTACCATATAGAAATGTATGGACACTTAATTGTGGGTCAGTGCGGTGTAGTAAGAATCGAAAATATGAAACTCCGTATTGTGTTACAGGCACAATCAAGCTGACAGGACTATAGCGGACACCTAAGGATATATGCACAGATAGAATTATCGGAACGTGGAAAGGTACAGAGTTGCTCATAAGCAATCTGCGGACGAATCATATAAGCCGCTTAATCTGTGCTGAAAAGCGAAGCTCGAACCTACGACAGCCCTACGAAAAAGGCGGGCTCGAGGAATGGGCTTTAGTCGGTTAGAAACAATTGTTGTCATTCAATCTTATAAGGATTACGAGTATGACAAAAAGGGACACTTTCCCAAGAAAGGAGAGTGATGCCTTATGACCATGAACAAGAAAAAGCAACTGCTCTGTGAGGATAATCTGCGTCACAATGAGTATTACGGAATGCAGAATACGATTGATAATCTATACCAGGCGAGTTTGAACGGAGAAGTCTTTACAGATTTAATGTCTGTCATTCTTCAACGGGAAAACATTCTTCTAGCGTACAGAAATATCAAGAAAAATACGGGAAGTAAAACAAGTGGCACAGACAATCTCACAATCGAGGACATTGGAAGATGTTCCCCCGATGAGGTTGTTGAAAAAGTTAGATTTATTATTAATGGAAGTAAACATGGGTATCGCCCAAAACCTGTAAGGCGTAAGGAGATACCAAAACCATACGACCCAAGTAAAACGAGACCCTTAGGGATTCCGTGTATATGGGATAGACTTGTTCAACAATGTATCAAACAGGTATTGGAACCTGTTTGTGAGGCTAAGTTCAGCAAAAACAGCTATGGATTCAGACCGAACCACTCGGTTGAGAACGCTATAGCAAGAAGTTATCAGCTACTTCAACATGCCAATCTTCACTATGTCATTGAATTCGATATAAAAGGGTTCTTTGATAACGTGAATCATGCCAAGCTGATACGACAGATATGGGCTATGGGTATTCATGACAAGCAACTGATATTTGTCATAAGACGAATTCTCAAAGCACCAATCAAACTGGAAGATGGGACTTTTATCACACCCGACAAAGGAACCCCACAGGGAGGTATTATATCGCCACTCCTGGCTAATATCGTGCTTAACGAATTAGACCACTGGGTAGAAAGTCAATGGCAATGGTGTCCGATTTGCAAACGGAATGCTAGACCTGAAAACGGCTTTCGACAGGCTAAGAAATCTAACCTGAAGGAAATGTTCATTGTTCGCTATGCAGATGATTTTCGAATCTTTTGTAGGACAAAGGACTCCGCTGAACGCACCAAATGTGCAGTCACTCTGTGGCTGAAAGAAAGGCTCAAACTGGAAATTTCTGAAAAGAAAACGAGGATTGTCAATGTAAGAAATCATTACTCTGATTTTCTCGGATTCAAAATGAAAGTTCACAGAAAAGGCAACAAACTCGTGGTTATATCTCATATCGCAGATAAAAATCTCGAGCACAAAAGGGAGAAGCTTAAAGAACAGGCAAAGAGAATCGTTCACCCTCGCAAAATATATGGCGAACAGGGGGAAATCAGACTCTATAACAGTATGGTTACTGGCATGCAGAATTATTACTGTATCGCCACACATGTTAATCATGATTGTGCTTCCCTAAACCGCACAGTCATGACCCTGCTGACAAACAGGCTTAGCACTCGCACAGGCAACCGCCTTGTGAAAACAGGGCGAGAGCTTACGGAGTTTGAAAAAGCCCGTTTTGGTAAATCCAAAATGATGCGATATGTCGCTGGTACGAATGAGCCCGTGTATCCAATAGGATACACACAGCACAAAAACCCGCTTTTCCGTAAGAAGAGCTGGAATTATTACACTCCCGAAGGACGAGAAGGTATTCACAACTGTCTGAGAATCAACATCCCTATGATGTTGGCTCTCATGCGTCAACCAGCCTATTCCAATAGTGCGGAATACGCAGACAATCGAATATCTCTCTTCTCAGCCCAATGGGGAAAATGTGCTATAACAGGTGTCGAATTCTCCTCTGTTGGGGAAATTCATTGCCATCATAAGTTACCCCGACATTTAGGCGGTACGGATGCCTATGAGAATCTTATTCTCATAAAGAATTCCGTACATAAACTCATTCATGCTTCAAAAGCGGAAACTATTTACAAATATATGGATTTACTACAGCTAGATAGCAAACAGCTTATAAAGGTTAACCACCTTCGTGAGTTGGCTTCCATGCAACCTATTTAATCTTATTTCAACTACTACAGTTTTTATTCTATTCAAAGGTTGATTGTTTAGACAATGAAAAATACTAACCGATGGAACGCCGTGTGCGGTGAAAGTCGCATGCACGGTGTGGAGTGGGGGAAAAGCCCGAGATGATATCAGAGGCTTACCTATCACTATAGAACAGTGATTTTATCCTGATGCTGAACCAGGCTGCAGGTGACAGACAGATCCTTGCAAAACAGCTGAATATTTCCCCATATCAGTTGTCTTATGTGACAAATTCCGGGGAAGGTGAAGGGCTTCTCTTCTATGGAACGACAATTATTCCATTTAAAGATAAGTTTGATAAGACATTGAAATTGTATGGTCTGATGACCACGAAGCCCGAGGAAACATTGAAACGAGATAAAGAAATGAGGGATGCAAATGAAGGAAATTGATAAGATCCGAATCAAGCAGTGGAATCAGGACAATCCTTACATTCAGATGAAAAATCTGGAAAATGTACAGCCTGGATACCGTGTTCATACAGTCAATGATGATCATCATCTGTATGAACTTCCGCTGGAAACACAGAACATTATCCTTGACTGGGTATTCTGGAATTTTTATCCGGCACAGAAATTCTATCCGCATCTTACCAGTGATGATCTGAAAGAAGTTCTGTATAAACGTACCCAGATCCATCTGCACAACAATCAGTTCAAGGAGGCTATGCTGATCAATGGTTTCTGGCCGAGAGATCCGAGTGAATTGAACTGGGTATTTCATATCCAGGCGAGCTCTCCAGCAATCAGGACACAGGCAGATGGTTATCCCGGTATCCCGATTATAGGACGCCAGGAACTGAATGAGTACAGAAAGAAAAGTTGTGCCAGGAGGTGATGACCTATAGCTGGAAAAGAATTTAAAGGCAAAGATAAAAAGGTCGCAAAGATGACCAGGGATGGTCTAACAGAAGAAAATCTTCGTGATGGTAGTGTAAAAGATATCAGTCACAGGAGTCGAGGACGACCGGAAAATAAGGAAGAATTTGTTCCTGAACGGGAACGGAAAAAGGCTGAGAATGAAGATTCAAAATCGGGAAAAGGTAAACGACTGCAGATGGAAAAGATCCGGAAATCTTCTGTCCGGCAGGAAGCTGTTGAGAATACAGTTGAAGTTACACCGGAAGAAAAAGTATCCGGATATCGAAAGAAACTGCATCGCCATGAAAAAATCCCGGATGATGATAACACTCTGAACAGCCAAAAGAAATCCATTCGGAAGAAACAGCTGCAAAAACAGATGACCAAAGAACAGGCAAAAGCCGGAAGATTATCCTTTGATGATGAAGGAAATCAGATGGTGAAAGGTGCTGGCATGAAACCGGGAGGGACAGCCGGGAAATACATTGCCACACAAGCTGTTATATCTGGTATGAAAGCAGTATCTTCCGAAGAGGAAGAAGCAGATGAAAATGCAGGTGTGGAAAGTGCCAGACTTGCAGAGCGTGAAACAGAAGCTGCGTTACGTGGTCTGCGTCATGCTCAGATCCGAAGCAAACGAACGGACGTGAAAACCCATCGCAGAGGTTATCGTGAGGCTACCGTAGAAAAGAAACTGAAATTTGGTTCTGCAGAAAGTATGGAAGGAGTCAAGAATGCAGAAACGGTAAAGAAAGCCGAACAAAAGAGACATTTCTATAACCGCTTCTTTCAGAAAAAACGATACAAGGATGCATACCGGGCAGCCAGAGCCGGAAAATCCGCTGGCAGTCTAGGTGGAGCAACAACCATTGCCGGTGTCGAGAACATGACGGTAAAAGCAAAGATTGCCTTGAAAGAGATCATAAAGCGTAATCGTGCCATGTTCGCAGGCATCGGTATTTTTGCGCTTCTTTTTCTTGTCATAGCGGTATCTCTGGGAAGTTGCAGTGCTTCTATCGAGGGTGCTGGATCTGTGATCGGTATTACAACGTATCCAAGTTCAGACGAGGATATCTATGCTGCTGAAAATCAATATGCTGCTTTGGAAAGTGCCTTGAATCAGCAGATCAATGAGATGGAACGAAGACATCCAAATTATGACGAGTATCAGTACAACATTGCAGAGATTGGTCATAATCCATACCATCTTATCTCGTATCTTACCGCAAAATATGGGGACTGGACGTACTCAGATGTTGAAAACGAACTTCAAGCTCTTTTTGAAGCACAATATCATCTGAATACAGAAGGTCGAACAGAAACGGTGACAGAAACCAGAAATGTTCGAGTCGGAGAATCATTGGGACAGGTAGTGACCAGCGGATATTGTAACTGTCGAATCTGTTGTGGTGTATGGTCCGGAGGTCCAACTGCCAGTGGGGCATATCCTACTGCAAACCATACCATTGCTGTAGATGCTTCCAATCCATTTGTGCCGATTGGCACTAAGGTAGTAATGAATGGTGTGGAATACACAGTTGAGGATACCGGAGCCTTTGCACGATATGGTGTGCAGTTTGACGTTTACTATGATAACCATGCTGCCGCTTCTGCTCATGGACATCAGACCTGGGAAGCCTATATCGCAGATGACAATGGCAGTCAGGAAGTAACGGTTACCAGTACAAGCACTAAGAAGATTCTATATGTGACACTGACAAATGGAAGCTTTGATGCTGTGGCAAGAGCCAATCTGAATGCGGAGCAGCTGATCATCTACAATGCATTAAATACGACCTATGGAAACAGAAATTATCTGTGGGATGTAAACAATGTGACCAGTGGATCAGGCGGTAATGGAATGAGTTATGAGATTCCACCGGAAGCACTGCGGGATGAAGAATTCGCCCGGATGATTCGAGAAGCAGAAAAATATCTGGGAGTACCTTATGTATGGGGTGGCTACTCTCCGTCCGGATTTGACTGCTCAGGTTTCGTATCTTATGTCATTAACCACTGTGGTAATGGCTGGAACTATGGACGATTGACCGCAGATGGATTAAGAGGCGTATGTACTTATGTATCACCGCAAGAAGCAAAGCCAGGAGATCTGATCTTCTTCCAGGGAACGTATAACACATCCGGTGCAAGCCATGTGGGTATCTATGTCGGTAACAATATGATGATCCATTGTGGAGATCCGATCCATTACTCAAGTATCAGCACATCCTACTGGCAGCAACACTTCATGTGCTTTGGAAGACTGCCATAAATGGGTGAACGAAGGGAGGTGAAAGTTTGAATAAAAAGATTAAGAAATATCTGGATGAGATTGCCAAGACAGAGAAAAAGATCGCGGATCTGCAGCAATATCTTAGGGGTGTCCAGGCTGCATTAAAGCAGGAAGAGGACAATGAGATGATCAAGTGTATCCGTGGTATGAAAATGGAGAATGGTCAGTTGTATGATCTTTTGGATGGCATCCAGAATGGAACAGTTAAATTTCAGGTAAGCAGGGAGTCTGACGAAGAAGGTTCAGGCTCCTTTGTATTCACAGAAGAAAATAAGGAGGAATACCAGAATGGTGAAATGGAAGAAAATGAATAAGAAAATGGCAGGACTGCTGTTGGGAGTCATGATGCTTTTTACAGCATCAACCACAGCATTTGCCTATGTGGATGAATCAGCAGAGGCATCCAAAGTAGAGACAACTCAGACAGAGCAGTCAACAGACAAAGAAGATAAAAAAGATGACAAAAAGGATGAAGCGACAAGTACAAATGAGGTGTTGCCAGAAGATGGAACAGACCAGGGAACTGCATTTACGACACCTGGCAATGGTGAAGTCAAGGATGACATTACCGATGATTCCACAAAGGAGTTTCTTACAGTTACAACGAAGAATAATAATACTTTCTATATCGTGATTGACCGCAGTGCCACATCCCAGAATGTCTATATGTTATCCCAGATTGATGAAAATGATCTTTCAGAGTTTCTGGATAAAGACAGCACTGCTACTGTCGTAACACCACAGCCAGATACATCAAAGGTTGTGTTGGATGAAACAAATAATGAGGATGTAGACAAGGAAGCTACCGTTGATCCGGAGAAAACAGCATCTACCAAAACCAATATGGGTGCAATGGCAACAATCCTGATTTTGGCTCTCGGCGGTGTGGCAGCTTACTACTACTTCAAGATCTATAAACCTAAAAAAGAGGAAGATGAGGATGATCAGCCGGAAGGTTTGGAAACAGGTGGACTGGAAGAAGTTCCGGATGAGGAAGAATCTGAAGACGAAGATTTTGAAGAAAATGAAAAATAAATAAACTTTTTTAGCGGAGGGGGCTGTAAAACATGCTCTCTCCGTTTCGTTATATGAAGGAGGTAATACATCATGTATTTAGTAATTGCAGAAAAACCAAGTGTATCAAGAGCAATCGCAGAAGTGATTGGAGCACAGGAACGAGAAGACGGATATTTACAAGGAACCGACTGTATGGTCAGCTGGTGCTTCGGACATCTGGCCGAATATGTTTCACCGGATGCTTACGATGAGAAATTTAACCAGTGGAGATATGAAGATCTCCCGATCATCCCGAAAGACTGGAAAGTTACAGTCTCAGAAGATAAGAAAGATCAGTTCTATATCTTAAAAAGACTGCTCAACAGTCCGGAAATTGAATACGTCGTAAATGCCTGTGATGCCGGACGTGAAGGAGAATTAATCTTCAAACATGTCTATGACTTATCCGGAAGTAAAAAGCCGGTGAAACGATTATGGATCAGTTCTCTGGAAGATTCAGCAATCCTTGATGGAATGCAGCATCTGAGATCCGCAGAGGAATACCGACATCTGGCCGAAGCTGCTGTATGCCGTTCTCAGGCTGACTGGCTGGTAGGAATGAATGCAACCAGAGCTTACACCACAAAGTACTTCAAAAAGCTGACCGTTGGAAGGGTTCAGACACCGACACTTGCCATGTTGGTGGAACGTGCCGGACAGATCAGCAATTTCCAGAAAGAAAAGTATTTCAATGTAGAACTGGATTGTGACGGAATTCCGGCAGTAAAGCCAAAGATCTTTGATCCGGATGAGGCGGAACAGTTAAGAAGCAGATGCCATGGAAATGAAGCTATTGTCACTGCAGTAAAAGAAACGGAAAAGAAAGTAAAAGCACCAAAACTTTATGACCTGACCACATTGCAGAGAGAAGCAAACCGTATCTATGGAATGACAGCCAAACAGACACTGGATACCGCTCAGAGCCTGTACGAAAAGAAACTGATCACTTATCCAAGAACGGACAGCCAGTATCTGACCGAAGATATGGAGCAGACCGCAAGAAATGTGGTTCGTCAGATTTATGAGAAATATCAACTGACAGGTCCGTTTGTTCAGCCGGAGCAGCCAGATGTGAAGAAAGTCATGAATAACAGTAAAGTGACAGATCACCATGCAATCATCCCAACGATGGAGCTTGCATCCTGTCATCTGGGTGAACTGAAATCCTGGGAAGAAAAGATACTGTTTCTAATCGCAGTCCATACAGTCATGGCAATGAGTAAGGATCACATTTACCAGGAGACAGAGATTGAAGTGGAATGCCAGGGAGAAATCTTCAAAGCAAAAGGAAAGATTGTTCTGCAGGATGGATGGAAACTCTTTGAAAACTGCTTCAAAAATAAGGATCGCATGGCAATCGTAGATCCGGATCAGGAAATGAAAGAGAGGATGCCGAAAGTAACCCAGGGACAGACTTTCTATGCTGTAGCTGCAGAAAAGACAGAACATTTTACATCGCCACCAAAACCATACAGCGAAGATACTCTCCTTGCGGCAATGGAAACAGCTGGAAATAAGGAATTCGATGAAGATACGGAAAAGAAAGGATTAGGAACTCCGGCAACAAGAGCCGGTATCATCGAGAAACTGATCTATTCCCAATATGCTACCCGAAAAGGAAAAAAGATTCTTCCAACAGATGATGGAAAAGTCCTTGTGGAGATCCTGCCAGACTTTCTGAAATCTGCAAGTATGACTGCAGAATGGGAAAATCAGCTGCTCTTGATGGAGCATGGAGAGATTGCACCGGAACAGTTTATGACCGGGATCAAAAACATGCTGACCATGATGCTGAATGGATGCGATGCGATTTCCGAAGAAGAAACAAGAAGATTTCAGACCAGAGAAAGCATTGGAACATGTCCGGTATGTGGAAGCCTGGTATATGAAAGCAAAACCAACTTCTATTGCAGCAACCACGATTGTCACTTTGCTCTCTGGAAAGATAACCGCTATCTGCAGAGCATGGAAAAAACCATGGATAAAAAGATGGCTGCAGAACTTCTGAAAAGTGGATGTGTGCATGTAAAAGACCTGTATTCTAGAAAGAAGAATATGTACTTTGAGGCAGATCTTCATATGGATACAGATGAAACCGGAAAGGTGAATTTTTCTTTATCCTTTCCTAAAAAGAAACCAAAAAACAAAAGCAAAAAGAAATAAGAAAACAGATTAGAGGAGGAAACGAAGAATGAATTTTAATGAATTTGTAGATGAAGTAAAGGACAATATCAGACTCTTTTTACCAAAGGATTATGAGAATGCAGAAGTATCAACGATGGAGTGTCAGAAACTGAACCGTGCCTATACGGGACTGATGGTGAGAAAAGAAGGTGAGATGCTTACCCCGACGATCAATCTTAATCAGCTGTATGAAGCATATAAAGCACAGCCTGGCGTAACAATGGAAACTGTATGCAGAAAGATTGCAGATATAGTTATTGAGGCACCGATACAGGTTGATCTGAAAGCTATTTTAAATTATGAAGATGTGAAGGACAACCCGTTAAATGAGCAAACGCCCTGCGGCATAAGGAAATGTCGTGGGGCATTTTGAAAAGGAGAAGATTATGACGAAAGAGAACATTAAAACAAATACAAGCTTAAGATACAGCCAGTATCGAAAAAGATTATCACACACATTTTCGTTTAAAAAATTGAAGAAGCAAATTGAGACGTTACATGATCAGGAATTTATTATAAATGTGCCGATTGGAGGTGTTGCTGATGGCAGATAAATTAGAACAGGTAGCAATTCGTATGGTGGAACAGCCACCAATTTATAGTAATGAACCTATGAATAATCCAGATGTAGCAATTCGTGTTATGAATGAATTTCTTTCCCAGATGGATCGGGAACTCTTTTGTATTGTTAATTTACAGGCAGATTTAACACCGATCAATATGAATATCGTATCTGTAGGATCGCTGAATGAAGCATTAATTAATCCAAGAGAAATATTTAAGAGTGCAATTCTTTCGAATGCTCATTCAATGATGCTCATTCATAATCATCCGTCCGGAAATCTGACACCATCTACATCGGATATCCAGACTACAGCAAGAATGCAGGAATTAGGGGAATTGATGGGGATTTCATTGGTTGATCACATCATTACAGGACGGAATGGGAATTACTATTCCTTTCGAGATAAAGGAGAATTTCCAGATAGCAGGGTTCGTTTTTCTACTCGTGTTGAAGATATTGATCTGACTAAAGGAATGGTGACTGAAGCCACCGCACCCTATGAAGAAGTAACAGATACAAAAGAAAAGGGTGACGTAAGAGATATTCCAACAGTGCAGACAGCAACAATTCCATTACCGGTTCAGGGAAAAGATATGGACAGCATTATGCAGTCACTGGAATCCGGTGTGGAAGAACTTTTTACAAGTAACCGCTATCAGGAATTTCTTAAAACCATGGCAAAGTTTCACAATTATTCCTTTAATAATACAATGCTGATCGCCATGCAGCGACCGGATGCCACACTTGTTACCAGCTACAAAAACTGGCAGTCCATGGGTAGACAGGTCATGAAAGGCGAAAAAGGAATTACAATCATTGCACCGGCACCATATAAGAAAATGAAGGAAAAAGAGGTTCTGGATGAAAATCAGCGACCGATCATGGGAACCGATGGAAAACCTAAGACTGAACAGGTGGAAGTTACAGTTCCGCATTTTAAAGCAGTTACCGTCTTTGATATTGCTCAGACATCCGGGGAACCAATCCAGACACTGGCACCGGAATTACTGACTGCAGCTGTACAGGATTTTGATTCTTTCATGCAGGCTATTCAGAAAATATCCCCAGTGCCGATACGATTCGATGAGATCGATGGCAATGCCAATGGATATTATCACAATGCAGATAAGGAAATCGTGATCAAAAAAGGACTCAGTGAAAGCCAGACCTTAAAGACTGCTATTCATGAAACCGTCCATGCTAAACTGCATGACAAGGAAATCATGGAAAGCCTGGGTGTAGAAAAAGACCGTCTGACAAAAGAGGTTGAAGCAGAATCTGTTGCTTACTGTGTGTGTTCTTCCTTTGGTTTGGATGCATCGGATTACAGTTTTCCTTATATTGCAGGGTGGAGTAGCAGCCGGGAAATGAAGGAAATGAAAGCATCTATGGATGTGATCCGCAAGACAGCCGGTGAAATGATCGATCAGCTTACAGAAGAACTGGAAATCATTCTTGAAGAAAAACAGAAAACAGAATTACATGAAAAATACGGCATTCTGGTAGATGCACTGGAAGCAGCCGGATACCGCTATGATTATCGGGAAAGCGAACCGGGACATATTGTACTGGCACCGGATGGGACACATGAAATTGCCGGGTATTTGCAGTTTGAATCATGGGGAGATATCAAAGATTGGCTGGAAGATACGATTGCAGAAGGAACGGATATTTCGGAAAGAGTTGATCGGGCTTTGTATCCATTTAAGTTTGATTATACCCTAGAGGAAGAAATGTTCAGAGGTAATGGTGACCGCTATGCGATTTACCATGTGGATGAAGGCACACCGGGAAAACAACATTTATTTATGAATATGGCAATGGTCAAAGAAGATGGCATTACAATCGATGCAGCAAATTATAAATGTGTCTATTCTGGCAGATTACATGAAAATGAAAAGATGGATGATTTGTATGCCGTATTCAACGATAATCCACCAGCAGATTATAAAGCACATTCTATGTCGGTCAGTGATGTTATCATTACAAACCGTGGTGGGGATATGCAGGCATATTACGTGGATCGATTTGGATTTGCAGAACTTCCAGAGTTTGCAGCACAAAGAGAAAAAATACTCGATATTGTCCCAGAAATAGAAAATGTGGATTATGAAAATGATCTTACATGTATCAGCTTTTATGCGGCTGAATGTGCTGAATTTCCTGTAATGGGTGAAGTACATTATGACCTGACATTACCAGAAGCCTTGGAAGCTTATGAGAAAATCCCATCAGAACGTATGCATGGACTGAAATGTGTTGGCTTTGATCTGAAAGACGGAAGTGATTATGAAGGAATGCAGAGTCTGATGATTGAAGGAAAAATACAGAAAGAATTTTTGAATTCGATTCCTGGATTTAGAGAAAATTCTTATGTGCAAAATGCAATCAGTCGTGTGGAAAAGTACTTGGAAGAAAGACATCCAAATGTGGAAAATCCTTTGGAATCTAATAAAAAAGTGGATAACGAAAAAAATATAAGCGAAGAAAAAAACGAGAAGGAGCTGAATATACAAATGAAACCAATACCGAAAAAGAAAAGGGGGGAAATGAGCCTATGAGAAACGTAAACCTGGAAGAAAACGAACTGACTATTACTGCTATCTTCCAGCAGCACACAAAGGAAGAAACAATCCAAACACTGAAGGAAGCTTTGGAAGTCCTGGAACAGGAAGAAAGTGATCCTGAGAATGATGAAATGATTGAGATTATCAATTCTACAGTTGGAAAATTACAGCAGATCGAAGACAAATACTACTATTCTCTGGATCTGAATTATTATCTGAATAACTTGGAGGACGATGCCTATGAAGCTTAATCAATTTGCAGTCTACCGAGTAGATCAGCAGACAGCAGGAAAAGCACTGTGGCATCTGCCATATCAAGAGGCAAGACAGCAGAATGTGTCGATTACTGTCGAAAATTACCGATTAATCTCGATTCATGAAATGCAGGAAAATGAAAAAGTCGCTGACATCTGGAAACGGACGAAAAATCAATGCGAAGTCAGTGACGTGCTCGTATTGAACAAGAATGGAGAAATCAGCTGCTACTATGTAGATGAGAACTATCCACAGTATCTGGCCGGATTTATTCGTATCAACACATCCGGTGCACTGATCACTATGGAAACTGAGAATTATCAGATTGATGGGAAAAAGGGGAACTGGATTGCAACAGACACCATCATTATTGATGGAAAACAGTTTTATTTGATGGAACATCAGGTATACCGAGATCAGGCCCAGGGTATTATCCTGGATGCCTATGGAAAAATGGTTGTCGAAGAATGTAAGAAATTCGATGAAAAGACAAAACAAAAGATTCATGATTACATCCAACAGCAGGTACCGCTAAATCCGGTCGAACAGCTAAAACAAGATGGTAAAATCCGTCTGGAACATTACCAGAAATTCTACCAGAACGGCACTTATGAACGAAGCAGAGAATCTGGTACAGAAGCTAACTATGATATGGTGGACGGTCTGGTGAATAATCAGAAGAAGAACCTGGAAAAAATTTCTGATGCACGCAACAACAAACAGACGTCCCGAAATCAACAAAATAATAAACCTAAGAAACGAAGGTCCGTAATCAAACGACTGCATCAGAAACAGATTGCCATTGCTCGCCGGTCCGGAAAGCCGATACCAAAGTACCTAGATCAGGAAATGGAAAGAAAGCGGGGATAGAATATGCGAAGGTTAAAGTGTGAAAAAGAAACGATTATTCTGACTAATGAAGATGATGGATTCTATGATGTGTATACCTTCAATCAAACTTGCAGAAACGGTTACGAGGCTTTGCAGCGAAGTATCCGGATGATTGCTGGTTGAAAGGATCTTCGGAGGATGGTAGTGAAACGTATATGATTAAAAAAGCGCGGTTATCATTGAATTTAAGACCACCCTATTCCAAGGATAGAATATCTGAAAAATCCCCAGAACTGTCTTATTTATATAAAAGCAATGATACTCGAAAGAACATCGGCCGGTCTTTGTAGTAGCCTGATTTTAAGCGAAAAGCTGTACCCGCACCTGTTGGAGATTGACCGGGCGGAGCAGGAACGGATGGACGCCATGCTGCCCCGGATGATGGAGGCGGCGGGTGTCACCGAGGAACTGAAAGCCTGTGAC
>ENA-ORRA01001732-ORRA01001732.1-human-gut-metagenome-genome-assembly--contig:-NODE-1732-length-13802-cov-3.188987_pt1 | contig 13802 bp, 11 predicted proteins | sample MGYA00242169_ERZ509122 | MGnify/ENA primary metagenome ERZ509122 (study PRJEB26280, sample SAMEA2338650) | human gut metagenome | biome: human gut; feature: human-associated habitat; material: faeces...
CGTCGGCATTCAATATGCCGACCACGCTGACTCGTTCGAAATCCAATCCTTTGGTCACCATCTGCGTTCCGATAAGCACATCAGTCTTTCCGCTTTGGAAATCCTCCAAGATTCCTTCGTAGGCCGAACGTGTACGGGTCGTATCCAAATCCATCCGGGCCACGGCGGCCTCCGGAAAGACTTGATGTACGGCATCTTCCACCTTTTCCGTACCGAACCCTCGCTGCACCAGCTCCGTACCTTCACAGGCCGGACAGCGAGTCGGCACGTTACACGTGTAGCCGCAATAATGGCAAGTCATTTGGTTCAGTCCCTTATGGTACGTCAGGCTGACATCGCAGTTTTTGCACTTGGGCACCCAACCGCACGTGTGGCATTCTATCATCGGAGCGTAACCTCGCCGGTTCTGGAACAGTATGACCTGTTCCTTGTTTTCCAATGCCCGGCGCATCTCCTCCAACAAACGCGGCGAGAACGGACCGGCCATGCGCCTTTTGCGTTGCAGCTCTTTGATATCCACCACCTCGACTTCCGGTAAACGTACTTGTCCGAAACGTTCGGTCAGCTCCACCAAACCGTATTTGCCCATGCGGACGTTATAATAAGTCTCCAACGCCGGAGTAGCCGTACCGAGCAAGGTACGGGCACCGTACATCCGGGCTAACATAATCGCCGCATTCCGGGCATGATAACGCGGCGCAGGCTCCTGCTGTTTATAAGATTGTTCATGCTCTTCGTCCACTATGACCAACCCCAGATGCCGGAAAGGCAAGAAGACGGACGAACGAACGCCTACAATAATATCGTAAGGCTGTTCGGACAACTGCTTTTGCCAAATCTCGACACGTTCGGCATCGGGAAACTTGGAATGGTACACGCCCATACGGTTACCGAATACGCGATATAACCTGTCCGTCAACTGGGTGGTCAGCACAATCTCCGGCACCAAGTAAAGCACCTGTTTCCCTTCGGCTATCATCTGACGAATCAGATGAATGTAAACCTCGGTCTTCCCGCTCGATGTCACTCCGTGAAGCAGGCATACCGGATGACGAGCAAAAGCTTCTTCCAGTTCCCGGAACGCCCGTGCCTGTGCCTCGCTTAAAGGAGAAACACCTATCGTTTCGGTGACCTCCGTATGCGCCAAACGGCCTATCTCGTATGGATAGGCCTCCAATACGCCCTTCTCTTCCAAAGCACGGCAAATCGCCAGACTGCCACCAACAGCTTCTACCAGGGCTTTCCGCCCCACCTCCGCCAGCATCTTCGGATTACGCAACCGGAAAGCCGTTCCGGCACCTGCCAGCTCTAAATACTTTAATAAAAGGGACTGCTGTTTGGGTGCTCTTCCTAAACCCTCAAGCAATTCATGAAGTTTGTCCTCGTCAAAATAGGTTTCCGATAAGCGCACATGTACTTCCGTACGTGGCTTATAGCTGCGTTTGACTTCCTCTTTCATGGCAAGGACACCCTTGTCCATCAAAGACCTTACCACCCGCAACACCCGAAAATCCTCACATTCTTTTTGAAGTTGCGTCACGGTCGATTCGGAACGCCTCGAAACCCAAGTAACGACCCGTTGCTCCCGTTCCGACAATACGGCATTTCCCGCATATTCACTGTTTACCACCACCTTGCTCTCGCTTTCCAGTTTCATACCGGACGGCAGGGCAGCCTTATACACATCCCCTACGGCACAAAGGTAATAGTCTGCCAACCATCTCCAAAAATCCAACTGCACCGGAAGTAAAACGGGATCCGAATCAAGTATCTCCCACACGGTCTTCACGGCATAACCTTGCGGTTGCCGCCCGTGAACGTCAACCACAATGGCCGTATAAAACTTTTTGGCTCCAAACGGCACGATAACCCTACAGCCCGGCCGTACCACCTCTTGCCGCTCTTCGGGCAAAGCGTATGTATAAGCCGCCGGCAAGGGAAGAGGAAGAATGACATCTACAAACTTCATACGCACGGATTTTAATGCGTTACAAAAATACGACAAAAGAAGCTAACAGACAAAAGGAAAGCCGTCCGCTTCATGCAGACGGCTTCCGTTTATTCCATTTTTCTATCGGACTACATTAAAACAAGTAAGCCAAACGAACTTGCCATGTGTTGTTCTTTACGTCAAACTCTTTTATGACATCGCCCACACCGCCTAATTTTCCAGTCTCACCCATGGCGATATTGTAAGTCACACCTACTTGCAAATGGCTAAGCAGTGTCACACCGGCTCCCACATTCCAACTGAACGTAGAGCGTTCCAAACTTCCGATACTTTTACCGGCATACTTTAAATTACGGCTCCCCAGATACCAATTGTATTGCGGACCTGTAGCCAAATAAACGCCGACCAGACTGCTAAAGCCAAAATTATACCTTAAATTAATGGGGATCTCCACGTAAGGCATGGATTTGTTAGGCGTACTCCCGTTGACATTCTTCCCGTCTACTTCACCTGAAAAGTCCATCTTCATGTACTTCTGGGAGTAGAGAAGGGAAGCATCGATACCCAAACCGATGACCGGCATGGTCATCTGCACTTTCGGTCCGACGAACCATCCCGTACGATTGGAAGCATCGAACAAGCCCCCGTCACCTTTTATACTTGCCTTACTCAAGTTCACACCGCCTTCAAGTCCCCACTTGAACTGCGCATTGGCAGGTGCCGCCCATAAAAACGCCACCATACACATCAATACTGCACTTAATTTCTTCATAGAAGTTTGCTTTTTATTTCTTATCGAAAAACAAAGATAGCAACTGTTTGCCGTACTTTCAACTTTTTCCGAAAATATATCTCTTTTTTATTATCTACGTTGTCTGCGTACGGTCACTCTGGGCGTGGAGGCTCCTCCCCCTCCGGAACTCCCCCTACGCGTCTTGGAAACCTTAGTCTTTTCTGCCTTTGCCTTTTTCGAGTCGTCCGACGATGCCGAAGCACGACGCGAATTACGTGTAGTTCGGGAAGCTTTCTCCTTTTTCGTTTCTACAGCCTCCTTGGCTGCCGTTGAATCTACAGCCACCGAGTCGTCGTGCCCCCAAACATGTTTTTCAAAGTCGGAAAGTTGTTTCTCTATCCGCTTCTGTTCGTTGGCCATGGCACTGTCCGTCTTACAATAGTTAGCCAGCACCTTCCCCTGCATATTGTTCGTCTTATAAATCTTTCCGTCATACAGATTCATGGAGAAATAATCCGCCGCTGTCATGTTCGTCACGTTGTTATAATTGCTTGCCATCATCGTGTGACGGGCCAAATACGTACTGATATCATCATATTTGAGCCAGAACAAAGGATATGGGGTAGCCTCTCCGCCAAAATCATCTCCGCGCATAAGCACTGGGCATAAGGCCGTGACTTTCGTACGGAACGTCGAGGTCCTTTGGTCGAAATAAGAGCTCTCCTTTATATAATAACGGGAAACTTCAGCCGAGGGAATATCGCTGGCATTCACACGGGGACGCCCGTTCTGCTCCTCGTAATATATATGGTAACGCTCTAACAATTCTTTCACGTCCACCTTATCGCGCGAAGTAAAAGACTCGTTACCGTCCAATTTATATTGGTATGCCGTAATCTTTCCCGTCAGCAATAAATCGAACAGATACGTAAACAGGTTTATCTGGCCTGCGGAAGGCTCCACCGGATAATACAGGGGAGCGTTCTTGTCCAGCGTCAGATCCAACTGACGATACACATCGCGACGCCACACCACGTCCTCAGGCACTTCCACCGCCACGGGGAACTGCAAACTGGCACGGTCTACGGTTTTCTCGGCCTTGTCTGCATCATTGGGTTTCACCCTGCGGCGAGCCGGCTGCGCCTCCGCCTGCACGTACAGGGCAACTCCTAACAAAACAAAAAACAGACGTTTCATCCTTATCTTATTTTTACTCATAGTCTTCATTTCCATCCATTCATTAGTTGACAATCACTTCCATAGAGCCGTCGAGCGTCCGCTCCGCCCCGTCGGGGCCTACGGCTCTTATACGGGAAATATAGAACCGTTTTCCACGTCCCAACGAACGGAACATCGAACGTTGCTGTTCAGTGAAAGACGCGCTGTTCGACACCGCCGGTACGGCATTACCCATATTGTCGAAAAACACCGTCTCGAACCCTTGCACCCGGAACTCTATATTCAAAAGTCCGTCGTCAATAGCTGCGCCGATGCCTTTCGTTCCCATCAACACTTGTTTGGACAAACGCCCGCCACGGAAACGGTTGCTGCCGCCTTCCGCCGCATACTCTATATAAGCCGACGGGTCGGGCAACTTACGCACACGAAAGGCAAACTGTCCCATCTTCTGCATACGTCCCTCCATATTGGCATTGACCGTAATCACGGCATCTTTGCCCACTTCTGCCGGTCGGGCTATATATTTGCCCGCCCCTGTGGGCTGCAACACTCCTCCGCTCATGGAAGCCACCACCTTATTGGCCGGAACCCCGGGAATAGACACGCTCATAGGGTTCTCATATCCGGCATACAACACATTCATCAAGTCTGCCGACACCGTAGCCGAAGGAGCCACCACGGTGTAAGGCTGAGAGAAGTCCCTGCGCACCATCTGGCCACGCCCGTCCATCATCTCGATATAACCTTTCAGCGTATAATCGCCCGTACTACTGCAAACCGTCTCATACAACCCGCCCGGTGAAGTGATTTGCCGTCCGTTGACATATACCGTCGGACGTTGGGTCGTATCCACGGCAGCCATGATGATCTGGGCACTGAACTTCCCGCCTTGTACCACCGTACGCGAAGCCGGTATCACAAATGCATTCAACTCGTTCACACGCAAGTCTTTCATGTCTATATTGGCCACCAAGGCATGAAGCACCTCTCCTTCGGCATAACGCACATCACTCTGCAATTTGGAAAGCAAAGTGACGGCCGCAGCCACCGGCGTATTCTCAAACATATACTCCTGCCAATTCTTCCCTAAAGTACCGGCCTTGTTCGGAACCTCCGTACTCAGGTTGTCCGCAATGATTTTCTTCTGCGTCTCGTCTGTCAACATGCCGACGATGCTTTCACGAAAACTGTTGATGGCCGCGAACAACCTCTGTCCTTCTCCTCGGCGCGGCGCCAACATCACATGGGAAGCCGCCTCCAGATCCTCCTTGTTCTGCACGTCTTTCACGTCGCCGTCTTCCCCGTCCGCCTGCTTCACGATACTGACCTTCAGGGCTTCCGCATAATTATATAAAGAGTCTGAGATTTTCTTCACATACTGTGCCTTGTCGAACCATTCCTTCACTTTGGCCGGATTGGCCTCCATCTGTCCCTGCAAATCCTTATAAAGGGCTTCGTTGGACGCAGAAGCGTTCGCCGTAGTCCGCAGAAGGCTGTCTTCCACCAATGAAAAACCGTTCAACACATCGGAAGACACGTTCAGGGCCAACATAGCCATCAGCACCACATACATGAGGTTGATCATCTTCTGACGCGGAGACATTCTATTTTGCTGGGATGCCATTTCGTATTCCTTTCTGATTAATCCGTTTATTCTGTTATCGAACCGCCCGGCGTATGCTTCATGTTCACCGTCAAGGCCTGAATCATACGGTTGTAAATGCCGTTCAATTCTTCTATCTGACGCGCCATCTTGCGGGTCTGTTCATTGATTTGGTCTATCGTACCCACCTGCGTACTGATACTCTTCAACTGCATCTCGTATATCGTATTGATGCCCGTCAGCGTACGGTTCAGATTATCCATCTCCTTGGCATCACGCGTCATGTGTTCAGCCTGTTCGGACACGCGAGCCAAGGTTTCGGTCAATATCTTCAGCTCTTCCACATAATTTTCAGCCGCCTCCTTCATTTCGGGAGTAGAAGCGTTGCGGGCATCTTCAAGCACTTTGGCAAAAAGCTCTGCGTTGGAAGCATTCACCATATCGGCCAAAGCCTTTATATCCAACGCCTGCTGTCCCACGCTGCCCTGCACGCCTTGTGTTCCGCCGCCTGCTGCGCCAGACACTTCCGGATTTACAGTCGCCGCCGCCCCGGAAAGAGGGGCCCCTCCATTTCCTCCGACTACGACCGGCCCTCCCACGACTATGGGCTGGGATACCCCTCCACCGGACACAACCGGTTGGGCCACTCCACCTTGCACAGCCTCAGGAAGGTTCCCGGCTTCCTTTTCGCCGACAGCCTCTTCGTCCCAATCCTCTTCATCCGAAGCCAGACTCATCCGGTCTTCATCGCGCTTCAGTTCTGCCGGACGGTCGAAACCGGAGATGAAAAACACCAGAACCTCCGTCCCCATACCGATGAACAACATCGCATTGGCCCCGGGAATATGAGTCAGTTTGAACAAAGCTCCAAGAATAACCACGGCCGCTCCCCAACTGTACGCATAATTCAGGAATGTCTGTCCGGGCACCGACTCAATCCAATCCTGAATACGGATAATTATGTTTTTTCTATTCTTAGCCATATTTTTACCTCTTTAATCTTTTTATTTACGTTTATTGGTTGTCCCCGACACAGAACGTACACAACGGAAACCGATGTACGAACGCGGTTGGTTTTGATATTCGTATGAACGCCATACGGAACGTATCATGGATTCCGGGTCTTTCCACGAACCGCCCCTCACCGACTTCTTTTTCAGGCGATAAGGATCTTCTTTCGCGGCATTGTATTTCAGTTCCGGATTCATGTCGCTCATGCCGTCCACACCCGATTCGGTGTACACCGTACTCGTCCATTCCGCCACATTTCCCGCCATGTCGAACAAACCGTTGGAATTGGCCGAATAAGAACCGCATTTGGAGGTTATCAAGCTCCCGTCGTCCGTATAGTCCCCACGGTCGGGTTTGAAGTTGGCATAATAACAGTCTTTCTCGCTTTTCACCCCTTTTGTCTCCCACGGGAACAAGGCTCCTTCGGGACCACGTGCGACAAATTCCCATTCCACCTCTGTCGGCAAACGGTAAGGCTGTATCTGACTGGCTGCGGCTCCCAAGCCACGTTTCAGGAACTCCGTACGCCAATCGCAGAAAGCATTGGCCTGTTCCCAGGTCACACCGACCACCGGATAATCGTTATAAGCCGGATTGGAGAAGTATTGCAACATGTAGCGTTCGTTTTCCGCATTGGAAAAATCGTTCACCCAACACGTCGTATCCGGATAAATATTCACGATATAAGTATTCAGGAAATCATGCAGTCCCGAAAGCGGGCGGGTGATGGTTTCACGCACGATACGCCCTTCGTCGTCGATGTAAGCTGTGTCCTTGGAAATCATGACCACTTCGTCCGCATCCACGGCATGGTCGGTATTCAGGTTGCGTTCATCCGGATTCAGGCGGTGCTTGCGCAAAGCGGCAGCGGTATAATCGAACACCTCATAACGGTAATTCATCTGGCGCGCATCCAACATACGCTCCCCCGTAGCCGGATTCGTCACGTACACACTTTCTATGGCCCTCAACTCGTCTTCGTTCGGGCGTTTCCAGGGTATCGGCTTTTTCCAGTTCAGATAAGGAGTCACAGGATTCCCGAACTTGTCCTCCTCTATCTTGTAGGTCTCGTCGCCTGCGTATGCCGGATCGGCCAGGCGTTCGCGGATAATAGAGTCGCGCACCCAAAAGACAAACTGGCGATATTTGGCATTCGACACTTCATTCGCGTCCATCCAGAAGCCGTCGACCGAAATTTCCCGGGTAGGAATGGTCATTCCCCACAACGAATCGGTTTCTTCCGTACCGATCTTCAATGAACCTTTCTTCACGAAAACCATCCCGTAAGGAGTCGGTTCACTGTAGGCCGTTCCCCCGACACCGGTCACTTCTCCACCCGTGGCGGTGGATGCCGAACGGGGACCCAGACAAGCGCTGAACGCCAGACCTGCCATTATGCCCCATATCAACCCACAACACTTCATATTCATTATTATAATATTCTTACGCTTTTATGTTTATTCTTTCCTTTCTTGAACAGATTCAACTCCGTCTTATAGCCGATGATGATCTCATGACTGCCGTTCAATGCCCCGATGCCGGCCGTGTACATTTCGTACGCATAACCGAGATTGATGCCATGAAAGTCTCCGCCGAAGAGGAAACTGACCGAATTCATCGGACTGTACGACACCCCGCCGTACAACTCATGCTTGCTGCCATGATAAGCGATGCGTCCCGTCATATCCGCCCGGAAACCCACGGCATCGGAACGCAGCATGGCGGTCGTATGTATGGTATATAACGGACTTTTAAGCCGTATATTGTACCCGCCCGTCAAATAATAAGAAGGAGAGACCTTAAATTCGTTCACTTTTTCCTCTCCCAACGTGACGGTCGGCGAGGTACAGTGCATCATGGCAAAACCGGCATACCACGACTTACGGGCATACTGGATGCCGAAATTCATATCGAAACCGGCACCGTTGGCCTCAGCCGTAGGAAAGGCCGGGTCGCCGGACTCTCCCAAATCCAACTCTCCTCCGTCGAACGTCTCACTGAGCATGGACAAATGGATACCTCCGCTCAGTTTGCCTCCCCACAAAGGCTGATGGTAAGCATATTGCAGAAAAAACTTCTGGTGCTTGAACAGACCGATCTGGTCGTTGGTGAACCCCACTCCGGCACCGTGCCTCGCGCTGATGAAAAACAACGGCAGATCCACATAAGCAAACATTACGGCGGGGGCGTTTTCAAAACCGGTCATCTGCATGCTGTAAGCTCCTTGAAAGTTCAGCATGGGAGACTGTCCCGTCGCTGCGGGGTTATAAAAGGGCGTCATGGCCCAATAATTGACAAAAGACGGGTCGTACTGAGCCTTGGCCCACCGGGGCAACAAGCTCAATATCAAGATAAACCCTATCAGTTTTCCCTTTGTCTTCACTGTCTCTACAACCGTTGTACTTTAAGAAAACAGAATCTTTTTCTTTTTATTGTCCGGCATCGCACGAAAATCGCGGTTTCAGGTAAAACAATGGAGCGGATGCACACTTACACCCGCTCCAGTAATCATTTCAGGTTTTCCGTATTTCCAAGTCCGACGCACATCAATACTCGTCCTCGTTGAAAAGAAAATCCTCCTTCGTCGGATAGTCCGGCCAAACATCTTCTATCGTCTCATATATTTCGCCTTCATCCTCTATTTCTTGCAGATTCTCGATCACTTCCAAGGGAGCGCCAGAACGCATCGCATAATCAATCAGTTCATCCTTGGTGGCAGGCCATGGCGCATCTTCTAACTTTGAAGCCAATTCCAGTGTCCAATACATAGTCCTTAATATTTATAACAACTTCGTTTTTCTATTTTGTGCGCAAAAATAATAATATTTTCGATACCATCAACGTTTCTTCCACACAATTTCATCTTTCCCCTCAATAAATAGCATTTTACGGGACAACACAAACAGATAATCGGACAAGCGGTTGACATACGCACAAACCTCCGGCATCACCGGCGCACTTCCGGACAGTTCCAGGATACGCCGCTCCGCCCTGCGGCACACGGTGCGGCAAACATGGCACACGGCCGCCCCCCGGGAGCCGCCGGGAAGCACGAATCCCCGCCATCCAGGAAGCCCGTCTTCCGCCTCATCTATGGCTTGTTCCAGACGCGTCACGTCTTCTTCCGTCACCACCTCCCGGCCAAGCTTTTCCGCACGTGAGGGCTCCGTAGCCAGATAGGCTCCTATCGTGAACAAGTCACATTGGATGCCTGTCAGGAACTCGCGGTCTTCCTCACGTTCCAAATAAGTAATCAATTCGCCGATGTGGGCATTCAGCTCATCCACCGTCCCATACGCTTCCACGCGGACATCCGTCTTGGACACCCGCACGCCCCCGCTCAGGCTGGTCATTCCCCCGTCGCCCGTACGGGTATATACTCTACTTTTCTTCATCCTTCCGTATATTTAAAAATTCACAATATAATCTTGCCGTTGCTTGGAACGGTCATAAAACACAAGACCGTAGTCGTAGAGATCGAAAGTCACCACGGCTTCCGGCAAGCGTTTCACGTCGTTCCACGCCCGCAAAGCCGCTTTTGAAGCCCGTATGCCGAAAAGAAGGCACACCGAACACCTTGTCGACGGACGCGAAACCACAGCCGTCCAATGCCGGGGCGCAATCCCCCTCCCCACGACCATCAGTTCCTTCTGCCGCACGAAACCTCCGTTCTCCCGTACCCTCACCTTCCAAAACAAGTCCTGGCATACCGCGGCCGAACGGCATCCCGCTGCCAAGTAAGCCGTTTCCGCCTCTTTCACGTGCCCATATATCCGGATCAGCGAGGGATGCACGTAATTGGACAGACGAAAAAGAAACTTGCGGCATTTCAACCGGTGCAAGCCCCCACACAGGCAAACCACGGGATAACGTTTCTTCAGTTCCCGATAGGCGTAATATTCCCCACGCTCATACACCACATACGTCAGGAAGTCGAACGCAAAGGGAGAATGCACACCGTATCCGCGACGATGCCTGAACCTTTTCAACCAAATCCATTGTCTACAGAGCATTCTTGTATCATATATTTGTTCTTGTCCAACAAAGTTAGCACAAAAAAGCACTCCGTATTGATATAAATCAAGAAAAAGCCGTTTTTTCAATATTAAAAGCCGGATATTTTGCCGGAAAGCCGAAACTCCCTACCTTTGTATCGTGTTTTTCATAGTATTAGATTTAAGGTTAACAAAGGTTGGGTCAGAGCGCTGACCCTTTTTTTATGCCCTACGGTGAAGCCTTAAAAAAACAGGACATTACAGTCTCGCATCTCCGCTCTCTCCGCACATCACGCAACCACCTCACCCACAATAAAATACAAACCTACAGAGAACGGCAAAAAAATCTCCTGCAAATGATTTTCCAATCTCCTGCGAACGATTTTTCGTTTGGCGCAGAACAAAAAATCATTTGCCGCAAGATAAATCCGCCCACTCCTTGAGGCAGGATTTCATTTGACAAAGCCCTGCTTCCAAAGTCCGGCACGCCCACCCACGGTATGCACTTCGCAGCCCTCCCCGTCCGGGGTATCTTGCAAAAAAAATAAGGCAAACCTCACTGACTTTCAAAAAAAAAACGTTTCTTTATACCTCCAAACAGGAACTTGAACAAACCAGCATAGAAAAAGACATGGAACTACAGACGCATACCGACACTGCATACCGACAACTGCTTCCCACCGAAATCCGACAACTGGAACAGCAAGGCTGCACGGCCGAAAACTGGCAACTGATTGAAGTCCATCCGGATATCGACCTTCGCCATCTGGCGTACGTGCATTTTTCCGGCTCCAACCGTATCGGGAATTTCCAAAAGACCGTCACGCTGCCGGGCGGAATCACGTTCCATACGGGTATCCGCCATGCCACGCTGCACTGTACCACCGTGGGCGACGACTGTCTGATAGCCCACGTCCACGGGTATATCGCCCATTACGACATCGCCTCGGGCTGCATCATCCTCCATACGGACACCATTGCCATGACCGGCTCCTCCGCCTTCGGCAACGGCACGGAACTCCATGTCATGAGCGAAAGCGGAGGACGGGACATCCTCATTCACGACCGCCTGTCGGCACAGGAAGCGTACATGCAGGCCATGTACCGCCACGATGCCTTGTTGACGCAAAACCTCCGCCGGTTGGTTTCGGACTACGCCGCACGGCAAACCGGCAACCGCGGCAAGATAGGCGAGGGCACACGGATACTCCGCTGCGGCCTGATCCGCAACGTGAAAATCGGGCCTTGCAGCCGTCTGGAAGGTGTTGTCCGGTTGGAAAACGGCACGATATGCAGCCATCCGGATGCCCCTACCTTCGTGGGCGACTTGGTCATCGCCCGTGATTTCATCCTGCAAACCGGCAGCCATGTCGCCGACGGCGCGACGCTCACCCGTTGCCATGTAGGACAAGCTTCTTCCATCGGGCACGGATTTTCCGCCACAGACTCCTATTTCGGTTGCAACTGCCAGGCGGAGCAGGGTGAGGCATGCGCCATCCTGGCCGGTCCCTATACGGTGACGCACCACAAGTCCACGCTGTTGATAGGCGGCATGTTCTCGTTCATGAACGCCGGTTCGGGCACCAACCAGAGCAACCACGCCTACAAGCTCGGCCCCCGACACCACGGTGTGCTGGAACGGGGATGCAAAACCGCTTCGGGCAGCCACATCTCGTGGCCCGCGCATATCGGAGCGTTTTCGCTGGTCATGGGACATTGCGCCCCCGGTACCGACAGCAGCGAATGGCCATTCTCTTATCTCGTGGAGCAAGGCTCGTCCCATTACGTGATTCCCGGCATTACCCTGAGGGGCGTGGGAACGCTGCGCGACATCGGGAAATGGCCTGCACGCGACGGCCGCCTGCCCCAAGTGCCTCAAACGGACCGGGTCTCCTTCGAAGCGTTCTCCCCTTATACGATGGGGCGGGTGTTCCGGGCACGGATTACCTTGGAAGAACTAAGCGGACGCTTCGACGCGGATACCCAAGAAATCACATGGAACGGCCTGCGGCTCAAAGAGAAATCGGTGAAGCAAGGCATAGAATGGTATCGACTGGCTTTAGACCGTTACTTGGGCGAACAACTGATCCGGCAATTAGAGGCGCATGAGGGCATGCCCTCGGACGGGCTATGCGAAGTCCTGCATCCCCGTGCGGCATGCAGCGACCGCTGGGGAGACATCGGCGGCATGCTGGCACCCATAAGCGAAATCAATGACATTACCAGAATCATCGCCACAGGACAACTCGACCGCATAGAGAAATTGAGGGAACGGCTCCGGCTTATCCACGACCGGTATGACGACTTCGCCTGGGCTTGGACGTGGAACCTCTTGCACGAGATATACCCCGATTCCTATGGCAAGGACTTTATCCCGTCGCTCTGCCTGCCCGTCATCCGGAAATGGGAAACCGCCGCCACGACACTCAACCGGCAGATCATAGCCGATGCCACAAAGGACATCTCGACAGGTTCCCTTGCCGGTTTCGGTATCGACGGCGGTGAGGAAACCGCCGTGGACGACGCGTTGGCCGTCCGGGGCACCGTACAACAATGCGGTATCATCCAAGAGTTGGAAAAGCAACAAACGGAAATCAAAGAAAAGGCCGGATACTGGTTGCATAAATTAACCCTTTAACCCCATACGACTATGAACAGACAGCAAAACCCTTCACCGGAAAACCGTACTTCACGTGTAATGACAGCGTGGCCGGACGCCCTGAAACTGTTCTTTTTCGGCTTCTGGATGTTTTTCGGCATTTATTACGGCGACGTGCTTTACATCGCCCAACAGTACAGTTTCTTCAGCACAGCCCAAGGAGCCATGCGCCCGCTATGGGAAACCTCTTACGGTTCGTTGTGGATTATCGGGCGTGCCTTGCTCCAAGCGTTCCATTCGCCTTTCTGGGGCGGTGCCCTCCTCTCGGGCATGCTCACCCTCATCTCTTGGCTGTCCGGTTATGTCTTCAGGTTGCGCGGCCGGTTCGGATACCTGAAATACATCCCGGCATTCGTTTTTATTTATGTGGTCGTCTACCACGGTTTCGACATTTACTATCAGACGGAAACGGGCAAACTGCTCGGCATTCCCTTCTGCATCCTCCTCATTCTGGCCTGCCAAGCCGTCTTCGTTCGTTCTTTCAGCCGGAAAAAACTCTCGGGGTTGTTCACCCCACCGGCTTATAACCGTCCGCTCGACGAATGGAAAGCCATGGGATTCATCCTCATTTTGGGAGCCGGTGCCGTGGGTATGAACGAATGGTACCGCCCCTACGTACGCCCTACCGCCAAGATGCAGCGCGAACTGGAACGGCAGGACTGGAAGGGCAT
>ENA-ORRA01001743-ORRA01001743.1-human-gut-metagenome-genome-assembly--contig:-NODE-1743-length-13734-cov-2.557351_pt1 | contig 13734 bp, 10 predicted proteins | sample MGYA00242169_ERZ509122 | MGnify/ENA primary metagenome ERZ509122 (study PRJEB26280, sample SAMEA2338650) | human gut metagenome | biome: human gut; feature: human-associated habitat; material: faeces...
TGAACAACAACCGGCCAGTTCATCAGCGGTTCACCGCCGAACATATCCAGCTCCAGGTTATGGCGCTTCTTGCTGCCTTCAATAGCAAACTCGATAGCCTTTTCCGCAGTTTCCTTGCTCATGAGCTGACGGCAGCCACCAAAAGAACCGGTGTCAGCAAAACAGTAACCGCAACGCAGATTGCAGTCATGAGTTACAAGCAGGCACAGGGATTTTACAATCGGCTTTTCTGCAAAAGTCGGCGGTACATCAAAGGAAGGGCTGAAAAGCAGACCTTCATCCTGCAGGCCGTGCATTTCTTCCAATGCATCGCGCAAATCCTCTTCGCTGTATTTATCCTTCAAAGCAGCCATAGCCTCAGCATCGTTGCTGCCATCATAATAATCGAGTAAATCGTAAATAACATCGTCTACAAGATGAACGGCACCGCTGTTGATATCCAGCACAGCCATATTATCATCAAGACGCATTTTATGTATCAGCATGTATTCCAACCTTTCTTTTTGCATAGATAGTAAAACAGCCCCCTGCACCAGACAGGGAGCTGCATTAAGCTCAGATATTATTTGCAGTGTTCGCAAACCTGGTTGCCAACGGTGCAGGAAGTTTTGCAAGCGGATTGACAGGAAGCCGGGCACTCGCCGCAGCCACCGGTACGCAGAGTTTTGTTCAGCATTGCTTTATTAACAGTTTTGATGTGTTTACGCATAACGATTACCTCCAAAAAAATATATTATTACTTGTTTTATTTTACCTTGTTTTTGCCTATTTTGCAAGGATTTTTTTAAATTGCTCATTTACAAATACTATTTCGCGACCTATATTCTTCCATTGCATTATCTGTTTTTATTATAGCCCGTTCATACGCTTTTATCCATACAACACCAGTCAGAAAATCATTGCAACTCGCGGATAGAAATAATTTAATATTATTTTCTGCTATTTGCTACCCAACCTCAATAATGTATAGTCATGCATTCATAGTAAAATTTCATTGTATATGCTAGAATATTCTTAGTAATTATATAGGAGGTCTGCTTGCTATGAAAATAACACGTATTTTAATCCTTCTGAGCGCTGCCGCCATGCTGACGTATGGTATCTGCAACAGAGAATATCTTGCCGTCTGGCGCAAGGCAGCGACAATTTGTCTGGAGTGTATCGGCATTGGTTAAACGTAAGCTTGTACAAATTTGCACCGCCCTCCTATATAACGGCAATTTTGCAGGCTTTACCACCGGCAATATCTGGAATGGCAGCAGCAAGAATATCTGCCTGCCAGGTTTAAACTGCTATTCCTGCCCCGGAGCCTTGGGTGCCTGCCCGCTTGGTTCGCTGCAAAGCTCGCTCAGCGGTGTATTTTTGCGCATTCCCTTCTATGTGCTGGGCTTCATTCTGCTCTTTGCGTTAATCTTTGCGCGTCTTATCTGCGGCTGGGGTTGTCCCTTCGGCCTCGTGCAGGAATTGCTCTACAAAATTCCTACGCCTAAGCTGCAGCGCAACCGCTTTACCTATCTGCTCAGCTATCTGAAATATTTTATCGCGCTGATTTTTCTTATTATTTTACCCTTGTCCTTTTATCAGTTCACAGGCAGCGGCGTACCGGCCTTCTGTAAATTTATCTGCCCCGCAGGTACTTTGGAGGCTGCTCTACCCCTGGCATTTTTCAAGCCGCAGATTCGTGAGCTTTTGGGCCAGCTGTTTATCTGGAAGCTGACACTGCTGTGTCTTACCGTACTGGCAGCCATCTTCATCTATCGCCCCTTCTGCCGCTTCATCTGCCCTTTAGGTGCCATCTATGGGCTTTTTAATAAAATATCCCTCTTTGGCATGAAGGTTAACCACATCAAGTGCATCAACTGCGACCGTTGTATGGAGCATTGCAAAATGGATTGCCGGCATGTAGGTGACAGCGAATGTATCGCCTGTGGTGAATGCCGCAAGGTCTGCCCGGTAAAGGCAATTTCTCTCGGAAAAAAAATTTAATTTATATACACTTTTTTCTCTTATTCTTATAAGGAGGTCAACATGAAAAAAATCCTGCTCACCTTATCTATGACTGCGCTGCTATTATTTACTGCTGGCTGCAGCTGTCCTTTCTCCGATAAAACTGCCGACAGCAAACCGCAGATGAACACCGCTGCTGCCTCAGCTGCCGAAACCGCACCCGATTTCAGCTACAAAGAGTTAGGCAGCGGCAAAACCATGCGCCTGAGTGACTTAAAGGGCAAGCCTGTCTTTATCAATTTCTGGGCGACCTGGTGCCCTCCCTGTGTCGGCGAGCTGCCTCATATTGAAAAGAAATACGCCGAATATAAGGACAGAATGCATTTTGTCATCCTCAGTGTAGATGATAACGAACAGGATCCTGCTCGTTTCATCCAAAGCAAGGGCTACACCTTCCCCGCTGCCTACGGTGATCATCAGGCACTCGGACGTGCCTACGGCATTGACGCTATTCCGGCGTCCTACATCATCAGCGCCGACGGACATATAGTTGCACGCATCGTCGGCAGCATGAACGAGTCTTCCCTAGATGCTTTCCTGCAGAAGGCCTTCTAAAAAGCTAAAAGCAGTCCCGCAACCTTTTTATAAGATTGCAAGGACTGCTTTTTTATACCTTCAGCCAGATGCCGGCCTTATAACCGCGCACACCCAGCATAGCCGCACCAATGCAGAGCACAACATCAGGAATAACCTGCAGAATACCGCAGTACCAGATAACCGCCCACACAGAAATCGGTGCATTGATTATATAATTGGATACTACATAGAACCATACGAGTCCAAACAGATAAACAATTACCATACCGGCAAGATTTGCTTCCATCAGGCTGCGGAAATTGATTTGTTTAGCCTTGCGTGCCCAGGCTCCGTTTACCCATGCCTGCACGATAAATCCCAGAAGATAACCGAACGTCGGCTGCGCAATATAACCTAGGCCGCCGCCTGATGCAAAAACAGGAATGCCGACCAGACCCATGACAACATAAGTGCCGACGGCAATCGCACCCAGACGCGGTCCGAGCAGCAACCCGGCCAATAAAGTAAACAAAAACTGCAGTGTATAGACATCGGTGCCTACCGGAATTTTAATAAATGTTCCCACAGTAATAAGCGCAATAAACAATGCGCATAAAATCAGTTCCTTCGTACTCAAATGCATATTTTACGCCTCCAAAGCTTCTGTAACCTCTGTTACAGTTCATAGTTTATAGGATACGCCAGTTTTTATTTATTGTCAACCTATTTTATTTTTGTGGTTAACATTACTTGCAAAAGAAAAGGGAGACAACCGCCTCCCTTTAAAACTAGATCAAAATCAACATCTACTTAGAACGAATACCTTACACCAAAGTTATAGCGCCACTTAGTCTGAATATCACCACCAAAGGTCTTTTCTAAATCGGCGTAGATGTAAGTGTTATTATTGAATTTTACATTTCCACCAACGCTCAATTCATACCAAGAATCTTTCAAATTGGAGATATCCTTATAAGTTTTTCCGTACTTATCTGTAATAGAGAATACGTTATCGTCACCAAAATCATGCACCGCGCTAATAGAAGCAAAGATATTACTATTTTTAAACTCCTTGCCCACAGTCAGTCCTGCACGCGCAGTCAAACTACTGATACCATCCTGCTTAACCCTAGAGCCATCGCTCAAAGAATAGCTTGCAGAGCTTGTAGTACCATAAGTAAATTCTGCTTCTGGCTGCAGATAGAAATCATGCTTCATAGAAATACGTCTGCCATATTCCATGCTTAAACTGCTACCCCAGTTATGGTAATCTCCTGTAATTTTATTACCAGTGCCAGCAGCATAACTTGTCAGTTCACTCTTTAATCTGCTATGGCGTGCCACAACGTCAAAATAATGGCCTTTTTCTCCCAAGTAACTACCATACAAGGCTAAACCAATACTGTTATTATCAGCTTTTCCTTGTTTAGCATAGTTCGTTTTGCCATCATAAGAAGTAACCGCAGCACCAACAAACCACTTACCACCATCATCCTGCAATAATTGCTTGTCATAGCCAATCTGGAAAGCATTATACTGGTTATTCAAGCCATATTTTCCGCTCTCCTCTTTGCCATGGAAAGTACGTGCCCACAAGCCATTTTCTTCTGTGCTCATACGTAAATCACCCAAGCGTTTTTGCAGATTATTATACTCATCACGCCATCTATAATAGTTATTGATAGCATTAGCGCGAGTGTTATAAGTCAAATTAGACAGCACAGGCGCAGGCATTGGATTGGGATCAGGTGTCGGGTCTGGGTCGGGCTTAGGATCTGGATCCGGATTCGGATTTGGATTGGGATCAGGCGTCGGATTCGGATTTGGGTCTGGATCAGGTGTCGGGTTTGGATTCGGGTCTGGATCAGGTGTCGGGTTTGGATTCGGATCTGGATCGGGCGTCGGGTTTGGATTCGGATCTGGATCGGGTGTCGGGTTTGGATTCGGATCTGGATCGGGCGTCGGATCGGGCGTCGGATCGGGCGTACTAGCAGTAAGTTTGATATCTGTTACCTTCCACAAAGCAACATTATCTTTGCTTTTTTCATTTGTTAATGTCGGTGTGTAATTATAAGCACCTGCATCAAAAGGATTGATTGTGAAGTTGAGCTTGTAACCACCATTTTTTTCGGAAGAATCTTCGATGATGGTGAAAGAATTGATCTTTGTATCATTAGTTAACAGGAAATCTGGCTGAGTAGCTATTAAATTAACACTGTGTTGAGCATTTTGAGTGGTATTTTTCTCAACAAAAACTTTGCCCGCAGTTATGTTACTAGGATTGCTTTTATCCTGTAATATACCAATTTGGATAATACCATTATCACCTTGTATCTTAGCTAACTTCAAATTAGATACCATATCATTCGTGTATCTTTCTACAGTAATTATGCCACCATCTTTTAACTCTGTCGTTCCAGCAAACTCAACATCAAACCCACCTGATGGAGTATAATAAGCACCAGGCTTTTGAGTAACATACCATTCAGCACCATTAGATATACTCAACAAGCTTTTTGCTGCATTTGCAGAATGGTAAGAGCTTAAAATTCTTCCCTTAATAAATGATTTATCATTACTGATTTTAATAACAGCATCATCAATCTTTAAATCTTTTGCTATTTTTACAGTACCATCTTTCTCATCATTAATTTTGCAACCTTGTCCAAAAGTCAAATACGAATATGAGTTATCTCCATCAAAATCTAAATTGTTAATAGTAAAATTGCCACTAATCCCTGAAGTGTTACCAATAACTTTTAAACTACCAATTTCTCCACTTCCTCTACCACCCCAAAGGCCTGTGATAATGTCATTTGCCTTGATATAGCCACTACTAGTTATGCTATTAGCTACAATTTTATCTGCATACAGTTTGCTACTATCATTAGGACTAATATTATTCAGTTCATCAACATTTATATTTTTTTCTACATGTAATACACCACCGTTTTGTAAATTACAGTTTTGTGTATTAATATTAGCCGCCTTTGTTGTTCCGAAATTATATATAAATCCATTAGCTTTGTTATCAGGATCAGCTGGTAAAATAGATACATTTATATCACCACCAACATCTAGCTGCCCTTTTTCACTAACATAGATTGCTTGCGGTGAGCTTACTGAGCCAATTACAAAATTGTTCAATTCAAGCTGCAAATCTCCTTTGATTTTTGTAATAGCATTTTCTATATCATCTTTATAATACCCACCTATATTTAATCCTAGGAAGCCACCGATTACGCTATTACTATATTTCGTTTGCTCACCATCGACTTCTATCTTAACATTGCCGTCAAATATAGCCTCTCCTTTGTTGATACGAATTATTTGTGGGACACCTATGCCTCGTGATAATTTAATATTAGTATCTCCGCCAATTCGCATTTTATTGTTACTTTCAATACCAGTATAGACAGAATAGCTACCATTATATTTATCGTTTTCAGTAAATACTTCACTAGCATTCATAGTGATAGATAAATCTTTGCCAATGTCTAACTGACCACTATTACGTAATCCATAGCTTCGATTATCTATATCATTGATCACAATTTTAGTATTGCCATTGATATTAACTATGCCATCATTTTTTTCGTTAACAATACCATATGAATAACTTGATTTTTTATTGTTAATATTTATAGATACATCTGCTTCACTAGAAAATTTATATGTATCGTTTTTATCAGTATAATCCTTATCGACACCTAAACCAATAAGATGCTTATAATAAGAGCCATCATCTGAAACAGAAATGTCAATAGCGCCATTACCAGTAAAATCTACAGAACCATAAACACCTGTAACTCTATCGTTATCATCTTTAGTCATGTTGATTTTCATAGCGTTACTTGTTCCTTGAGATACATTTATCGTAGAATTGAAAGATTTTAATCCATTATTTAAAATTGTATCTGTTGTATAATGCTCTTCGCCATCTGCCAACCCATTAATCTCAGGTCTAGCTAATTTACCATCGCCAAAACCATAGAAATACCAGCCTTTACGTTCCGAAGAATTAGGCAAGGAATCTATTAACGGTTTATACTGATAAACGCCAGTATCAACAGGCAACACAAATTCCTTTAAAGAAACATTATTAGGTGTTTCAGAAATCTTGACATACGAGCCATTATTTTCAATAATTCCATTTTTATCAATTATTCCTACGTTATGTTCTTGCTCTCCATCTGCTGTATCAACAATAACATAATCTGCTTTTTTAGATTGCAAATCCGTTTTCAGCAAAAATAATCCATCATTACCAGAAAGCTTATTAATTTTAAAATTTACATAACGTGTATCATTAGTAAAATCTACAATACCACTATTAAAATTCAAAGATGATAATACGTTATTACCAGTTTTCTCTTGAAAAATACTATCTAAGCTATCAATGACATTTAATTTTGTTCCTGATGCCAACGATACATTAAGTATGCTGTTCTTTCCTTTGTACAAGGCTCCTGAAATGGTTGACCCAACATTATTTAAGTTTATATCAACTATTGAGCCTCCCTCTACCTTATCATCTAAACTGTTGCCATTTTGCTTTACCCAATCTTTAGCTGTAATACAGCCATTAATATTAACAACAGTATTCTCTGGTAAAGCAGCATTATAGAAATCAGCTCCATTTTCACCGATATCTTTACGAGCAATTCTATCCGTTATAAAAATCTTTCCCCCATTATAAGCATAAATATTTTTGGCATAGCCATTGATTTCAGCTATTGCCTCACCAGCTTCACCATCAGCTATTACGTTGCCATTAACACCTCTGACAATTTGTAATTTACCACCAGTAACAAGTGTGTGACCTGTATAAGTGTTATTACCTAACAAAATCAAATCAACATCGCCACTTTTAGCAATACCAGCCTTAACTCCTTTAGCATTTTTTTCAGCAATATCATTACTCCAAATACTATATCCTCTTTGCTGAAAATTTTTTTCTTGCTCGCCAGTATTGGCAATATACATATAATCCTTAGAACCGCTATAGGCATCATTTACCAATGATTTAGAATCCAAGCGTTCAACATCAATGGCTCCTATTCCCTGTACAGCATTGCCTACATTAAGGTAGCCTTGGCCATAAACCTCTTCACGAGTAAGTTTGACAACACTAACATTAAATTGTTTAAACCAAGCATCGAATCCTGCAGCAAAATCTCCAGCCACATTTTCTTTATAATTACCAGTATTTTTGTAGGCTTCTTTTATAACTTCATATCTTTCATCAGCATCATTAAATTTTTTTAGTGCATCATCAGTAAAAACTATAATATTCACTATTTTTGATGCGTTTTCTTTTTTATTTGGTAACACGACAATATTTTCTGGTAATTCAAAGTTATTGTCAGCTGTACTTAAAATAGCATCGACTATCTGCTTACAGTTTAAATATGGAAAAGCTTCTTGTATTAAACCAGCAGCACCACTGACATACGGAGCTGCCATAGATGTTCCTTCCATACTAGTATACTTATCATTAGTCCTTCCATCGACAGAATTTATATCATGTTTTTTCTTCTCATTTTCATCTGTATCATTATCCTTACCTGTTCCACCGCCAGGTGCAACTACAGTTATCTTTTCTGCACCTTTGGCAATATCACTAAAATAAGATATTTTATTGTTTTCTAAGTCCAATGAAACACCATTAATAAGATTCTTATTGATTTCATCTCTTTCGTTTAATGCTAATACAGTTTTAGATGGTTCTAATTTACTAAAATTTCCTGCTGAAAAAATATAGAGTCTATCATTCTTTTCTAAGTCATTTATATAGGTATTTATAAATATATCTTTAGAATTTTTTATACTAGAATCTATATCCCAAGAATTATTTATTATTTTCACATTACTGATTTTCTCTTTCGGTAAGGATACAAATTGATAAACATAATTTTTTTCTCCATTTCCGTTAGTACCACCTATGCTTTTTAAATTAGCACCATAGGCTACTCCCATCATATTATTTGTTCTGGCTTCTTTATCCCTTTTTGCTACCATAATTCCGGCAACATGACTACCATGATAAAGGTTACCTTTTCCCCACTCCCAATTAGCTTCTTCCTCTTGGGATAAATTCACATTTTCTACTTTACCTAGAAATTCATCATGATCTGTCCTAACACCTGTATCCACTATCCCAAGCGTTACGCCTGCTCCACTATACCCCAAAGCATAGGCTTTATCTGCTCCAATAGCCTGCAAACCAGTGCTATTCAAAAATTCCCTATAAGTCCTCCAATTAGCAGCTGTTTGCAATAATTTTTCACCATTAGCAAAATTCTTAAACGTGTCATCATTCCCACTAGCATACACGCTTCCCATCGCAGACATAGCTAATGCTAAACCAACTGCCAAAGCAAGCTTGTTCTTTCTACCTGTCTTGATTAAGTTAAAATGTCTTCTTTTCATCATGAAAGCCTCCTTAATTCGCAGCTTTTTATAAACGGAGAAATGTTAGAGAGTTTATAGGTTGCCTACTACAATAACTTCATAGCAGACAACACCCTATACCTAACATTATATGATTTTTAAAATCCTGCGTCAATAATTTTGAGATGTATAATGTCCTGGTTTTTGTATACTTATAGCATATAATATCTTATGGAGGCGAAATATATGTATGAAGAATTTTTTGCTAATCGTTTAGCAGAATTAAGACAGCAAAAAAAGATATCAGCTAGAGAAATGAGCCTAGCAATAGGACAAAACGAAAGCTATATAAATCGCATAGAAAACAAGTTAAACTATCCATCTATGCAAGGATTTTTCTACATCTGTGAATACCTAAACATAACGCCTCAACAATTTTTTGATACACAAAATCCTGCACCTGAGAAAATAACCAAAGCACTCTCTCTATTAAAGAACTTGCCAACTGAACAAATTAATATCATTGTCGCTCTCTTAGAAGCAATGCAAAACAAAAAAGACTGATTAGCTAGATTTACTTTTAAACCAAACTAATCAGTCTTTTAATTTTGCCTGTTTAGCGCACGAATATGTCGCGCACAATATTGATATCAATGCCCTTGGTCTGCAAAAAGCCGAAGAAATATGCCTGCTCCAAGCGTTTCTTGAAGCCCTCCAGCCCATTTCCGTCATCGGCAACGGTTACGCGATACATTTCGAAAGGTGCCTTTTGATAGGTAGCCGCCGTATTAACACCTACATGGCCAGTCAGCGCCCTGTAAAAACCGTATTTTTTCGCTGCATCAATAACCATATCGTTATAGCTGCCGTTAGGATAAGCCAGAGTACGTACGATATAGCCGTCAAATTTTTTCTTCAGCCAATAACGTGACGTATCCGTTTCCCACACCAAATATTTTTCATCGATAGCAGCCAACGGATTATGGCTGTAGGTATGCGAACCAAGCTCCATACCGGCAGCAATAAGCTCCTTGATTTCCTGCTCATTCATATGCAGCTCATCGCCGATGTCCCTATTGATGACAAAGAAAGAACCTTTGGCATCATATTTCTGCAATAACGGCAGCACTACACTGTGATTATTCTTATAGCCATCATCAAAGCTCAAGGCAACATACTTATCTACACTTTTTCCCTGCTGCAGACGCTCTGCAAGCTCTGCTACCGTCACAATCGTGTAGCCCTGCTCCTTCAGGTACTTCAAATGCGCTTCAAACAGCTCCGGCTTCATGATCAGCGTTTTTGGCCAGTCTGCGCCTTCTTCCAGACCGACAGCGTGATACATCAGTACCGGCGCACCAGTTTTTCTGAAGGCCGCATATTCCTGCTGCCAACGCTCGCCGTTAAGCTTCCATGCAACACCTGCAGCCGCCAAAAGTACGACAACCAGCGCCAGGAATACTAAGCATACTTTCTTAATCATTTATCTGCTTTCTCCAATTCCATACCTAAACCTACTGCAATATCCTGCAGCTTTTTCAAACGATGATTTATGCCGGATTTACCCAGGCCACCGGAGTATTCCACCAAATCATTTAACGATACATCAGGATACTGCAGTCGCAGACGCGCCGTATACTGCAATCCCTGAGGCAGCTCGCTCAGCCCCATATGCTCATCAATATAATGGATGCAGCTTACCTGACGCACGGCAGCCTTAACCACCTTGTTCAGGTTCGCAGTTTCGCAATTCACCGCTCTGTTGACATTATTGCGCATTTCTTTGACAATGCGGACATTTTCCAGCTCCATCATCGCATTATGTGCACCGATAACACTCAGGAAATTGATAATGCTTTCGCCATCCTTCAGATAAACAATATACTCGTTTTTTCTGTCGGTCAGCTTAGCCTTCAAGGAAAAGCTCTGCATAACCTTAATAATCGTATGAGCAAAATCCTCGTTGCCTGTCACCATCTCCAGATGGTAATCACTGGCAGGACGGCTGATACTGCCACCACCCAAAAAAGCTCCGCGCAAAAAGGTGCGCTTGCCTTCGTGATGCGAAAGCAGCGGATTTTTCAAATCACCTTCCACACTCAGCAGCTGCAGCTCGTTCAGCGCCTTGCTTACCTGCGGTGCCGGCACTACATGTACCTGATAACGGTTATTCTTCTTCAAGCGGCGTGAACGGGTAATAACTACCTCCGTCTGCACTTGATAATTGCTTTTCAACAGCTGCAGTACACGTCTGGCCAAAGCAGCATTTTCTGTTGAAAAGTGGATACCTATATTCATACCGCGGATAACAATTGCACCGCTCATACGCAAAAGACCGAGCAGTTCTGCTTTATCACCGGTCGCATCATTAGTTTCTATACGGGATAATTCATTTTTTACATCATTGGAAAAAGACAAGCAGACTCCTCCCTTCTCAGCCGACAAGGCTGCAGCGTCTGTTTTTATTTCTGTTTATACAGCTTCTTCATGCCTGCACGCATAAAGAAATAATCAAAAAACTGCATACCGCGCCCAAAAAGACGCAGACGATAAATCAAAGCAATAAGCACACGCGCTAATTTACGCGGATCATGACGCACCAAATCATCCTTGCTTATCAAGCGCGCCGGCACAACCGTAATTCCCAGACTGCGGATTTTATCAATATCCGGCGTAATAGGACGCGAGCCTTCAGCATCATACTGACGCAGCTGCTCCGAAGTAACATCCTGGGAATTGACAATAGCGTAATCCAAGAACTGTGTACCGACATGCTCAACCAACGCCTGCACATGGTCATAAGCACCGTAGCCGTCGGTTTCGCCGGGCTGTGTCATAACATTGCAGATGTAAATTTTAACTGCCTTCGAGCGTACAACAGCATCACGGATTCCCTCAACCAACAGATTGGGAATAACACTGGTATACAGGCTTCCAGGTCCGAAAATAAGCACATCGGCATTTAAAATAGCATCAATAGCTCCGTTTGCCGCCTGTGCATCCGCCGGCAGCATCATCATCTTCTTAATATGCTTACGCACCTTAGGAATCTCGGATTCGCCAGTCACAACACTGCCGTCAGTCATCCGCGCCTGCAGGCGGATATCCTCCAGTGTAGACGGAATAACCCTGCCGCGTACCTTCAGAATCTGGCTCGTAGCATTGAGTCCGGCCTCCATGCCGCCCTCGGCCTGTGCCATCGCCGCAATAAACAGATTGCCGAAGCAATGCCCTGCAAGCGGGGAATCGCCCTGAAAGCGATACTGCATCAAACGTTCCATCAGCGGCTCACGGTCAGCAAGAGCCGTCAGGCAGTTACGCAAATCACCGGGAGGAATAATACCCAGCTCCTTGCGCAGACGTCCGGAAGAACCGCCGTCATCAGCAGTTGTTACTACGGCCGTACAGTTATTGGTGATATACTTCATGCCGCGCAGCAGCGTCGACAAACCGGTACCGCCACCGACAACGGTAATAGCCGGGCCACGTGTCAGCTTGCGCTGCATAAAAATCGTTTCCATCAATGAACCGTTTTTGTCGGGCACTACAACAGATACTACCGAACTGATTAAGCGGCGTGTTCCGTACACCATAATAGCAAAGCCCACGATAAGAAAGCCCACGCCCATCGTCATAATCAGGCCGTTTGAATAGCGTCCCGTTGTCAGATAGGTCATCTGGAAGAGCAGTTCTTCTGCCTTGCCCATCAGCTGATAATTAAAAAACAAAGCCAGTCCCAAAGCACATAAAAGTACACCTACCGCAAAAAGCAGCAGCCAGCGCTTCAAATTAATGCCGGGACACAGCCAACTAATCCAACCCATTAGGCTCCTCCCTTACTTTCTGTGAGGAATATCACGATGCGTCACATCAACGCTGTAACCCTTTTCACGCAGATATTCGTACAATTTATTGGCAATAAAAACGCTGCGGTGCTGTCCGCCTGTGCAGCCTACGCTGATAACAAGCTGTGCCTTGCCTTCGTTAATATATTGCGGTACAAGAAAATCAAGCAGCTGCTCCTCCAGCTTAAGATACTGGAAGGTCTGCGGATAGCGGCAGATAAAATCCGCTACCGGACGGTCGTTGCCAGTCATATTGCGCAGCTCTTCAACATAAAACGGATTCGGCAAAAAGCGTACATCAAGCACCAAGTCACTGTCCAGCGGCAGGCCATGCTTGAAGCCGAACGAACGCACAACAATGCCCATACGCTCTTTAGAAGAGCCCTCGCCAAACATTTCCGTTACCTTAGCCTTCAGCTGTGCCGTAGTCAGCGTCGATGTATCAATAATATGTGTAGCCTTTTCGCGCAGCGGATCCAGCAATTCACGCTCACAGGTAATATTTTTCAGCAAGGTATTGCGCTCGCCCAAGGGATGACGACGACGCGTTTCCTTGTAGCGACGCACCAGTGTTGCATCGGAAGCATCCAAAAACAGCAGCTCATATTTTTGGCCGCTGGCCTCCATCTCATCCAAAACCTGCAGCAGCTTATCAAAAAAGCGTCCGCCACGGATATCAACAACAAGAGCTACCTTTTCCTCCGAAGTCTGACGGCAAAGCTCCGCAAACTTAGGAATCAAGGTCGCCGGCAAATTGTCAATGCAAAAGAAATTTAAATCCTCCAGGGTACGCACAACCTGCGTTTTGCCTGCACCGGACATACCGGTAATAATAAGAAAGTGTGACTGCATTTTGCTTCACCTCTTGAAAGTCATTAGTAAATTATATTATATCATAAAATTTGCCGTAGAGGGCAGTGCGTCAGCAAATAAATGCGTTATCACGCACGCATAAAAAAAATAAGCAGACTGG
>ENA-ORRA01001748-ORRA01001748.1-human-gut-metagenome-genome-assembly--contig:-NODE-1748-length-13722-cov-3.792493_pt1 | contig 13722 bp, 8 predicted proteins | sample MGYA00242169_ERZ509122 | MGnify/ENA primary metagenome ERZ509122 (study PRJEB26280, sample SAMEA2338650) | human gut metagenome | biome: human gut; feature: human-associated habitat; material: faeces...
CTAGCGAATGGATAAAGAGGTATGTCATTTTGGAGGCTCAAAGATTACTCAAAAATTCAAGTATGACGATTCAGCAAATCAGCAATGAACTGAACTTTCACAAACTTTTTTCAGTAAATATTTTAAACATCAAATCGGATTATCACCCAAAGAATATCGAAAGAGCTGATTCCCCTTGTAAAACTTTTATTTTTAAAGAAATGTTTTTCTTAACATAAGAGATGAGATAAATTTGCTACATTTGTACTCGATATGCTTACAAATTAAAAGTTATTTAACTTTTGGGAATACAAATTAAACAGATAAACCACTAAATAGTATACTTATGTCAAAAGTTTCAAAAGAAGATGCCTTAAAATATCACAGTGAAGGTAAAGCTGGAAAAATAGAAGTAATTCCTACCAAACCTTATAGTACACAACGAGACCTATCCCTAGCCTATACTCCGGGAGTAGCAGAACCGTGTCTTGAAATAGAACAAGATGCAGAAAAGGCGTATGAATACACAGCCAAAGGTAATTTGGTAGCAGTCATTTCCAATGGGACGGCTGTATTGGGTTTAGGCGACATCGGTGCTTTGGCCGGAAAGCCCGTCATGGAAGGGAAAGGCTTGCTATTCAAGATATTCGCAGGTATCGACGTATTCGATATTGAGGTCAATGAAAAAGACCCTGACAAATTTATTGCCGCAGTAAAAGCCATATCCCCCACTTTCGGAGGTATAAATTTGGAAGATATAAAAGCTCCCGAGTGTTTCGAAATAGAAACCCGATTAAAAGAGGAACTAAATATCCCCGTTATGCACGACGATCAGCACGGAACAGCGATTATTTCCGGGGCCGGACTTTTAAATGCTCTCGATATACAAGGGAAAAAAATAGAAGAGGCGAAACTCGTCGTTAACGGCGCCGGAGCCGCAGCCAGCTCTTGTACGAAATTATACATGGGATTGGGCATTAAAAAAGAGAACATCGTCATGGTGGACAGCAAAGGGGTCATCAGCACCAGCCGCACCGATTTGTCGCCGGCAAAAAAGCAATTCGCCACCGAACGAACCGATATAAAGACCTTAGCCGATGCCATGCGCGGAGCGGATATTTTTCTGGGACTTTCCGTGGCCGATGTCTTGACAACAGAAATGGTACAATCCATGAATGAAAAGCCCATCGTATTCGCATTGGCCAATCCTAATCCCGAAATATCTTACGATAAAGCAATGGCTTCTCGCAAAGATTTGATATTCGCTACCGGTCGGTCGGACTATCCCAACCAAATAAATAATGTATTGGGATTCCCTTACATTTTCAGAGGAGCTCTCGATGTTCGCGCTACCGCCATTAACGAAGAGATGAAACTGGCCGCTACGTATGCCATTGCCAAACTAACCAAAGAACCTGTACCCGATGTTGTCAACTCGGCCTATGGAATAAAGAGACTTTCGTTCGGTCCCGAATATATTATCCCCAAAGCTCTCGACCCCAGACTATTGACCGCAGTAGCCCCCGCAGTCGCCAAAGCAGCGATGGACTCTGGTGTCGCCCAGCATCACATCACCGACTGGGATGCCTACAATGACCGGCTGAAAAAGCTGATGGGATATGACAACAAGATGTTACGGGAATTTACCGAAATGGCCCGCAAAGAACCCAAACGTGTCGTGTTTGCCGAAGCCAATCATGCCAATATGTTACAAGCGGCTTCTACGGCAATGAAAGAGGGTATTTGCAAACCTATTTTATTAGGGAACGATGAGTTAATAGGGAAGTTGGCAGAGTCCATAGGTGTAGATTTATCGGGCATGCAAATTATCAATTTGAGGCATCCGAACGAAGAAGACCGCCGTATCCGCTACGCACAGCTTCTTACAGAAAAGAGACAACGCGAGGGCATGACCTACGCCGAAGCTCATGAAAAGATGTTCGACCGCAATTACTTCGGTATGATGATGGTCGAAGCCGGAGAAGCCGACGCCTTCATCACAGGCACATACTCCAAGTATGCAGAGACTATACAGATTGCGAAAGAGGTTATCGGTATACGCGAAGGATACAAACATTTCGGAGCCATGCACATCATGAACACCAAGTGCGGGACTTATTTCCTCGCCGATACACTCATCAATCGGAAACCGACTACCGAAACATTAATCGACATTGCAAAATTGTCCTATGACTCTGTAAGGTTTTTTGCCAAAGATCCTGTTATCGCTATGGTATCCTATTCGAACTTCGGGTCGGATAATCAAGGAAGTCCCCTAAGAGTACACGAAGCCATTAAAATTTTACACGAACAATATCCCGAAATCATCATCGACGGAGAAATGCAAATGAACTTTGCCCTCAATAATAAACTCCGAGACAAATCGTATCCGTTCAACAAGCTGAAAGGGCGAGAAGTAAATACGATTGTTTTCCCGAATTTAAGTTCGGCGAACTCGGCTTATAAAATGATGCTGGAAATGGGTGTGGCAGAGTCTATCGGCCCGATACAAATGGGATTGAACAAGCCTATTCACTTCACCGATATTGCCAGCTCGACGAGAGATATTGTCAACCTAACGACTGTCGCAGTTCTCGATGCCATTGTTCAGGAGCGTAGAAACAAACAATAAAAAAAATGCACATCGTTTATTTCAGCCCGACGGGTGGAACCCGAAAGGCTGCCTATATCATCGGCAAAGAGATAGACCCTCAGGCTACGGAAATAGATATTACCGACCATACACGGCAACAGAACTCTTACGAGCTAAATGGGGAAGACACCCTATTAGTGGCTGTTCCCGTGTATGGAGGGAGATTTCCTTCCGTAGCCATAGATCGACTGAAACGTATAACCGGGCATAACACCCCGGCTATACTCGTGGTCGTCTACGGGAATCGGGATTACGACGATGCTTTACTTGAATTAAAGACAACGATGGAATCGAACGGATTTCAAACCGTTGCTTGTATCGCCTGTATTGCCCAGCATTCTATCATGAGGGTTTATGCCAAAGGTCGTCCGGATTCTGACGATGAAACGATCTTAAAGAATTTTTCAGAACAAATCAAAACTAAATTGGTGCAACTGAAAAATGGAGAGAGTTTCACAGAAATACAAGTGAAAGGAAATGCTGATTATAAAATATATAACGGAGTACCCCTGAAACCTCGTGCCGGTAAAAAATGCACACAGTGCGGGAAATGCGCAGCATTATGCCCCACTAACGCAATTTCCCCAGAGAATCCCCGAATGACGGACGAAAGCAAATGTATCTCTTGCATGAGATGTATCGCCGTCTGTCCTCAAAATGCGAGAAAAATAAATCCACTGAAATTATTTCTATCTATTCGGGCTTTCAAGGAAAAATGCGAAACAAGAAAAGAACCGGAACTATTTATATAATAAGACAACAGCGCTGATTAAACGACAAATACAGGATTATTTTCGCTCGAATGTTCGGGCGAGAAGTGGAAGCCTTCTGCCGAGAAAGAACAAATATCGTCGGGGTGGGATATTTTGTTTTTTAGGATATAACGAGTCATCGCCCCTCTCATCATTTTCGCGTATATCACGATTGTCTTAAACCCGTCGCCTTTATATACTTTAAATTCGGGAGTGATTACTCGTACCCTTTTATTTATTCGAGACCAATCGAACGATTGCTGGATTTCACGGCTCGCCAAATTGACCAATATTCCCCCCAGCCGCTTTTGTATCGTCAATCAATTTATCGGTTAAAAGCGGCTTCCAATATTCCGAAACAGGAATACCCATCGAAGGCAATTCAACAGCATATTCCATGCGGTAGGGTTTTATTACATCGAGCGGCCGAGTCAGTCCGTAACAAGCCGATGCCATACGCAAATGATTCTGAGCATATTCAAAATCGGCCTCGGTAAAATCGGCTGGCGAAATGTAACGAAAGACAATACCGGTATAGGCCAAAAGAGCCGGTAATCCATGCACATCGGGCGAATGAAATACATTATATCTCTCTTTCGTCTGCAAGGCCAAATTACGATTTATCCCCAGCATACCCGACAGTTCTTCGACCGAATAACCAGCCATTTCCATCGCTATATGCTCGGCCTCACTTTTATATAACGGAACGGTAACAAAAGGGACAGTAGTTCTACTACTCCCTACCATCGTTTTTGCCGGAGACAACAAAATCAACATAACTCAATCAATTAAACCGTTTCTGCAACTCGTCATACGAGATGATAATAAAAACTGATTTGCCTTCGGGCGTATAAGCCGGTGTTTTCAAAGATAACAAATCATCGACCATAGACGACATTTCTTCCTGAGAAAGAGACTGTCCCACCGGTACAGCAGCAGTCTCGGCCAAAGTCCAAGCCATACGCTTTTGCAACGAAGCCTTTGCATCATGTTCTTTCTCCGAAGCAGTTACAAGCATTTGCCCAATAAGGTCTCGTACATCTATCCCTTCTATACCGGCCGGTATCGCATTGATAGAATAGCTATTCTGCCCCATATCGGCTAAATCGAATCCAAGTGCTATCAATTCTTCCCAGATTCCATGTAAAGTTTCTGATTGAGAGACTGTCAATTGCATGATTTCGGGGAACAAAACACGTTGCGAAGCCATTTCGCGAGAGGATATTCCCGCCACAAAACGCTCAAACAAAATTATGCCATGAGCCCGATGTTGATCTATCACCATTAACCCCTCAGCCGAAGAAGTCATAATGTATTTCCCTTTCAACTGCAACACAGTCCTACCGCTTTGATTCAGTTTCGACTCGAACTCAGGAAAAACCGATTGTTCCCCTTCACTAGAAAAATTAGAAACATATCCATCAGAGAAATCCAATTTAGACGGAAAATCGTTGTCTGAATCGGGCTGAACGGTCGAACCTTCTTTTGTATTGTTAAAGCTGCTATAAAGCTGCTGCCAATCATAGTTCGGTCTCTTCACAGAAGAACCGCCACCTCCTGCTCGAAAAGGGTTATACGTCGTATCCACATGAACCGTAGGGGGAAGAACATGTGTACCCGGCTTCGATGTTGGAATTTCCGGTGCATCTTCCATATCGAAATCGATAGAGGGAGCCGTACTGAATTTTCCCAATGCTTCCTTTACAGAGGCAGAAAGAATTTGCCAGATGGGCTGCTCGTTCTCAAATTTTATTTCGGTCTTAGTCGGGTGGATATTCACATCAATCGTCTCGGGATCGACCGTAAGATTGATAAAGTAATTGGGCATTTCACCGACCGGTATCAAATGTTCGTAACAAATCGTCACCGCTTTATGAAAATATGGGTGGCGCATATACCGGCCATTTACAAAAAAATATTGTAATGCTCCTCTTTTGCGAGCAGCTTCGGGACGCCCCACATAACCCGAAATCTTCACCAAAGACGTTTCCGTTCCCAAAGAAAGTAACTGCTGATTAAGACTCTTACCAAAAAGTGCAACAATACGCTGCCTCAAATTGGTAGCCGGCAAATTATACAATTCCGAGTCATTATGGACGAGAATAAAACTAATCTGAGTATTAATCAATGCCATACGCTCAAACTCATTGAGTATATTGCTCAATTCCACCTGATTGGATTTAAGAAATTTACGTCGTGCTGGCACATTAAAAAAGATATTTTTTACCGCAAAATTACTCCCCACAGGAGTAGAAATCGCCTCCTGCCCTTCACATTGGGAAGCCGACATACGTATACAAGTGCCTACCTCATCGTCGACTCTGCGCGTACGAAGCTCTACCTGAGAAATAGCGGCGATAGAAGCCAACGCTTCTCCTCGAAACCCCATCGTACGTAGCGAGAATAAATCGTCGGCCGAACGAATTTTAGAAGTCGAATGGCGTTCGAAGGCTAACCGGGCATCGGTCGGAGACATTCCTTTGCCGTCGTCTATCACCTGAATAAGAGTACGTCCTGCATCTTTCAAAATAATCTGAATAGACGTAGCTCCCGCATCGACAGCATTCTCCACCAATTCTTTAATTACCGAGGCCGGACGTTGTATCACTTCTCCAGCTGCAATTTGATTAGCCACGGAATCGGGCAATAAATGTATGATATCACTCATAATTCGACCAAATCTTAATGATTGAAGCGATGTTTTTTCTCTTCAACAACTTCTATTTTCACTTCTGGTTTTCGAAATATGTCTTCGGGGCTTACCGGCCTCAAATCACTATACCATTTATAGGCCGGTAAATATAGCTGCTCGGGCTTTATCAAGTCCAACGGAGTCATGCTTCCCTGCGGTTGAGGCCAAATAATTATCTTCTCCATCTGCTGATTTTTCAAGTACATTCTCAAAAATCCGCTTTCGGCTTTATTCAGCCCTGTCAATGTCGAATCCCGTTCCTGAGGATAGAAAATCGTTTGAGCATTGCCGTTTACATCTATTTGACGTAACTGCCCTTGCTCAAACCATGCTTTCAACTCCTTACCGGAAACTTGATCATAAAAAACAGAATCTTTATGCTGTGCAGCAAAAGCAGACCCGGGAATCAAGGCCCAATCGACCGTACTGTCATTCATGTGTATACGAATCGTATCTCCGGTTATCTGATAATTTTCATTCCAAATGATAGGGAGTTTATACATGTGAAGGAGCGAATCTACCGACGTAAACTCCATAGAATCACAAACTCCCTGCGCATCTATCCTAAAAAATCTCACACCATAATAGGCCTGCAAAAGACGGGTGGAATCGGGCAATACCAAGTGAGATTTAAGAGTATCGGCATGCAAATACAACGTATCGCCTCGCGAAAACTCCAACAAGCGTGCCGAATCTGTCGCAAACGAATACTCGGTTCTTTCATTGTAGAAACCATATTGTCCCTCCATAATCACCGAACGAATGGAGTCGTTGAGCACCATATTACCGAACACTTCTCCGAATCCCGATCGCCTATCGTAAAAAATCGTATCCCCCGTAAGGCTCTGTCCTTTCGACGTAACCAAAGAACGATCCAAAAGCATCGATTTATCAGTTTCGGTATTATACCAACCCGCCGACGAATAAATGATATTACTATCCGACACAATAGTCGAAGGACCTACAATATCGGCAATCTTAGTCTGCGTATTATATTCGAGCGTATCGGAATATAATGTATATTTTTCATTCACCAACTGCACATCGAAATTGAAGACCGACTGTTTGGTATCGGGGGAATATTGACCATATACAGAAGTCAATTCATTCTGAGAATCAACCAATTTGCCCCCATCGAAATAATAGCCGATATTCGGAATCATCTCATAATTCAAACTATCGGTAAACAAAGTTACATCTCTGTTTTCCATGCGCACATTATTCCGCAGTCGAGCTATCTGCTCATCTCCACGATAATATAACACATCTCCATAAATAAACAGAGTATCGCCCTGCTCCATGCGAACATTACTAAATGCATCGAGTGAGTTGTCTTTTTCATAAAAATATGCACTGTCGCAGTACATATACATACTATCTTTCCGAAAGACAACATTTCCCCTCAATACTCGATAATCGGCACTCTGCTCCTTATCGAAAGTAAGTTCGTCACTATTCACCAAGTACACTTTATCGGGATCGTCCTGTTTAGGAAGTTTTTTTTCGGGAGTGCCCGATGCCGCCCACATACCAAGAGTAAGCAGGCATAAAATACCAACCAGTATTTTATGCCTTCTCTTTTCATCTCTTATTCTTTTTTGATGCCCCATTGGCGTCGATCTTATTTCTTTATCCAACCGTCATACTTAAATTCGCAGTTTCGCCAACCTTCTTTTATGCGAATATATGTCTCGCTCTGCTTCTTAGCCAACCACTCATTCAATATATCGGTCTTCTTCTTTTCCTCTACAATGGCTTTTAAGGTTTGATAATCATCAGACATATTGGCTTTATGTCCATCTATTCTGTTTTTCAGCTTTACGATTGCAACCACCTCTTTATTTTTACGTTCGTCGGTCATGACAAACGGTTTCGAAATTTCGCCCACCTTCAAATCGGCAACCACCTTAGCCACATCTTGGGGCAATTGTCCCATCTCGAACTTAGAATTTCCAGTTTGAGGGTTTACCATAAGTCCCTTGTTATTGCGAGTATCCTTGTCTTGCGAAACATATTGGGTTATTTCATCGAACGATATTTTCTTATCTATCAAATCTACCCTCAACGAATCGAGACGAACCAAAGCATCGGATATATCTTTCTCGGAAACGTGCGGACGAAGTAGTATATGCCGAACATTTATACGGTCGCCTCTCTTCTCTATCAACTGTATAATATGGTAACCATATTCGGTCTCCACAATTTTAGAAACCTTCTTCGGGTCATTCAAGTTAAACGCGACATTGGCAAACTCCGGCACCAAATTGCTTTTGCTCACGAAGCCCATTTCTCCCCCCATCATGGCAGATCCCCGATCTTCGGAATAAAGAACCGCAAGAGTAGAGAAATCCCGCTCGCCTTTATTTACTTGTTCGCTGAAATCACGCAATCGAGCTTTCACATTATCTATTTCCTGCTGCGGAACCTTAGGATTCAAAGTAATAATTTGGACTTCTACCTGCATGGGAATATAAGGAATACTGTCGGCCGGCAATTGATTATAAAACTTACGCACCTCGGCCGGTGTGGTTTTTACATCTTTTACCAAATTTCGTTGTACTTCCTGTACAGTTCCCTGATCACGAATAACATTCGCCAACTCCTCACGAATTTCGGTTACCGGCTTTTTAAAGTATTCTTCCATTTTTTCCTTCGACCCGATATTAGCGATCAGATAATTGATACGAGCCTCTACTTGTTGAAAAACAGTAGCATCAGGAACAGTAATCGTATCCAATTTCGCCTGATGCAGAAAAAGTTTCTGCACGGCAAGCTGTTCGGGTATTACACAATAAGGATCGCCATCGATACGTTGTCCGTCGTATTGCATTTGTCGATATTGCTCTTCAACCTCAGACTTATAAATAGCTTCATCTCCTATTATCCATACAACCTCATCGATAACATTGTCATCGGAAAAAGCCGGCAAAGACACCGCCATAAAGAAAAATAAAAGCCAATCAGTAACTTTACGCATAATTCAATTATTTTATACTCTCTTTTTCAATAGATTTCTCACCTTTATACAACCACTTTATATCACCCGACTTCTCGGCATCCCGATACAGATTTTCTTCCAGCTCCCGATCAAAGTTCAACCGATTGCTATTTGTCAAAATTTCCTGAATTTGAGCCCGAGCAAAATCATAAGGCATTTCTTCTCCCGGCAAACGATATTCTGTAATATTCAGTAAATACCAATATCCGTTTTTATTAAATTCCAACTTATGATGTGTCTTTAAAAAGGATTCAGCATCTCCAAACTCGTATGGAATATTATTGACGATTTCTTCAAACGGTATCCACTTGTCATAAAAGTAGTCATAGATCACCGCATTTTTCAAAGCATATTTCTCGATCTTTTCTACTCCATCGGGATTTGTAGAACAATACCATTTTTTCAACTGTCCAAGATTGGGCGTATTCTCCGGTACTTTAAGAAACAACCCTTTCAAGATGGCTTCATGCAAACGAAACATTTCTGAGTTTCGCTCATAATAATCCAGCATTTCTTGTTCATCAAAAGACTTCGTCACCCGTTCATTAACCAATCTCTTACGATATTCGAATATGACTAAATCTCGTCGGTATTTCTCAACCAATGCATCAATACGTTCTATATCGGGAATATTCTTTTGTGCCATTCGATATAGTAATACATCACAAATCCATCGACGGATATACTTGTCGGCAAAATCGGTACTATCAGCGCGCGAAAGTCCCTCTGGCATGGCATCGGCAAGCTCTTGACACGATAGTATTTCATCGCCCACTTGTACCAATGAATTTTCATCGCTCTGTAACCCACTTCGGCATGCCGTAAAAAGGCATGCCGAAAATGCTGCGCATAATACTATTATCGAGACTTTATACATCTATATTACCTACATAAATATCCGCTAAATTACGACTAAATAATGGCAACTACGGCCTATTAACTGTTTTTAGGACATCTTCATAGATTTCTACCGGATATTTTTTATTGAGTTTCTTCACCCAAACTTTTTCAAGGTAAGTTTGGTAATCGGCCGTCACTTGTCCTCTCACATCGGTATACACTTCCGGCATTTTCTTCAATAGTTTACCAGACACAAAAGCTATCGGCAACTTCTCATCGGCTTTCACCGGAGCTCCCTTAAATACCAATTCGTCAATTTTTTCATTATCTCCCTCAACAAACAAACCTCGTTCCACTTTTACTCTTGTTAAAGAATCGGTATTGAACTCTCGATTCAACACGACGATTACAGAATCGTCATCGAGTTCTTTAATCCGGTTCTTTATGCCATCGGCGGTAGCCGCATCACAGCATTGAATCAAAAATCCTTTATAATGAGGTTTATCCCATTTGTATTTTTTCCTATTTTTCTTGAAAAACTTCTGCAAGCCCTCGGTATCTTTCGATGCTTTTTCCCAAACTTCCCTATTGCTGATTTCAAATAGCAACATGCCGTCTCGATATTCATTCATCAAATTGCGAAAATCGGGGTACTTATCTTCCAAATGAGCCTTCTCGAAATCTAATATTTCCATATCGGCCATATAACCAATTATAGTCGAAATATAATCGGGTGCATTGACCGTCACATCTCGGCCTTTGGACAAAAACGAGGCAAAATCGGCCACTGTATATGAATGGTTCTCAAATGAGAATAAAACACTTTGGTCATTATGAATAGCCGCTATATAAGAAGAATCGACTTTACCTAAATCGCCAGCCAATTTCATCAACTTCGCCCGCTGCGATTCTTCCAAAGAAAAACCATAATCATTTTTCAATTTAGCCACCATCGCATTACGAGCCATGCTACCTCTTTCGTCTCGTGCCATCATTCGCGTAATCTCCGAGCGCATTTGTTCAAAGGGCTTAATATCCCGCCGGTCCATTAACTTAATGATATGCCAGCCATAGGGAGATAATACAGGCTCTGTAATATCTCCTTTATTTTTAAGAGCAAATGCAGCATCCTCGAACTCTTTTACGAATTGTCCACTACTCACCCACGGTAATTCTCCACCTCGTACGGCAGAAGCCTTATCCTCCGACCGCTCCTTTGCCATCGTAGCAAAATCGGCTCCCGACTTCAATTCTTCATAAATGGCTCGTATCTCGGATTCTTTCTGCGCTTTTACTTCATCAGAAGCACCACGAGGCACTAATATCATGATATGGGAAAATAGAAACTCTCCCGGATTGGGACGACGACTATGTACTTTTATAATGTGATATCCGAACTGGGTTTCCACTATATCGGAAACTTCTCCCGCTTGTAATGCGAAAGCAGCCTTTTCAAAAGGATAAACCGTACGTCCGCCTCTAATAAATCCTAAATATCCCTTATTCTGCCTCGATCCGTCTTCACTGAATTTCTCTGCCAACATTCCAAAGTCTTCACCCGCCTTGATTTCAGCCAATACCGATTCGGCTTTTTTCTTTGCCTCGGCTCGGTCCTCAGGAGTCCGAGCATTCAATCCTATGAGAATATGGCTTACCTCCACATCTTCTTTCATTCGGTCATAAGCCTCATGTGCCAAACGGTCATCAACAGAAGCATCGGTCAAATAGGGTTTAGCCAACTCTTCTCTATACCCCGCCAATTCATTTTTAAATGCCGAAGTCGTATCAATCCCCATAGCTTCGGCCTCGGCAACTTTCAACTTGTAGTTCTTAAATAGTGTAACGTATTCATCGAGAGATTTATGATCGATTTGTTGCTGGCTGTTCTTATTATAGATATACTCAAATTCCGATTTGTGAATATCTTTATTATTCACTCTCATAATAATAGGGTCGACATCGGTAGCCCACCCTCCAAACCAAGAATTTCCGGCAAGCAAAGCCGCTAAGAGCCATTTGTTTTTCATTGTGTTATGCACTACATTTTATTGAGACTTGATAGTCCCGAGTTATCAACAAAAATAATACACTATTTTAACGCTTCAAATATAAGAAAATTATATCGTAATCACTAAAATAGTGTATTCTTCCCAAAAATAAAAATCCACCTTCCTTATCGGAAAAGTTATCCTCTACTATAATTCGGAGCCTCGCTGGTTATCGACACATCATGAGGGTGACTTTCGGCTACACCAGCATTGGTAATACGAGTAAACTTAGCATCATGTAAAGCCTCTATATCCTTAGCTCCACAATATCCCATTCCGGCACGCAAACCGCCGACCATCTGATAAACCACTTCATATAAAGATCCTTTAAAGGGAACACGAGCCGCAATTCCCTCGGGAACCAATTTTTTAGTATCAGTCTCATTAGCTTGGAAATAACGGTCTTTCGAACCTTTCTCCATCGCTTCGAGAGATCCCATACCCCGATATGACTTATACTTACGTCCATTGAATATGATCGTTTCTCCCGGCGATTCTTCAACACCAGCCAGCATACCGCCCAACATAACTGAGTAAGCCCCAGCAGCCAATGCTTTTACAATATCACCCGAATAACGAATTCCACCATCGGCAATCAATGGCACGCCTGTTCCTTTCAATGCTTTCGCCACGTCATAAACGGCAGATAATTGAGGAACCCCGACACCGGCAATCACCCGGGTCGTACAAATGGAACCGGGACCTATACCTACTTTCACTCCGTCGGCTCCGGCTTCCACCAAAAATTTAGCGGCTTCACCCGTCGCAATATTTCCCACAACGACATCGATATCTGGATATTTTGCTTTTATATCTTTCAATACACCGATTACGCCCTTAGAATGTCCATGCGCCGTATCTATAACGATAGCATCGACTCCGGCTTCTACCAACGCATCCACACGAGTCATCGAATCGGCTGTAACACCGCCCCCCGCAGCCACACGCAGCCGACCTAATTTATCTTTACAAGCAAACGGTTTATCTTTGGCTTTCGTTATATCCTTATAAGTAACCAACCCTACCAAATGGCCGTCTTTATCGACAACCGGGAGCTTCTCTATCTTGTGCCTTTGAAGAATATCCGCAGCCTGTTGCAAATCGGTGGATTGTGAAGTCGTCACTAAATTGTCTTTGGTCATTACCTCGTCTACCAATCTTTCCAAATCGCGTTCAAAACGCAAGTCCCGATTCGTTACAATACCCACCAAAAGATTTTTATCGTCCACTACGGGAATCCCTCCTATATGGTATTCACTCATCATAGACAACGCTTCGCGCACCGTCGACCCGCACTTGATTGTCACAGGGTCATAAATCATTCCATTCTCAGCTCGTTTAACAGCATGAACTTGACGGGCCTGAGCCTCGATACTCATATTTTTATGAATGACTCCAATTCCTCCTTCACGAGCGATAGCAATAGCCAATTGCGCCTCGGTTACCGTATCCATGGCTGCCGAAACGAGCGGAATGTTGAGCGTGATTTCGCGCGTCAGCTTGGTTTTCAGGGAAGTCTGTCTGGGAAGCACATTGGAGTACGCCGGAACGAGAAGAACGTCATCGAACGTGAGTGCTCTCTGAAGGAGTCGCATGGTTAACCTCTGAGCAAAAAAAAAAGTCCCTCCGGCAAGGCATCTGCCGTGGTCCGAGTGCTGAACGGGGGAACTGTTCAACGAGAATCTCGGATACAGGTTAACGGCGCATTATAGCTACCATTCTGATAAAAAGTCAAGCCCCAGCGAAACAAAATCTCCGGG
>ENA-ORRA01001750-ORRA01001750.1-human-gut-metagenome-genome-assembly--contig:-NODE-1750-length-13707-cov-3.469895_pt1 | contig 13707 bp, 9 predicted proteins | sample MGYA00242169_ERZ509122 | MGnify/ENA primary metagenome ERZ509122 (study PRJEB26280, sample SAMEA2338650) | human gut metagenome | biome: human gut; feature: human-associated habitat; material: faeces...
CCAGAAAAAGCCCCAGCCGAAAAGCGAACGGTGCAGTCTTCCGGTCGCGGAACCGTCTCCACGCAGCAGACGCCGGAGCAGGAGACAGAGCAGGCCGCCCGCCACGAGATTCACGACCAGCTGCCGTGCGAAAAGCCCCCACATATTCAGGCATATCAGCGTCACGAGCAGGACGAGGGTCCAGACCTCACGCCGCCGGGACGCCCCCGGCGCATCTTCGCCGCCGTGCGTCATCCATTCATAGATACGGTCTCCCGCAATCGTGCCGGGAATGATGATACAAAGGTATTTCAGGTAGTCGAAGCGGAAAAGCCACGGCACAGGCGACCAGTTCCACAACGCTTCGTTCCACGAACCTTCGACGCCGCTGCCCAGACGCAGGGCCGCCAGCAGCGCCAGCACCCCCAGGCGCGCCAGCAGGTTGTTCCGCGTATAGAGCCACACCAGGCTGCCGAAGAGCGCCATATTTGCAAGGACCAGAATGATGACGTCGCTCCGCTCCGCCGAGACGGGCAGCCCCCAGCCCCACCGGGCGGCCGCCAGCAGGGCTGCGATGCCGGCGACGCCGGACAGACAGACCATGCGGTTCTGCCGGTCCGAAAACCGGTCAATGCGCATGAAGAGCGCACAAAAACAGCCCCAGCCCGCCAGTTGCAGCAGCGAGGAACCCCATCCCGGCAGCGTTCCCGTCACCCCGGAACGCAGGTTGGCGAGAGCAACGGCGAAAAGCGCCAGCAACGCCCACCTGCGCACCACGACCGTCAGGATCAACGCCACCGATTCACCCCGCTGCTCCAGCCGCTTACGCAGGGCCAGCGGGAAAGCGGCCCCCATCGAGAAGAGGAAAAACGGGAAGACCAGATCGACCCACGTAATTCCCGGCACCGACGGATCGAAACGGAACGACGGTGGCGGCACCTGCGCATGGAACAGCCATGCAGGAAGTTCGGCGTGCCATAGGATCTGTCCCGACAGCACCATTCCCACGATAGCCAACCCTCGCAGCAAATCGACCGCATAAGCTCGCTTTTCCATCTGCAAGACGTGTTATTTCAGGTATTTCTGTTTCTTGAGGTAATCGGTCCAGATCACATACCCCACGGGGTGGAGGTGGATTCCGTCCTTCGTCAGGTCGATGCGCAGTTCGCCGTCGGCATCGGAAAGCAGCGGCACCAGATCGACGAACGTACACCACGGCTTGGCGTCACACAACTGCACCAACCGCGCATTGAGCGTCCGCACCTGCGGATTATGCCCCTTGAGTCCGGGATAGGCCAGCCGCCGGGTATTGACCGGCAGCACGCTCTGAATATAGAGCCGGCAGCCGGGAACGGCCTCGTGCACCATGTCCGCCATGCGGGTGATGTTCATCACGATCGTGTCGACGGGCTGTCCGCCCGTCAGGTCGTTGATGCCCGCCATCAGGAAGATTTTGCGGGGCTTGCTTTTCAGGATGTCGGGCAGACGGTCGATCATACCGAAGGTATTGTCGCCGCCGATGCCGCGGTTCTCGACGTCGCCGCGTTTGAGCAGCAGGCTCCACCACCCCTGCTCGGTAATGCTGTTGCCGAGAAAGACGATCGCCCCCTGTTGCAGCCCCTCTTCGTCGTGGGCCGCACGGCGGGTATCGTAGTAGGCGTTATGGAATTTCTGCGCCGAAGCGCCGGATGCCGCGAAAAGGGCGGCCAAAAACAATATTACGATGCGTTTCACAATCAGTCTTTTTTAATTACGCCGTCGATACCGGTCTTGACATAAGACCACTGATCGGCTTTTTTCAGGTGAATCATATCAAACAGGAAATAACCGTCGCAGGCATTGATGCAGGCGGTGACCGAGGCGGTGATGGCCCGGTTCTCCTCCTCCTGCGGCACCTTGTCGTCGGCATCCCAGTTTCCCACGTCGGGGCCGCCGGCCACCATCGGGCACGCTCCCATCGTACGCTCCTTCGCCAGCAGGCAGAATCCCTGCATGGTCCATTCGGTCGTGCCGTAAACACGCGCCGGAGAGGCATAGGCCCCGATCAGCATCTGGTCCATCAGGTCAGCATAGCCGTAATCCATATATTTTTTCGTAGCCCATGAAAATTTGGACGAAGTGTCGTAATCGGGGCTGGCCCAATTGACGCCCACATCATAGTAGCTGGCATACCAGCCCCCGACGTATACGCCGAACTTGACCGACGGATTGACCGACTTGACGGCGGCGCGCGCCTTCTCCATAAAGTCGTGAATCACCTTCGCCCGGAATTCGAGCCACTGCTTCATATGCACAGGCTCCGGCGAGGGTATGCCCGAAGTATGGCCCGCAGGCAGAATGTCGGCGGGGAAGCTGGCAACCGACCGGCCGATATACTTTTCGAACTCCTTGCGCGTATAATTCGAGAAATCGCTGGTAAATCCGTCGAAGCGCCCCCGGTCGAGGAAGATTCCCGCCAGTCCGTCATAGGCCGCGAGGTCCTTGAGCATCGAACAGAGATACTCCTGCACTTCGGGCAATACCGGATTGAAGAACTTGGCGGACTGCGAAGTGGACATGATGTTCGTAATGCCGCCCGCCAAATTCAGATCGGTCGTCCATGCCCGCTTGGCCTCATCCCGAAAAACGACTCCGGTGCCGCCCAGCGAAGTCTGGTTGCCCCCCGTAAAGGTATTGATCGCGGCGTGAATGCGCAGGTCGAGCGACTTTCCGGCGTCGATAAACGCCTGCAGGTAGTCCCATGTGGCCGTGCGTTCGACTTTGGAATATCCGCCCGGCAGCCATGCGCCGAGCCACTCCACCTGATCGACCACCGACGTACGGAAAAGCACGTCGCCGGTAGTAGGCCGCACATCGACTACAATATCGGTGAATCCGGCCTCCCGGGCCTTGGTCAGATCGCGCAGTATATTCTCCTTGCTGTTGGCGAAATCGGGAAAGTTGGCGGCGGCATCGACCCAGATGAACCGGGGTTTCTCCACCCCCGGCTCCGGATCGGGATCGGGGTCGGGATCGGGCCACTCCCATTCGGGTTCCTTCGAATCCGAACCGCACGAAACAGCCCCGTATCCCAGCGTCAACGCCGCCAGAACCGCCGCAAACCATTTGATATTCTTTTTCATCTTCAAAATTATGCTTGTTTTAGGACATGCATCCCCGGTCAGAGGGATGCAGGCAAAAGGGATGTTACTTATCGACACAATCCCACTGTTCGGCACGGATATAGTTGGTATTTCCGCCGATCCAGTAAAGATAGAGATAATAACCGTCAGACGACTGGCTCAGCAGGATATCGCAGCTCGCCGTTCCGGAAACAGCCAGATATTTAGGCGTCGACGCATAGATCTTGGCTTTCGTATTGTCGAACGTCCCGGTGAAGAGATTGCGGTCTCCGACATCGAGCAGGATGGCACGCGATGCACTGTAAGCGAAGTGCGAACCGCCGAACACGGCGACGAACGGACTCTTATTGAAGACGGCGCACGACACATTGGCAAAATTCGAATTGGCGTCGTTCGCGCCTTTGTCGATAAATGCCACACGCGAATTGGTCGCTCCGTCGATCCACTCCGCCCCATTGGTCGAATAGCTGGCTTTGAAATAAGGTCCGGTAATATCCGTCGACAGATATTCCACATCGACATTGCCGCCGTTCCAGAGTCCGCAACCCGCAATCGTAACCTTTTCGGGAGTACCCCAGACGCCATCGGTCACGATGATACGGACGAACGAACTTGCCCAAGCCCAGCAGTTGATCGTGACGACGGCGTCTGCGTCTATATCGCCCTTGATCGAAATCTTGCTGCCGATCTTACCGCCCGTGGCATTCGACCAGGTCATGACCTCCTTCGGGGTATCGGTAACATGATCCAGACGATAAATGGTCTGCGACGCACCGTTGGCGGCAATCGAACACATCACGATATGGTTGGCTTCATCCGAAGTGATAGCGCCTCCACCGAGATTGATGCCGCCCATATTCACCGTTCCGGCCTTGACACCGGTAAGCTTGTTGACATAAACGATCTCGCTCTCGCCGGAACAAATAAGCAAGTGATCGCCCAAAATGCCCAGCGTATAATTCGTCGTTCCGCTCATTCCGTAATCAGTCTTGAACGTTTCGGAAACGAACAGGTTCTTCTGACTGCCCGAACGAATACCGGTCGGAACCTTCGCCGGAACCTCTTTCTTAACGGTGTAAACCGTCTTGCTTACCCCGTCATACGCAGTGACGGTCAGCTTGGGCGACGCATTCCAGTCGATAACCGTCGTTGCCGGATCGGGTGAAATCGTAGCATGATACGAAAGCCGGTAGGTTCCCGTACAAGGTTCGATATTACCGGCTGCGATCAGCGACACCTCTTTGGTTTCCTGATCAATGATGGCGTTCAAACCCTGCGACGGAAGCGACAGCTCCTCCAGCAGACAGGCTTTGCTCTTCACGATCCGCCCCCTGACTTTATAAACCTTCTTTTGCTTGAGCTGATCGGTAACCGTAATATAGTTGTCCTCGTTCAAATTCATATAAAGGACCGCAGGGTCCACCGTAACATTGTCGTCGAGATTCAGGCTGATGCGCATTTTGTCGAGCATCTTACCGCTCACGACATCATCGCTGCTCTCCGGATAAAACCACGGAATCTCGACCGTGATCTCATCGCTGCCCTCCGCCGGATATCCTTTGAATTCGCCGTAAAATTCGGCTGCCCCCTCGCTATTGTTCTTTACGAATTGGGCGGTTACGCTGTTGATGCCGTTACGCGACACGGAAGGCAACAGCTCGTCGGGCTGGTGACAGCCCGCAAAGAGCAGACCGGCCGCCGTCAGGAAAGAAAATATGGTATTTTTCATAATTGTAATTCAAGATTTATTTCCACTCGTCATACTGTTCGATAGCCGAGTTGTTCGCCAACTCATCGTAAGGAATCGGGAATACGTAGGTCTTCGCCAGGAATTTACGGTCCTGCAAATCACAATCCACATACTCGAATTTGAAAGCGCCCTGATGCGGCGTGATCTTCAGTCCGTGCACACGGTAACCGTTATACTCCTTGTCGGCGAGTTTCCAGCGGCGCATGTCCCAATAGAGGTGCCCTTCATACGCCAGCTCGATCTTGCGTTCCTGACGTATCGCTTTGAAAAGATCGTTCCCCGAAAGGCCCGAAAGAGCGGGCAGATTCACACCGGGACGCTGTCTCACGGCATTGACATCCTCCAAAGCGGCCCCCGAAGCGCCCAAACGATAGTTCGCCTCGGCACGGATGAGGTAAATTTCAGCCAGACGAAGTTCCACCCAAGTCTGCGTGCTGACCTTGATAACCGAGAAATCGGTGTGGCTTTCATCGAGGTATTTGCGCAGATAATAACCGGTAGTAGTACGTCCCTTCGGATAGGTGTCGCTACGATAATCCATATACTGCCCGTAAGTACCTCCAACGCTGTTGGTCATTGTATGCCCCTTCCATTGCGCTCCGTGATAAAGAACCGTCGCAGCGAAACGGGGTTCCAGCTGATCGTAAGGAGGCAACTCGGTCGTCTCGCCGTGCCATTTGCTCCAATCTACGGTTTTGCCGTCCTTCGACTGATACGATTCGACCATCTCCTGCGTCGGGCAGCCTTTACCTCCGTCGTTGTCCATATCGCCGTAAGGAACATAGTCGTTATCGAAAGTATGATTGGGACCCGTTACCAGATAGTTGTATTCGAGAATCGACTCACTATTCCCCCCTTTGAAAGCATCCTCGTACTTATCGGTCAAAGAATAGACCTGCAACTTGAAAACCGAATCCGCCGCGTCTTTGGCATCCTGCCAGCGTTCGGCATAAAGCATCGTCCGTGCAAGCATGGCCCAAGCCGCGCCGCGCGTCACACGCTCCTTGTTGGCCGCGTCCCAGCGCACCGGCAATACCGAAGCCGCATACTTGAGGTCCGAGGCAATCAGATCCCAGGTCTCGGAGGCAGAGCTGCGGTCTTTATTCTTCTGGAGATTCATATCCGTATAGAGGATTACCCCTCCATGCCGTTTGGCCAACTGAAAATAGACGAATGCGCGGAAAAAACGGGCCTGCGCCTCAAGTTTAGCATTCTCTTCCGCCGAGAACGTGGAATGTTTCCGCATGGATTCCAAGAACTCATTGATACGGCGGATACGCTCATATCCACCCGTCCACGCATCGAGCAGGTTGCCCGTCGACGACATCGTTTCAGGCGTAAACACATAATTATTGGAGTCTCCGGCCTTATTGCCCGGAACGTACGAACCGTATTTGAAAGTTTCGGTAAGTCCCTCGGTCAGATTACCTTGAAACTGGGCGGAGCCGAACTGTCCGTAACGGTCAATATACGGATAAAAACCGTTAAGGTAAAGCGTCGCCGTGTGTATATCGTTCCAAACCACCTTGTCCGAGATACTGTCATGCGGCGTGGTATCGAGGAAATCGTTGCAACCGACTAAAGAGAACGTCAGCAACGACATCATGGCTATTTTAATTCCTGTTTTCATAATTTCTCCGTTTTTCATGTTAGAATGCCAAGTTTACACCGAACGAGAAGATACGCTGCTGCGGATAATAACCGTTCGACACCCCGGGCTGTTCAGGATCAATGTTGAATTTGGTCAGTTCACTGACAGTCCAAAGGTTCTGTCCTTCGAAATAGATACGCAGACGGTCGATGCCGATCCGGCTCATCCATTTCTGCGGGAAGGTGTATCCGATCTGCAAATTCTTCAGACGCAGATAATCGCCGCTGCGATACCAGAAAGTCGAAGAATAGGCATTATTCGAACTGGCCTGCACGATACTCAGACGCGGGAATTCGGCATTGGTGTTATCTTCCCGCCAAGAGTTCTCCACAAGGTATTTCGGCGAATTGCCTCCGTGATAGAACGGCTTGGTCATCTGCGTGTTGTCCATGATTCCTCCGCTGTACACACCCGTCAGAGCCACATCCCGGCCCAAGCCTGCCTGAAACAGGAAAGAGAGGTCAATGCCTTTCCAATCACCCGAAAAAGAAAGGCCTCCCACAAATTTGGGATAAGCGGCGGCCCCGACATAACCGCGGTCCTGTTCATAGGAAATCACACCGTCGCCGTTGCGATCGACATACTTAATATCGCCCACACGAACGGCTTTACCCACAATCGTCGGAGAATTGTCGATCTCCTCCTGGCTCTGGAACAAACCGGCGGAGATAAAGCCGACCTGGGCGCCGACCTCCTTACCCGTAAGCTTGAGCCAATCGGGCGTATTGGCGGCATCGTTATAGTGCAGCCATTTACGCTTGGTGTATGTACCGGTCAGACTCACGTTGTAATTGAAATCTCCGACACGGTTACGGTGGCTCAACGTAATCTCAAAACCCTTATGAGCTTGTTTATTGCTGTTTTCATACTTCGGATAATAACCGCCGAAAGAGCTGGGATAGGTGGCAGTCACACCACTCAGAATATCATAGATGTATTTATAGAATACATCGAACTCAACACCCAGTCTGCCGCCCCACATGGACAGGTCGAATCCTCCGTTATATTGCAGATTCTTCGCCCATGTCAGATTCTCATTCGCCAAACTCGAAGTAAGCATTCCGTCGACACCGACGCCTCCGAGGACAACGGCCGGAGTATCCAGAAAGCCTAATGTATTCAAATACGAATAAGCGCTGATACCCGTCGTACCCGTAAGACCGATACTTGCACGCAACTTCAAGTTGTCGATCGCTTTGGAATCGAACCAAGGCTCATTAGATATTCTCCAACCGACCGATGCGGCAGGGAAAGGAGACCAGCGTTTTCCATCAACCATACCGCCGAACAGATAACTGCCATCATACCGGCACGACAATTCGACAAGATACTTATTGGCATAATCGTAATTGACACGGGCCGCGAAACCGGCTTTGCGCGCAACGGAGCTCATACCGTTGATCGACATCTTGTCGGGAATGCTGGCGTATTTGAGTTCGGCAAGTTCCTTGATCGAAAATCCTTCTCCGTAAGCGCTGAAATTATTGCCGTCGTTAGAGTAGGTCTCCATCAGCAGGATTGCAGAAACATTATGCTTCCCGAAGGTGTTGGCATAATTAAGCGAAGCGTTAGTCGTAATCTGCGTGTTGCGCGTAAGCCCCTCCGTCAGCGAATTTTCGGATTTTTTACGCGAATCCCAGTTTTCAGCATAGGAAATATTGCCGTCAAGAGTCGTGGGAAGCGTTGCAACCATCGTACGGAAAGGCGTGGAATAAATCTTGGAATAGGTCTGCGAATAGTCATAAGCCACCATGAATTTCGCAGACAAACCCTTCAGGAAAGGAAAATCATACTTAAGCGAAACATTCGACTGAAAATAGAACGTATTGCTTTTTGCATAACCCGACTCCTCGGAAGAAGCGAGCGGACTTACGGTAGCGCTCGAAGTATTGGTCGAAACAGGCAGCCCGTTATAATTTTCGGGCACGTAAGGATGCGCACGCATAGCCTGCTGCGCGATATTGTTCCAATCGGCGGGATCGCCCGAAAATCCGGGACGATTGCTGCGCTGCACACGACCGGCCAGATCCACGGCCATCGTCCAGTTCTTGGCAATCTTGGCTTCGATATTCGAACGGATATTAATACGGTCGAACGAGAAATTCTTCACATTGCCCTCCTGATCGAAGTAACCGATCGAAGTAAAGTACTTGATTCGCTCGTTGCCGCCCGTCACATTGAGGTTGTGCGACTGGTTGTACCCCGTACCGAAAGTCTTTTCATACCAGTTCGTATTGCCCCAGCCGTCGCTCGGATCGCCGTTGAGCATCATGTCGATCTGGCGCTGCGTGAAAATCGGCGTGTCTCCGTCCATTTCACGGGCTTTGTTATACCAATAGGCATACCCCGGACCGTCGAGCATTTCGAGCATTACGGCATTCTGGCTCAAACCGAAAGTGCCGGTGTAGGAGATCTTGGCCGGAGCGGCCTTGCCCCTTTTGGTCGTCACGATAATGACAGCCGAGGCATCCATACCGTAAATCGCAGCCGACGATGCGTCCTTGAGCACCGAAACGCTTTCGATATCATTGGGATCAATCTGGCTGAAATCGCGGGCTACACCGTCCACAATGTACTTTGCGCCGCTGCCTCGCACCAAAATGCTGGCGCCGTCGCTGCCGGGCTGTCCCGACTGCTGCAAGGCCACCACGCCGGCGACACGCCCGCCCAGCATATTCGTCACATTTCCCATCGGCGCCTTGAGCAGTTCCTTGCCGTCGATTTGCGAAACGGCGCCCGTAATGCTCGCGCGTTTCATCGTACCGTAACCGACGACAACGACTTCATCGACTCTGGCAGAGTCTTCCTTGAGAGAAACATCAATGGAGGTAATTCCCCCCCACGGTTTTTCGCTCGGACACCATACCTAAATACTGAAACTCCAATGTGTTGCCAGGTTTAGCAGCGATGGAATACTGACCCTGGAGGTTGGTAATGGCACCCGTATTGGTACCTACGACGATAACAGTTACGCCCATCAGAGGGTGCCCGCTCTCATCCGTAACCGTTCCCGTCACCCGCGTCTGGGCGGAAGCCGCACCGACAACAAGCAATGACATCAGAAGCGCCATGCACTTCCTTGTCAGGGAATTCTTGAAAATAGAGAAGAACTCTTTCATAGAATTACATTTAAGGTTAAGTTTTTAGTTGTTTTATATTGGTTGCAGATCAGTTGCTTCCTTCGGCGATTCCGGCCGCCAGCTCCGACCACCAGCCGCGGTTGATGATATGGACGATATCGAAGATCATCAGTCCGTCGGTGTCGCGGAGCGCCTGCGCCACAGCGCGGGTGAATTGCGCTGCGTCGCCCTCGTACTGCTCGACGTAGATCGAGCCTGTCACGGGAACCACGCCGCAGGTGATTTTCTTCGCCCATTCGGCGCCGCCCTCGATGCAGTACCAGTAATTCTGTTCGTCGGACATTCCCGCTTCGGTACGCTGCCCCACGGCTCCGTTGGCCTTGTCGACTTCGGCTTTGGTAACCAGCGTATAGTAAAGTCCGGTCATATAGATGTCGAGCAGGTCGGCATAACCCGTATTCTTGTATTCGGGCGTCGCCCAATCGAAATAGCGGGCGGGATCGAACTGCTCGCTGGCCCAGTTGACGCCCACGTAATAATAGGTCGGGTACCATGCGCCCGTATAGTCGCCGATCAGCAGCCGGGGATTGATCTCCTTGAGCTGCCTGTGGGCTTCGGTCACGAAATCCTTGATAACCGATGCGCGCCATTCGATCCACTTGCGGAACAGCGGGCCCTGCGACCAGCTCCACTTGCCGTCGGCATCCTGCGTCCAGCGGAGTATATCACCGGGATAATCGGCGACTTTCGTTCCGGCGTAAGCTTCGAAAAGCTCCTTCGACAGCGGACTGAAATCGGAGGTGATATTGTCGAAACGCACCCGGTCGAAGACGATGCCGTCCACATCGGGATACTTCCCGGCGAACTCCTTCAGAATCGCCAGCTCGTACTCCTGCACTTCGGGATTCGCCGGGTTGAGCATGCCGTTGTAGTTGCTCTTTATTTCGCTGATGGGCACGATTTTACCTTCGGTGTACACCTGCGACTGCCAGTCGGCATGATCGCCGTAGATGATTCCCCGGTCGAAATAGTTGTGACCGCCGGCAAACACGTTGAGCGACCCGTGCACGCGCATGCCCAGCTTGTGTCCCTCCTCGATGAAATAACCCAGCAGATCGTAGTTTTCAGGACGGGTCACACCCTCCCATTCGCCCATGTAAGGCGCTATATCGCTCTTGTAGAGCGTTTCGCCCATGATCGACTTCACGTCGACCACGACATCGGTAAAGCCCATGTCGTGGATTTTGGACACATAGTAACGAATCGAATCGGGATGACTCAAAGTCGCATAATTGGCTTCGCAGTCAAACCACATGTAAAGCGGTTTCGACGGCTGTTTTTCCTGCGCGCAGGAGACGGCAGCAAAGGCTGCCAGCCAGATGAGGAGAAGTTTCTTCATATGATTCTTTATGGATTAGTTCACTTCGGAGATGACGACCGCCGTCGAAATTTTGCGCTCGACGATCACCTCGGCGCTGCCCGTGTCGCTGGGACGGTTGAGCACCTTGCCGTCGCTGCCGACCATGGTCGAAGATCCGCCGCCGTCGAGATTGACCGCCTCCGACCGCCTCCTGCGGAGTCCAGAGCGCCGCGCCGGGCGTCTTCGAAGTCGGCGGCGCGGACATATACGTATTCGTACGTTCGTCGTTGTCGAGCGCGGACGGGAAGGCATAAGGCTTGTTGCCGTCGTCGAGCACGCAGTAAATCCAGTGCGTCTCGAACCCTCCGGACGCCATCTGCCCGAACGAAGAACGCACGGGATAAACCGTCTGGTTGTTGCGTGTCACCGTCTGATTCTCGATCGACTTGACGGCACCGCCGGTAACAAGCAGGCTCAACGAATTTCCGGCCCACCAATACCCGGCATTGGTCGTCACACAGGCCGTTCCCCGGTTGGCCGAAGCGAATTCGGCATGAATGCGCGACGGAGTTTTCTGTTGAGGCAGATGCACGGCGTTGAAGCGCAGTTTGGGATTGGCTTTCAGATCGGCCACGGCCACGAATCCGAGGCATTGTTTTCCGCCGCCCAGATCGTCCGCAAACTCGGTTACGGTCAGTCCGGCAGGATAATCGCCCGGTTGAGGGTCGGGATCAGGATCGGGTCCGTCGGGAAATTCATAGTCGGGCGTTTTCGAATCGCTGCCGCACATACAGCACACGGCGCAGACGCAGACAGCAAGCAGAGCGAAGCCAAGAATTTTCAGTTTCATATTTCAGTCAGCATTGAGTTTTGGTTCGGACACCTTTTCTTCGTACATTTTAAAAATTAAGAATTTCGGGCAGGTCGCTTTTGTACGATTTGATTTCACCTTTTCAAAACAAAAATAGAAAGGATTCTTCCAATGTGCCTGATAATCCGAAGAGCAAAACCATTTAAAAAAGACACTTTTTTTTATTTGTCAAAATACATCAGCCGAAATATCAAATACAACATACTAAAAAACAACGAATTAAATTCGATTATCATTCCATATATTTACAAAGTAAACTTTTTAAATAACGCGATTATTTATACAATCTGTTTTTTATTTCTTTTCGATTTACTATTTTTGTCAGGCACACCAAATAATGGCAAGGACAATGTTACCTCCTTTTACATCCGCATCCCACGACGGCGATCTGGGTTGTTTTGTACGAAACATCATTCTGAACTCCATTTTTCAGAAAGGGCAATTCATCATTCCCGACATCGCCAGCCAAACCGGCTTCAGCGTCACGACAATAGCCAAGTATGTCTCCGAACTCTATGCGGAGGATATTTTGGAAAAGGGAGACTGTTTGAAGACCAATAAACGGGGACGAAATCCAGTCCTTTATCGGGTGAAATCCGAAACCTACTATTTTTTGGGTGTCGACCTCAAGCCTTTCGAGTTGATAATCGGGCTTATGAACCTTACGGGGGATATGGTTTGCATAGAGCGCATCACAGATTTTCGCTTCGAAAATACACATAATAAACTGGATGAAATATGTACGCATATTTCGCAGTTCATGCTAAAGTTTCAAAGTCAGAACGCCGGCAAAATAGCGGGCGTCAATTTCAATATTGGAGGGCGGGTCAATTCGCATTTAGGAACGAGCGCCACGATTTTCAATTTCGAGGAGACACGCGAAGTGCCGCTGACTCTTTTGCTCAACGAACGTTTGGGCATTCCGGTTTTCATCGAGAACGACACCAAAGCGATGGCTTACGGCGAGTATGTATCCGAAAACAATGCCTCGCAGGAGAATGTGATTTATGTCAATATCGGATGGGGACTGGGACTCTGCATTATCATAAATGGAGAAATATATTATGGAAAGGACGGCTATTCGGGAGAATTCGGACATATCCACATGTATGAAAACAACGTGATGTGTCATTGCGGAAAAAAAGGATGCATTGAAACGGAAATCTCGGGAAGCGCCGTTTGCCGTAAACTCGTAGAAAGAATCTACAATCACGAGGCGTCGGTTCTTTCTAAAAAGGTGTGGAACGGAAACATGATTACGATAGAGGACATTATTGAAGCTGCGAAACTGGAAGACCCGCTTTGCATTGAGTTGGTGACGCAGGCCGGGGGTGAGCTTGGGCATCAGTTGGCCGGATTGATCAACCTTTTGAATCCCGATCGTATCATCATTGGCGGCAGAATGTCAGAAATTGCTCCTTACTACTTTTTACAGCCTGTGAAGCTTGCCGTGCATAAATATTCGCTTCGGCTGATGACCCAGCAACTGTCCATCGTTCCTTCGCGGTTAGGGGGCGATGCCGGAGTTATAGGAGCCTGTCTGATCGCACGAAAAAAGATGATATGGAACAAATTGTCGATATGCAAGAGATGAAAATAGTAAATGCCGGGAGCATCAAACAAACAGCCCCGCATTCGTGTCATATTTATTTTCGTCTCGAAAGAAACAGCACGGCGATTCCATCGCCCCGATTAAATTCTCCGTCAGCGAAACGTTTCGCGAAATGCGGATTCAAGGAAAGCGGCAGGACGCCTGCGTCGCAGGCAGCAATCCTCGCAGGTGGGGCAAGCGAGGCAATAGCGGCAGGATAACGCTCCGGGCCTGCAAGAGGCGAAACGGGTTCCGAAAAAGAACCGGAGGAGGGGGGGGGTAATTAGAAGCCCGGCCATACCG
>ENA-ORRA01001752-ORRA01001752.1-human-gut-metagenome-genome-assembly--contig:-NODE-1752-length-13703-cov-3.191090_pt1 | contig 13703 bp, 8 predicted proteins | sample MGYA00242169_ERZ509122 | MGnify/ENA primary metagenome ERZ509122 (study PRJEB26280, sample SAMEA2338650) | human gut metagenome | biome: human gut; feature: human-associated habitat; material: faeces...
CGGCACGACCATGAATCGTATGAAAACCATAGGCATTCATATAATAAGGCAGACGGCTGGAGCAACCGATACCTGAAATCACGGCTGTCTCGTAGGGAGGCACTCCGATTTCGGCCATAGCCTTGTGCAAAGAAGCCAGAAAAAAATGGTCTCCACACCCGGGACACCAACGCGGCAATCCCTTTTTATAATCTTTTGCTGTATATTCGCTCATTTTCTTTTATTCTTCTAAGTTTGACTATTTGTTGTAAATCTCGGTAAAGGCTGCCACCAACTCGCTCACGACAAAAGGCTGGCCTTTCACCTGATTGAACTGATAAGGCACAAAACCGTCTACTTTCATACGCAGATATGCGGCAAATTGCCCTAAGTTCTGCTCGGCTACCACGACTTTCTTATACCGCTTCAGCACTTCCGCCGTATTGGCAGGCAAGGGGTTCAGGTAAGAGAAATGAGCCAAAGCCACTTTCTTGCCTGTAGCCACCATTTCATCCATGGCCGAATGCAAATGGCCGTAAGTACCGCCAAAGCCTACTATCAGCAGTTCGGCATCGTCCACGCATCCCTGCACCTCCACATCAGGCACCGGAATTCGGGCCACTTTCTCTGCACGCAAACGACACATCTTGTCGTGGTTCTCGGGATCGGTGCTGATGGCTCCTGTCCGGCCGTCCTTCTCCAACCCGCCGAGAATATGCATATACCCTTCTTGTCCGGGTATGGCCCAGTAACGCACTTGCGTGTCGGGATTACGCATGTATGGCGTGTAGCTCCCGGCCATTTCCGGAGTGACGTAAGGGGGACAAATATCGGGATAATCGTTCAAATCGGGCAGTTTGAAAGCACCGGAACCGTTGGCCACAAAGGCATCGGTGAGCAACACCACCGGCGTCATGTGCTCCAAAGCCATCTTCGAGGCATAATAGGCCGCATCGAAACAATTCGTAGGCGAAGTGGCTGCAATGACCGGCATCGGCGATTCGCCGTTGCGTCCGAAAAGGGCTTGCAACAAATCCGTCTGCTCGCTCTTCGTGGGCAAGCCCGTGGACGGGCCTCCGCGCTGCACGTTCAGTATTACCAACGGCAATTCCGTAATCACGGCCAGATTCATGGCTTCCGATTTCAAACATACGCCGGGTCCCGAAGTAGAAGTCACTGCCAATGCACCGGCAAAGGAAGCACCGATGGAAGAGGCACAACCGGCAATCTCATCCTCGCACTGTACTGTGGTCACGCCCAAACTTTTATGTTTGGACAATTCATGCAGCACGTCCGTAGCCGGCGTAATGGGATACGACCCCAAGAAAAGCCGCTTGCCGGCTTTCTCAGCCGCAGCGATAAATCCGTATGCAGTAGCCTTATTGCCCATGATGTCCATATACTTACCGGGATTTTTCGTCTTGGATTCCACTTTATAAGTATGTGCCACAGAAGCATGCGTATTTGCCCCGTAATCATATCCGGCCTGGATAACCTTTATATTGGCTTCTGCCACGGCGGGCTTTTTGGCAAACTTCTCACGCAACATATTGAACGCTATCTCCAGGTCACGGTTGAACAACCAGCACACCAGTCCGAGCGCAAACATGTTACGGCATTTCAAAATAGCTTTGTTGTCCATACCCGAGTCAGCCAGACAGACTTTGACCATCTGGGTGATAGGGGCAGCAATCACATCGTTTTTGATGCCCAACTCCTCTATCGGATTATCCGTCGTGAAAGCGGCCTTCTGCAAATCTTTGGCCTGGAAACAATCGGTGTCGATAATAATACATGCTGTAGATTTGGCATATCTGTACTGGGTCTTTAATGCTGCCGCATTCATCGCCACCAACACATCGCACTTATCGCCCGGTGTGTACACGCGTTGGGCACCAATGTGTACCTGGAAACCGGAAACTCCTGTCAACGACCCCTGCGGAGCACGGATATCAGCCGGATAATCGGGAAACGTACAAATGTCATTTCCTACCGTCGCCGAGACCGTAGAGAAAATATTCCCGGCCAACTGCATACCGTCGCCGGAATCACCAGAGAAACGGACCACTACCTGGTCCAGCTCTTTTACTTCTAATCTATCAGCCATACTTTTTGTAGCATTTATATGATTACTGTATATTCTTTCTACCTTAGGAATGCAAATATCGCAAAGATATGTTTAAAAACAAAATATTTTGCTGTTAAAAGCATTCCGGAATACAGATTATACTATAAAATCGTAATCTAAAAGCTTATTTATATAGCATTTCATCGTGCTTCTCTCACTTTTCAAAAGCATAAAGTTCGCAAAAGCACAGGAAAATGCATAAATATGCAAAGAGAGAAAGGCCGAGCCTTTCCCTCTATCTTATGAAAGTTTTGTCCCAAGTATTCGACTTTTTAAGCAGAAACTGTTAACTTTGCAAAACAGAAAGAGCCCCTGTAGTTCAATGGATAGAACTACGGTTTCCTAAACCGCCAATCCGGGTTCGATTCCCGGCGGGGGTACACGGTCTATTTCAAGGTAAAAGCTTGTGTTCCGGCTTTCACTTTGTATTTCTTCCCATTCACTTTCAATACATATTCCTTATCAGACACCACGCGTACGGTATCCCCGTCCGCCACGATGTCAGTATGCACATCGCCGAACCTCAAATTCCGGATACCTTGCTCGCCCCAACCTGTCTTACGCCATTCCACGAGCCGAGCCGTGGCATCTATATTATAAAACCCCAACACGTTCTCAATAAACAAAGAAATAGGCCCCAGGGCAGACCATCCGCAAAAGTCTTGAGCCACCAACGTCAAATTCTCACCGTCCACCCGCTGTCCGGGACGAGCTGCCGACGGAGAATAACATTCCCAAATGGAGTGGGGCTCGAAAGTCTTATAGGTTTCGGACATTTGCGCCAACAAACGGCGCGCATTCTCATGTGCCACATCATGATAACCGTAAGTCTCAAGTGCCTTGGTTGACATGTAAGCCAAAGGCAACCATACACCGCCCCTCCAATAATCTCCTACCGTCCCATTGTAGTCTGCGTCACTCCGCGACACGGACGGCCAAGGGTATTGACCACCGAACTCATCCTCGTCCTGTGCATATTCCACCAAACGCGCCGCTTGTTTCCGCCCCGGAACTTCTGCCAACATAGCCCAATACACAGCCGGTGTCCGCACTTTCACAAAGTCGCCCGTGGCCTCCTCTATGTCATAATAAAAACCATCCTCCGCATCCCAATAATACTTATTGAGCAAGTCCTTCTTCACTGCATACTCCCCGGCAAACTCCTTGGCCGTAGACGAGTCGTCCAAGACCTCGGCAATCCTTTCGATATAAAGTGCAGCCAAAGCCTGTTGGGCCAAGGCATCCATCCACAGCATCTCCCCGTTGCATCCCCGGCCACGCGGAGTATTGTCCATACCGCTCTGCACGTCGCCCCACAAATACCCTTTCTCCCTCCGTTCCAACATGACCGGCATCTTGGAAAAACGGCTACCGCCCCTCTTCAGTTTCTCAAACCAATAAAAATGGCGTTGTAGGTAACGATTGTCCTCTAACACATATTCCAAACGCCTTTTGTCGCCCGTCATCTTATAGTACTCATACTCCACCCACGCGAAAAAAGGAGGGTTGTCCGGATGCCAAATCTTTAAAGAGACCGGCTCTCCGTCCAATATCGTCTTATAGAAGTTATCCAAACTCTGTATGCCAGGGAATAGCGAAGGCGCATAGCGACAAAAAAGCACCATGAACTCGGTATCCCAAATCCAAATCGTGTCATCCCACAGGTTCTCATCCATATAGGGCGACTGGGGAATCCCGTTCTGATGTTTCACCCGCCCCCAGGCCAAATCCCAAGCTGCCCAATATAAATCCACCAAACCCGGTTCGGGGGAATAAACCGGTTGGGGCAACAAAGACTTGTCCAACCCTCTTCCGGTTTCAGGCTTGGCCTGCACACCCACTGCCATAACGGACAAAAGGATACCGGAAAACAAAACACTCTTTAATCCCATCATATCACATCTTTTATTTTGAAGACAAAGAAACCGCCCTTCCGGAACATTACCAAAAAGCTTTGCACCAAAAACAGACGGATATACTCCAGTATCATATACTGAAGAGAGTCCGGGCACAAAACAATACAGGGCAAGCCTAAGCCTGCCCTGCATCCAAACAACTTATAAACGAATTCTTTATTTCATTTCCGAATCGTTCTCCTTGATGCGTTGCCCCATAGTCAGGAAAGCTACCGGAGCCGCCATGAAGATGGAAGAACAGGTTCCGATTACCACACCGAGAATCATGGCAAAAGCAAAACTGCGGATACTTTCTCCACCCAAGAAGAAGATACACAACAATACGACTAACGTGGTCAACGAAGTATTGATGGTACGCGTCAATGTCGTATTCAAAGAATCATTGAACAAACGCTGACGGTCGCGGTTCGGATACAGATGGAGGAACTCGCGGATACGGTCGAATACTACCACCTTATCATTAATAGAATAACCGATAGCCGTCAAAATCGCACCGATAAAGGTTTGGTCGATTTCCAAAGAGAATGGCACCCATCCCCAACAAATCGAATACGCTCCGATAATCAACAAGGTATCTACCGTCAAGGCCACAACAGCACCGACCGAGAAAGCCACATTGCGGAAACGCAACAATATGTAAAGGAAGATAGCTATCAAGGCCAATACCACAGAAACAATAGCCCCGTAGGTTATGTCTTCTGCCACGGAAGGACCTACCTTTTCCGAACTGATAATAGAACCTCCGGCACGCTCGTCGCGGTTGATGAAAGTTTGCAAATCCAAATCCGAAGCCAACAAACCGCCGCCTTTGAGCGTTTCGAACAGCGTTGCTTCTATTTCGGAATCCACCTCCGTACCTTCTTCGTCAATCCGATAGTTTGTGGATATACGTACCGTCTGATGGTCTGTCCCCAAGGCTATAACCTGGATATTGGCATCCCCGAACTTGTTTTGCAACAAGGTGCGGACAGTTTCCGGCTCCACCTGCTTTTCGAACACAACTACGAAGTTACGTCCGCCGGTGAAATCAATACCTTTGCTCAAACCGCGTACAAACAAAGATGCGATACCTACCACCAACAAGACCCCGAATATCGTGAAGGATTTCTTATAAGAGCTCATGAACTTGTAATGTGTATCATGCAAGAACTTACGTGAAAGAGACGTCGTAAACGTCAAGTTCATCCATTTCTCCTTGTTCAGGAAGTGCTCGTACACGATACGGGTCAGATATACAGCCGTAAAGAAGGATACCAAAATACCGATAATCAACGTCGTGGCAAATCCACGGATAGGACCTGTTCCGAAATTATACAGGATGATACCCGTAATGATAGAAGTCAAGTTGGAGTCGAAGATGGCCGAGAATGCATTGGAATAACCGTCCGAGAGAGCCGCACGCACAGTCTTACCCGCACGCAACTCTTCTTTGGTACGTTCATATATCAACACGTTCGCATCTACCGCCATACCCAAAGAAAGCACCATACCGGCAATACCGGACATGGTCAATGCAGCCTGGAATGAAGTCAAAACCCCCAACGTAAAGAAGAAGTTCAATATCAAAGCACCATTGGCTACCATACCAGGAATAAGACCATACATGCCACACATATAGATCATCAACAGGATGAAAGCTATCACAAATGAAGTAATACCTTGGTTGATGGACTCTTGTCCCAACGTAGGACCTACAAACTGTTCGGAAACGATATGTGCAGGAGCCGGCATCTTACCCGTGTTCAGCACGTTGGCAAGGTCACGCGTATCTTCGAGCGTGAAATGTCCCGTAATAGAGGAAACACCACCGGTAATCTCATTCTGCACCGTAGGAGCACTATATACATATCCGTCGAGCACAATGGCGATGGCGCGCTTCACATTTTTCTTGGTCAAAGCTGCCCAACGACGGGCACCATCGGAATTCATCGTCATGCTTACGCACGGACGGCCATTCTGTTCGTAATCATCCTTAGCTTCTGTCACGACATCACCTTCCAAAGGCGCACGACCATTGCGTTCCGTAATCTTAATCGCATATAACTCGAAAATGTCTCCCATATTACCACTGCCTACAGGCTTCACTCCCCAATAAAGTTTCAGGTCACTGGGCAAGACTTCTTTTGCCACGGCAGAAGTGATATAGCGATTGACGGTAGCCGTATCACGCCAACTGGCATAACCCACTACACATCCCATAGGGCCTTGAGCAAATTGCAGCACAGAAGCCAAAGGATGGTTCTTCATAGCCTGTTCGTCCACAGCAGCCCCAGCCTTCTCTGCCGGAGTTCCGCTATTTCCCTTCAGAGCCGCAGCCAAATCCTTCACAGGAGCTTTCTTCGTAGAATCCGTAGCGTCCACTTTTTCAGCCGGTGTCAATTCAGCCATTGCCGTAGTGTCTGCCTTAACCGTATCGTTTTCTGCAATCGCAGCATGCTCTGCCGCCAAACGTGTATCCAATGTAGCCAGGAATGGGATAATCTCTTCCGTATTATAGGTTTCCCAAAACTCCAGATTTGCACTACCTTGCAACAATTTACGCACACGTTCCGGTTCTTTCACACCCGGCATCTCCACCATAATACGCCCCATCTGTCCTTCCAATGTCTGGATATTGGGCTGTACCACACCGAAACGGTCGATACGTGTACGGAGCACATTATAAGAATTGTCGATGGCAGACTGCACTTCGGCACGCAACACTTTCTCTACTTCAGAGTCGGAACTCTTGGTCGTTACTTTACCTTTCAACTGCTGCGTAGCAAACAATTCCGCCAAATTTCCATCCGGCGCCAATGCTTTGTACTCTTTCACAAATAAGGTAATAAAATCACTCTGGCTATTCTTAGCCCCTTCCGCAGCCTTCGCTACCGCCTTGTTGAATGCCGGGTCTTCTTTATGGTCGGCCAAAGCCTTTACCACTTCAGGAACAGACACCTCCAGAATGACATTCATACCACCTTTCAGGTCCAAACCCAGACTAATCTCCATTTCGCGACAGTCCTTCAGCGAATAAGCGCCCAACCACACCGGATTGTTCATCACGGAATCCAGATAGTGTGCGCCGGCTTCCTCTCCTTGCGTTTTCGTAATCTCATCCACCTTATTCATTTGATAAGTAGTTACAAATGAAAAAGATAAATAGAACACGCACACAAGGGTCAACAGTAAAGCGAAAACTTTAACAAATCCTTTGTTTTGCATTTTAATTTATTATTATGATGTTATTATTTAATAGCTAATCAGACTACAAAGGCGCAAATATAACGTTTTTTTCACATTAACGCCGCAAGTTAACAGATTTATTTATGCCCTAATCCTCTTTTTTGTGTTTTTTCAAGTAAGTAATCATCGGATAATGGTCAGACCACGGAGCTGTCTTGTCCACATGCGTCTCGTATGTCTGCCAATAGTCGGAAACGAAGATATGATCGATGCGAAAATAGAATCCTTTCTGATTATAAGACAAGCCCAGTCCGTTACCCGATTGACGGAATGCACTTTTCAACCGGGAAGACAGGCGATGGCAAGAATAGGATATGGGAGAGTCATTCAAATCACCGCAGACAATCACAGCCCTTCTCCCTGATTTTTCGACATAGTTCAAAACCGAATCAACTTGCGGTCCACGCAAACGACTCGCCCCGGCCATCTTCCGAACCAGTTCTCTGGAATTACTTTCCGCATGCCCATTCTCCGGATCTTTAATGATTTCCTTATATTTCATCTTATCCTCTGGTGTCAGCTTATAAGACTCCAAATGGTTATTCACCAACAATACAGTATCCTGACCGTATAGTAATTCTACGGCAAGACTGCCATTGGTCGTACTTTCATAGGCTATCCGATGTACGGACAATATAGGCAAACTACTATAGACGAATTGAGGCTCAGCCTTTCCATCATGCAGACGACGAATATGATAACCTGCCTTCGCCATGATGCTATCCACATACTCAGATTTAAGATTCTTAGGTGCTACTCCTTCCTGAAGACAGATAATGTCGGCCTCAGAAGCCACAAGATAATCCAAGATCGGGTACCGTCCTTCTGCATTCTTCTCTCCCCGGGCAAGGAACTCTGTATTATAAGTAAGCAATTTAAGCGCGTCTTCCGGGCGCTTCTCAGGCCAGTTCACCGGACAATAGTCATATATATAGGAAACAGACAGCAACATTCCGACAAAAGGCAACCAAACGTAACGAATGGAAAAAACCAGCCAAAAAAAGATAAAAGCTATATTAAGCAATAATAGCAGCGGAAATCCCAACCCGAATAGAGCCGCATGAGAATGAACCGCCGGATTCAATCCGGAACTCAGTCCGCAGGCCCACAACATGAAAGCCGCCATTATGTTTGCACCGATTGACAACTGTATCAATATACGTTTCAATGTATTCATCTTCAACGCTGACTGGCATCAAACAACTTACGTTTTTCTTCCTCTGTCAAACTTGTGTATCCGGATTTACGTACCTTCTCTAAAATATGGTCTATCTCTTCCGCCTCTGCCTTTTTACGAGCGTTATACTCATAATCATCCTTTCGCTCCCCCATAGAGACATTCATTTTAGGCTTCCGATAAGAAGAAAACCGGTCTCGTCCTCCGGCAAACCATTTCTTCAAGCGTTCCGCAGCGGATGTCCGATTGCCATAATATCCTCCACCGCTGTTTCTCCTCCAATACAAGATGAGCAACAAACCGAATATCATTCCTCCGAGATGGGCGAAATGAGCGACTCCGTCACCGGAGTTCCCCAAAGCGGAAAGCAACTCTATGACGGCATAACCTATCACAAAAAACTTAGCTTTAATAGGTACGGGAAGCGGAAAAATAAACAGGCGTTCATTAGGAAACGACATGCCGAAAGCCAACAAAATTCCATAGACTGCACCAGAGGCTCCGATAGTGGTCCAACGATTCAAATAGTCGCCCATGGAAATCACGGTATAGCCGATATTAACCGTATCGTACGCTCCCAAGCCTTGCCACAGATACTGTATATATTGCACTCCTTCCTGAACCAAACCGGCACCCAAGCCGCACACGACATAATAAAGCAAGAAGCGACGACCGCCCCAATAAGACTCCATCACCCGACCGAACATCCACACGGCGAACATATTAAAAAGGATATGCGTGACGCCACCGTGCATGAACATATACGTAAAGAACTGGTAGAAGTTGAAATCGGGAGCTAAAAAGAAGTGTAGTCCCAGCAAATTATCCAAATCCACACCATAGCGCACTGCTACCAATTTAGCCAAGAAGAACAAAAGATTGATTATAATCAGATTCTTCGTTACGGGAGGCATATTCATCATATTCACACTCTATTTTCATTATTCATTGAGACCGCAAAAATACTAATTTTATTCCATTTCATTTTAAATAATCCCTTCAAGCTTGTGCTTTTTCATAAAAAGAAATATTTTTTCAATGAAAAAGTTTGTTTTAACGGCTAATTTACATACATTTGCATGATAGGATACAAAATAAGCGAATTATTATCTACTAAATTATTTCATCAAATGAACAAAACAGAACTTATCAACGCCATTGCAGAGAACGCAGGCTTGAACAAGGCAGATGCCAAGAAAGCTTTAGACGCAACAATCAGTGCTATCTCTGAAGCATTAAAGAAGGGTGACAAAATCGCACTTGTAGGTTTCGGAACATTCTCCGTGAATGAAAGACCGGCCCGCACGGGTATTAACCCCAGAACGAAAGAGCAAATCACCATTGCAGCCAAGAAAATAGCTAAATTCAAAGCTGGTGCGGAATTAGCTGACGCACTCCAGTAATCAGAATAAATCTATTATGCGGAAAAAAGGGAGAAGCAAACTTTTGCTTCTCCCTTTTATTATGTATCTTTGCAGCCTGAATGATAAGGTAAAAACAAGGTTATGGAGATAGAAAATAAAATCGTATCAGCCGTAGTTCTCGGCATCAAAACTTTATACGGACAGGACATAGCTCCCGAAACGGTGCAACTCCAAAAGACGAAAAAAGAATTTGCAGGGCACCTGACATTAGTCGTTTTCCCTTTTTTAAAAATATCTCGTAAGAAACCGGAAGACACAGCCCAGGAGATTGGTCATTTCCTGAAAACGGAAATCCCTTCCGTCGTAGCCGATTTCAATGCCGTCAAAGGCTTTCTGAACCTTGTAATCGCTCCGGCCAGTTGGATCGGTCTGCTCACCGATATCCATCAAGATGCACAGTTCGGCCTGGCCGAAGCGACCGACCATTCGCCGTTAGTCATGATAGAATACTCTTCCCCCAACACCAACAAGCCTTTGCATTTGGGACATGTCCGCAACAATCTGTTAGGATGCGCTTTGGCCAACATCATGGCAGCCAATGGCAATCGCGTGGTGAAGACCAATATCGTGAACGACCGCGGCATACATATCTGCAAAAGCATGTTGGCGTGGTTGAAATACGGGAACGGTGCCACTCCGGAAAGTACCGGCATTAAAGGCGACCACCTCATCGGAGACTACTATGTGGCTTTTGACAAACACTATAAAGAACAAATCAAGGAGCTTATGGAAGAAGGTATGAGCGAGGAGGAAGCCAAAAATGAAGCCCCGCTCATCAAGGAAGCCCGCGAAATGTTGGTAAAATGGGAAAACAATGATCCGGAAGTCCGCGCCCTTTGGCGTAAAATGAACGAATGGGTCTATGCCGGCTTCGATGTCACCTATAAAGCCCTTGGCGTAAGTTTCGACAAGATATATTATGAATCGGAGACTTATCTCGAAGGTAAAGAGAAAGTTTTGGAAGGGCTTGACAAAGGACTGTTTTTCCGCAAAGAAGACGGTTCCGTATGGGCCGACCTGACTCCGGAAGGATTGGACGAGAAACTTCTGCTCCGTTCCGACGGAACATCCGTCTACATGACACAAGATATCGGTACAGCCAAACTGCGATTCCGCGACTATCCCATAGACAAAATGATTTACGTGGTAGGTAACGAACAAAACTACCACTTCCAAGTGCTTTCCATCCTGTTGGACAAACTCGGTTTCGAGTGGGGCAAAGACCTTGTACATTTCTCATACGGCATGGTGGAATTACCTAACGGTAAGATGAAAAGCCGCGAAGGTACGGTCGTGGATGCCGATGACTTGGTGGCAGAGATGATAGGTAGCGCACGCAAGATGTCGGAAGACAAAATCAACAAGCTTACGGATTTGAGCGAGGACGAAGCCAATGAGATTGCACGGATTGTCGGTTTAGGAGCCTTGAAATATTTTATATTAAAGGTAGACGCACGAAAGAACATGTTGTTCAATCCGGCTGAAAGCATCGATTTCAACGGAAATACCGGACCGTTCATCCAATATACGTACGCACGTATCCGTTCCATCCTGCGCAAAGCCTCCGAAGCGGGCATCTCCATCCCCGAAACGCTGTCAGCCCAAACGGATTTGAGCGAGAAAGAAATCAGCTTGATTCAAATGCTGGCCGACTTCCCGAACGTAGTAAAACAAGCAGGTTCCGACTATAATCCAAGCTGCATTGCCAACTATTGCTACGACTTGGTGAAAGAATACAACCAATTCTATCACGATTTCAGCATCTTGCATGAAGAGAACGAAAACAAGAAAACGTTCCGTCTGGTACTGTCTGCCGAAATCAGCAAAATCATACGTACGGGCATGGGCTTGTTGGGCATAGAAGTGCCTGAACGCATGTAAAAAACCTCCTCTTGCGATGGGGAAAAAGAAATTCTATGTAGTTTGGCATGGAGTCAGTCCGGGCATTTACACATCCTGGACTGACTGCAAACTGCAAATCAATGGCTTCGAAGGGGCCATTTATAAATCTTTCGACACCCAAGAGGAAGCCGAAAGAGCTTACAACACCTCTCCTTATCTTTATATCCAGAAAAAAAAGACTACCGCTCCGGCAGTTTCCGGAAACGCACCGACAGACGTGCCGTCTTATCGGCACGACACCGTGTTACCCCTTCCGCCCGAAGTCCCGGCCGAAGCCTTGGCTGTCGACGCAGCATGCAGTGGTAACCCGGGTCCGATGGAATACCGAGGCGTTTATCTCCGTACGGGCGAAACCGTCTTCCATTTCGGACCGGTGTATGGCACCAATAATATCGGTGAATTTCTGGCCATTGTACATGCCTTGGCTCTGATGGAACAGAAAAATATCCGGATGCCGGTTTTCTCAGACAGCCGAAACGCCATCGGTTGGGTCAAGCAAAAGCGTTGCAAGACCAAGTTGGAACGCAGCCCCCGTACAGAAGCTCTCTATCAAATGATAGAACGGGCTGAAACCTGGCTCAAGACCCACAAAACAGACATCCCCATACTGAAATGGGAGACGGAACGATGGGGTGAAGTCCCAGCCGATTTCGGCAGAAAATAATCATCTCCACTTGTGTATCCTAAAAAAGAAAAACGATGAAACAACGTATATCTTACCTTATTAAATTGTTTTTAGCCTTCCTGCTGTTCTTTGTGTTGCAGAAAATCGTATTCGTCTATTTGAACGAGCCTTTGCCGGCAGGCGATCTGTTCCAGGTCATCGTCCACGGGTTGGGGCTGGATGCTTCTACAACGGGATACTTGCTCATCTTTCCATTCCTCGTCGTATGGCTCAGCATTTGGATGCGTCGCATGAAGACCAAAGCCGTATTACGCCCTTATTTCATCCTTATTGCCATTCTGCTCTCGCTGATTTGTGTGGCAGACACATCACTCTACACATTCTGGAAATTCAAGCTCGACGCCACGATCTTCAATTACATGGACGCTCCCAAACAGGCTATGGCCAGTGTCTCCACCGGCTATGTCGTCATGCGCCTGCTTTGGATTACGGTATTCTCCGTTCTCTTGTCATGGACTTGCATCCGCCTTACGCCCAAAACATTCCCTGTTTTGCCCATCAATCTGAAAATGCTGCTTCACAATTTCACATACGTACTATTAGGCGGCCTTATCTTTTTGGCCATACGGGGAGGGGTAGGACGTTCCACCATGAATATCGGCAACGCTTATTTCAGTGAAAACACCTACATGAACCATGCTGCCGTAAACCCGGCTTTCAGCCTGATGTATTCTTGGAACAAATCCGAAAACTTCGCCGAGAAATACAATTACTTAGACGAACATAAACGGGCCGCCTGCTATGCACCGCTTTATCCGGCCTCGACAGAAGACTGCACCCGGCAATTGCTACGCGCCACACGCCCCAATATACTCATCATCATCCTTGAAGGATTCGGAGGAGAATATATAGAAGAACTGGGCGGAGCTAAAAACGTATCTCCGAATATAAGCCGTCTCATTCGCGAGGGCATCTTTTTCGACAACGTATATGCCAACAGTTTCCGCACCGACCGCGGACTGGTCAGCACGTTAAGCGGGCATATCAGTTACCCCACCACCTCCATTATGAAACTCCCGGCCAAGTCACGCCTTTTGCCCGGCATAGCCCGCACGTTGCAACAAGCAGGATACCAGACGGACTTCCTCTACGGCGGCGACATTAATTTTACCAACATGAGAAGTTATTTCACGACTACGGGCTACCAACACCTGACCAGTGACACGGACTTCAGCCTACAGGAACGCACTTCAAGCTCCTGGGGCGCGCACGACGAATACACATTCGACCGGCTGTATGAAATGCTCGAATCCCGACCGGCCGACCG
>ENA-ORRA01001758-ORRA01001758.1-human-gut-metagenome-genome-assembly--contig:-NODE-1758-length-13678-cov-3.207076_pt1 | contig 13678 bp, 7 predicted proteins | sample MGYA00242169_ERZ509122 | MGnify/ENA primary metagenome ERZ509122 (study PRJEB26280, sample SAMEA2338650) | human gut metagenome | biome: human gut; feature: human-associated habitat; material: faeces...
CGTCAATGACCAGCACCTTTCCGCCGCATTTTACAGGATTTTCCCCGTTCTTGGACTTGACCGGCACATGGCCGTTGACAATATGTCCCTCCTGGGGCGGCAGGCCGAACTCCTCCAGGATGCGGCCCACTGTATCCTCATCCTCCAGCATGGAGTAATAGGGATTCTTTTCTTCCCTGTGGGTCTCCTTGTCCGCCAGAAAATAGCGCTCAAAGGTAGCCATCTTATCCTTTCCGAACAAGGGCGAATCCTGATGGAGCCAGATATACCAGCATATATCCCTGCCTTTTGCCCGCTCTGCCGGGTCCACTGCCATGAACGCCTTTCTCACATAACCGTCCAGACACTCATAGAGGCTTTTGCCCTTGTAGTTCTGCCCGTATATATCCACCGCTTTAAAGCTGCCGTCCCTGTTTAAGGGGATGCAGCCGTGATACAGCAGGTTTCCGTTGTATACCTTGTAAAGGCTTCCCTTTGCCAGCAGGAAGCGCATATGCTGCTGAAGCTTTTCACAGTTCTGAAATGCGGCCGCAAGGCGTTCCATGATGGCGTTCTCCTCCGCCGTAAGCCTGTAAGGGTCAGCCGGATCCATGGTGGGAAAATGGTTGTCCAGCATTTCCTGCTCACCGCCTTCCAGCAGTATGGTTCCCTTGTCTAAATCTATGCGGTGCAGCAGGTTCCGGTCTTCCAGGCAGAACTCCGGATGTTCCTTTATGATTTGGCCCTCCACCTTGAACTGGATAATGGATATGGCCTTGTGCATCCTGATATTCAGTTCCGTCTCACTGGGGCTGCATGCATTCGCCCCTTTGAGCTGGAAGCAGGCACAGGGATCGCTCCCATAGGTGTCCAGGGCAAAGGTTGCTAACGGTAGCAGATTAATACCGTAGCCATCCTCCAGGATATCCAGATTGCCGTATCTGGCACAGATGCGGATTACATTTGCAATACATCCCTTCTGTCCGGCAGCCGCCCCCATCCACAGCACATCGTGGTTTCCCCACTGGATGTCCAGGGAATGGTAAGTCATCAGCTTGTCCATAATCATGTGGGGCCCCGGACCTCTGTCATAAATATCTCCCAGCACATGAAGATGATCCACAACAAGACGCTGGATCAGTTCTGCCAGGGCAATGATAAAATTCTCTGCCCGGCCGATCTCAATGATCGTATTGACGATGGCATCGTAATATGCTTCTTTGTCCAGAACTTCCGCTTTCTCTGTGATCAACTCCTCGATCACATATGCATAGTCTGCAGGAAGTGCCTTACGGACCTTGGAACGGGTATATTTGGATGCCGTTGTCTTGCATACTTCGATCAGACGATAAAGTGTGATCTTGTACCAGTTCTCCATGTCTTCTTCCTGTTTTTTTACAACCTCCATCTTTTCCTTCGGATAATAGATCAGTGTGGCAAGAGAACGTTTGTCGCTGTTGCTTAAGGTATGTCCGAATACATCATCGATCTTTTTTCGTACAGCCCCTGATCCATTCCGAAGAACATGGGAAAACGCATCGTATTCTCCATGAATGTCCGACATGAAATGCTCGGTACCTTTCGGAAGGTTTAATATAGACTGCAGATTGATGATCTCTGTTGAAGCCTTTGCTATAGTAGGATATAGCTCCGCAAGTCGCTGCAGGTATCTTAATTCTTCTTTTTTCATAGTATCTGGTATCCTCCTGGGAGTTCTCACTGCCAGATCAGCCTTCAGGATAAACGGCAGTATTTTTTATTTATTGTAAGCCCTTCCGGTATCATATATCAACCCGTAAAATCAAACAGTGACATCTGATTGGACTGCGGGATATCTCCAAAAAGATCCATATCATCCATCAGATCGATAACGGTCTTGCTGACCTTGGTACGATCACGGAAATCATCCTTGGAAAGGAATCTGCCTTTTGCGGCAGCATCCACAACTGCCTCTGCTGCCTTATCTCCAAGACCCTCTATGGTATCCAGAGCAGGCATCAGTTTATCTCCGATGATCTGGAACCGGTGTGCCTTTGCCTTATAAAGATCGATCGGCACAAAATCAAAACCTCTGGCGTACATTTCCTGTACGATCCTCATATCCTTCAGTGTATCCTGTTCCTTCTTGGATGCCTCATCACCTTTTTTCCGGATCTCCGCCATATAATATTCCAGACGTTCTTTTCCCATGCACATCAGTTCATAGGAAAAGGAAGTGGCACGGATACTGAAAAATGCTGCATAATAAGCCAGTGGATGAAACACTTTATACCAGGCGATACGATACGCCATCATAACATAGGCTGCCGCATGGGCTTTCGGGAACATGTACTTGATCAGCTTACAGGACCAGATATACCAGTCCGGAACATCATGCTCTTTCATAGTCTGGATCCATTCCTCACGAAGCCCCTTTCCCTTACGGACACTCTCCATGATGGTAAACGCCAGACCACTTTCCACTCCTTTTCCGATGAGATAGATCATAATATCATCTCGCGTACAGATTGCTGTGGAAATGGTAGCTGTACCATTCTGGATCAATACCTGGGCATTTCCAAGCCATACATCCGTGCCGTGGGAAAGTCCAGCAATACGTACCAGGTCGGAAAAATATTTCGGCTTGGTATCGATCAACATCTGCATGGCAAAGTCTGTACCAAACTCCGGGATCCCGAGGCATCCCAGCCTGCAGCCGCCGATATCCTCCGGGCTGATCCCCAGAGCCTGCGTTCCCGCAAACAGGGACATGACATCTCTCTGGTCCAGCGGAACTGTTCTTGCACTGATGCCGGTCAGATCCTCCAGCATACGGATCATGGTCGGATCATCGTGTCCAAGTATATCAAGTTTCAGAAGATTTCCGTCAATGGAATGGTAATCAAAATGTGTGGTGATGATATCACTGTTCACATCATTGGCCGGGTGCTGCACAGGTGTAAATTTCTCAATCTCCTCACCCATAGGCAGTACGATGATACCTCCCGGATGCTGGCCAGTGGTACGGCGGACACCGGTACAGCCCTTCACGATACGGTTGATCTCACAGTAACGCTTGTGCTGCCCCCGTTCCTCATAATAGTTCTTCACATAACCAAATGCGGTTTTTTCCGCAAGGGTACCAATGGTTCCCGCCTTAAAGGTCTGCCCTTTTCCGAAGATAACCTCTGTATACCGGTGAGCATTGGCCTGATATTCACCGGAAAAGTTCAGGTCGATATCCGGCTCCTTATCACCTTTAAAACCAAGGAATGTCTCAAAAGGAATATCAAAGCCTTCCTTGTTCATCCTGGCACCGCATTTCGGACAGATCTTATCCGGCATATCACATCCTGCCATACCCGCGTATTTTTTCACCTCAGGGGAATCAAAATCACTGTATTTACAGTCTGGATTCGGACAGAGATAATGAGGCGGCAGAGGGTTTACCTCCGTGATACCGGACATGGTCGCTGCCAGAGAAGAACCTACAGAACCACGGGATCCAACCAGATAGCCGTCCTCATTGGACTTCCACACAAGCTTCTGTGCAATGATATACATTACCGCATAACCATTGGAGATAATAGAATTCAGCTCCCTGTCCAGACGGTCCTCCACGATCTTCGGCAACGGATCTCCGTACATTTCGTGGGCCTTCGTAAAACAGATATTCTTAAGATCCTGCTCGGAGTTCTCAATGACCGGTGGAAATTTATCCGGATGGATCGGTGATATCTTCTCGATCATATCCGCGATCTTATTGGTATTGGTGATCACCACCTCTTCCGCCTTTTCACTTCCCAGATAGGAAAATTCCTCCAGCATTTCCTCCGTTGTACGAAGATAAAGCGGGGCCTGGTTATCTGCATCAGAAAATCCGTTTCCTGCCATGATGATCCGTCGGTAAACCTCGTCCTGAGGATCCATAAAATGCACATCACAGGTGGCAACCACCGGTTTTTTGAACTGTTCTCCAAGTTTTACGATCTTCCGGTTTATCTCTTTTAAGTCTTCCTCAGAATTGATCATATCATGTTTTTCATCCGCAAGCATAAACGCATTGTTCCCAAGAGGCTGGATTTCCAGATAGTCATAAAAATTTACCAGTCTGGCGATCTCCTGATCCGGTGCATTGCGAAGAAGTGCCTGATAAAGCTCTCCTGCCTCGCAGGCACTTCCCACCAGAAGGCCTTCCCTGTATTTTTCCAGCACACTTTTGGGAACCCTTGGTCTTCTGTGATAGTACTTTAAATGGGACTGGCTTACCAGCTTGTACAGATTGATCCTTCCGGTCTCATTTCTTGCAAAAACAATAGCATGGTATGTGGGCAGCTTTCGGATGGTATCCGGTGAAACCGCACCCTGCCTGTTCATCTCATCCACATCAAAAATATCTCTTTCTTCCAGCATCTTTACAAACCGCACAAAAATCTCTGCGGTACATGCCGCATCATCCACAGCTCTGTGGTGATGATCAAGAGAAACACCTACTGCCTTGGCTACCGTGTCCAGTTTAAAACGGTTCAGGGCAGGAAGAAGGAATCTAGCCATACCAACGGTATCCACATAAGTAAAATCATCCGAAATCCCCTGCCGTTTACAGTTTTCAATAATAAAGCTCATATCAAAGTCCGCATTATGGGCCACCATCGCGCAGCCCTCACAGAATTCCAGGAATTTCGGCAGTACTTCCTCTATCACAGGTGCATCCAGGACCATGGAATCATTGATGCTTGTCAGCTGCTCAATACGGAACGGAATGGGCACTTCCGGGTTTACAAAGGTGGAAAAACGATCTGTGATCTGTCCTTTTTCCACTTTTACCGCGCCAATCTCAATGATCCTGCAGGTTAGTGCTGAGAATCCCGTAGTCTCAATATCAAAAACAACAAAATCTCCATCCAGCCGCTGCCCTTTGGAATTGGTGACCATACCCTTCAGATCGTCTACCAGATACGCTTCCATTCCATAGAGCACCTTAAAATCAGACTCCTTTGGAACACAACCGCCCCAGGCATCAAAGCAGTGATTTGCCTCCGGGAAGGACTGCACCACGCCATGATCCGTGATAGCGATAGCCTTATGTCCCCACTCATAGGCACGTTTTACCAATGCCTTTGCATCGCTGACACCATCCATATCGCTCATCTTGGTGTGACAGTGAAGCTCCACACGCTTCTGAGGACTGGTATCCATTCTTGTGCTGGTAAAATTGGCGATTTTCTTGATACCTGTAATATTTCCAATAGTAAGCTCACTATCAAAACGGTCAATGGTGGTAACTCCCTTCAGCTTCAGGAATGCGCCTTTTTTTACACTTTCCGTCACTTCCGGAACCTGCTCGTTACGCAGAAACATCTTCACAACAATACTGTCCGTAAAATCGGTCACAGGGAAGATCAGGATCGTTTTCTCATTTCGGATCTCACGAGCTTCCACATCCATAACCTGACATCGGATGATAACCTCACCCATCTCACCGGTAATGCTCTCCAGCGGAATCGTTTCTCCATCAAAATCTCTGCCGTAAACCACATCCGGATTGCTGTCCCTGCGGAATCCGAAGCTGCCGCGGAAATCCCCCTTCTGAACCTTCTGCTGTTTTTTGTCAACGGATTTCTTCTCGTTTGTCTTTTCGCCGCTCTTATCTCCAGAGGTTTTCTTTGTCTCTTCCTTGGCTGTATCCTCCTGCTTCGGTTCGCTTTCCTGATCCCCGCTGAGTTTGGCATGCTTCAGGACATTTTCCACTTCCTGTTTGATCTGAAGTGCAGCATTTTTCCGGTATTTACTCTCTTTCACTTCCACAAAATCCAGTTCCACTTTCAGATCCATACCGCAGCGTTCACAGAAAACCTTATGAAAATATTCAACAAGTATTTCGCTTTTCTGTCTGGAAATAACCGTATCCGGAAGCTCCATACGCAAGGTATCTTTTCCTGTAAAAATGATTTTTGATCTACGGAACAGATTGTACTCCAGCATGTTATAGTTGCGCAGCTCCATCTCCATACTGGAACGGTAGCTTTCCAGAAAGTTCTCCGGTGTATACTGCTCGGAAAGATGAAATTTTTCCACAACTGTTACAGTCATGGGAATCCCCGGAAAGCACTGCCGTTCGATCTCATCCTCCAGCGCAAAAATATTCTTCTTGTGTATCCAGCGGCTGCTTTCGATATAAACCCTCAGATGAGTTCTTCCGGGGTTCATGGAAACCTTTGTCACAAATACCATGTCCAGAAGTTCTTCCAGCTCTTTCTTCACTTTAAGATGCGGAAATACATCAAAAAAATCTTTCTCCATTATGACTCCTGCTCATTCCAGGTAAGAAGTTCCTGACGAAGTGTATCCAGAAGATCCGTTTCCGGTACTTTTTTTACAACCTCTCCATGCCGGATCAGAAGACCAACACCATCGCCTCCTGCAATTCCGAGATCTGCTTCCTTTGCCTCTCCCGGTCCGTTTACCACACAGCCCATAACCGCAACCTTGATATCAAGAGGAATATCCTGTACCATAGTCTCTACCTGGTTTGCAAGGCCGATCAGATCGATTTTTGTTCTTCCGCAGGTCGGACAGGAAACAACCTCCACGCCTCCTTTGCGAAGTCCCAGCGTTTTCAGGATCCTTTTGGCTGATTTCACTTCTTCCAGCGGCGCGCCTGTCAGAGAAACACGGATGGTATCTCCGATTCCCTGATACAGGATGAGCCCAAGTCCGATAGCTGATTTGATATTTCCCGAATACAGAGTTCCTGCTTCTGTAATTCCCACATGAAGAGGATACTGTGTTTTTTCTGCGATCAGTTCATGGGCTCTGGCGCACATGAGAACATCAGAAGATTTGATGCTGATCACAAGATTGTCATATCCCATCTCTTCAATGATGTGCACCTTATCAAGAGCACTCTCCACAAGTCCTTCGGCTGTAACACCGTGATATTTTTCTACCAGTTCTTTTTCAAGGGAACCGCTGTTTACTCCTACACGAATAGGGATATTCCGTTCCTTTGCTGTATCCACAACTGCCTGGATTCTCTCTTTGGAACCGATATTTCCCGGATTGATACGGATCTTGTCCGCACCGTTCTCCATGGCTGCAATGGCAAGGCGATAATCAAAATGGATGTCCGCAACCAGCGGAATATGGATCTGTTTTTTGATCTGGGATAAAGCCTTCGCAGCTTCCATAGTAGGAACTGCGCAGCGGATAATATCACAGCCTGCTTTTTCCAGTGAAAGGATCTGCGCAACCGTTGCTTCCACATCTTCAGTTTTCGTATTGGTCATGGACTGGATAAGGATCGGATTTCCTCCTCCGATAACACGATTTCCAATTTTTATTACTTTTGTATGATCTCTGTACATAAAAATCTCCTTTATGAATCCTGAAAGGCAGGTGTCTTCAAACGCCCTGCCTTTCCTTTCCGAACTATCTTTTTACTCTTACTCCTAACGTCGGATCTCCAGCAGCTTTGTTTTCAGTTCGTTTTCCATACGTCTCATATCTGCCTCTGCTGCCTGACGTTTTTCACGGCCTTCCTGCTGGATCTTCATCACATCATCCAGTGTCTGGATCAGTTCCTGATTGGTTTTTTTCAGAGTTTCAATATCTACAATACCACGCTGGGATTCCTTTGCAGTTTCCACAGATGCCAGGTGAAGCGTTTCCGCATTTTTCTTCAAAAGTTCATTGGTAAAATCCGTAACCTGCCGTTGTGCCTGTGCGGCTTCTGTGGAGTGCGCGATCCCTAGAGCCAGCACCATCTGGCTTTTCCAGAGAGGAATGGTATTTACAATGGTTGTCTGGATCTTCTCGATCATCGTCGTATCATTGTTCTGGATCATGCGGATCTGCGGTGCAGTCTGCATAGAAATGGTTCTGGTAAGCTCCAAATCATGAAGCTTTTTCTCAAAGCGGTCACATTTGCTTTCCAGATCATTGGCAGCCTGTGCATCTTCCGGAAGTCCGCTTGCCGCTGCCTTCTGATGCAATTCGTTGAGCTTGCCTTCTCTGACTTCCCTAAGCTTCTTTTTACCCGCAAGAATGTACATGGAAAGTTCTTTAAAGTATGCAAGGTTCTGCTCATACATTTTATCCAGCACGGCAGAATCTTTCATCAGACGCATCTGGTGCTGCTCCAGAGCTTCCGTGATCTTCGTCACATTTCCCTCGGCCTTTGTGTAACGGTTTTTCAGAGTTTCCACCTTCGCTGTCTGTTTTTTGAAAAAGCCGAAAAATCCCTTTTCCTCTGTGGCATCAAAATCCTTCAATTCTCCTACCACATTTGCAAGAAGCTCTCCTGCCTCCCCAAGATCCTGTGTCTTCACATTTACCAGCGCTGCATCAGAAAAATCTGCCATCTTCTTCTGAGTGCCGGCTCCGTACTGCAGGATCTGGTTTGTATTTTCAATATCGATCTTTGCTGCAAAATCTTCTACGATTTTCTGTTCCTGGGGAGATAACACCGGTTCCTCTACTGCAGGCTCCTGGGGTTTCTCCGGTTCTTTTTTTGCAATTTCTTCTTTTTCTTCCGTGAGATCCGGTTCCAAAGTCAGTACCGGTGCTTCTACCTCAAAGTCTTTAAATTCTTCTCCCATAAGCATTCTCCTTGATCAGCTGTACCTTCCGGCAGATGTCTGTATTCCAGCTTCTGATCTGCTCGTTGTACTTATTTCATTTCCGCATTCTGTTTCATTTTTTCGAAATCATCCTCTGTCAGCCCTTCCTGTGCCAGAACCGTATGCAGCACAGAAATATCGGTGGATACATCCCATGCGGTATCCCGGAATATGGAATCCAGAAGTTTCTCAAAAGCAATATTCAGTGTATCAATGGTTTCTTCAATTTCTTTCTTGGAAGCCGTGATATTCTCGCCCTGTACAGGCTGTCCATCCATATCCTCATAAGCATCCAGAAGCTTCACAGTCATGGGCAGATAGTAATCCATCATTTTCTTAAGATCCGGAATCACCTCCGGATGCTCTCCTGCACGCTCAAAAATTTTCTGAACGATCATTTCCATCCTGGAAATCTTTGCGGAAATTTCTTCCCCGGGAATGGCGTCATTGCTCTCACGGATCTTTACAAGAAATTCATTTCCTTTTCTCAGGACTTCCTGGGCTTCCGGACTCATATTCTCCTCCAGCTGAACCTTAGGATCTGCTTCCTGTTTACGAAGCTCCAGCTGCTTCTGTGTTTCCAGATACTGCTGATAGGTTTCATTACTGGTGATTAGACAGGTTCCCTGCTCATCCACATGGCCTTCCAGAAACCAGCCCTTCTGGATCATTCTGCTGATATCTTTTTTTACAAATTTCTCGTTCTTTCCTGCTGCCTGGGCAAGCTTCTGAAAATTACAGTAGGTGTGGTCTCCCAGCGCACGGATATATTTCTGGAAACGTCCCAGTCTTCCGAGACGGCTTGTTCCTGCTCCCAAAAGAGCACCGCCACCTGCTGCGCCTGCACACATCACTCCAAGCACACCTGCTGCAAGCGCACCGCTGTGTCCAATGCCCATCCAGATCAGAAGCACCATGGCTCCAAGCCCCATGCCACTTAAAAGTATCCCACCGGAAACTGCCATCATCATGCCTTTGAGATTCTCACCGGTAGTCTTTCCGTAGAGCAGTTCCGACTGTTTCCTTGCAGCCTGCTGCTTTGCTTTTCTGCTTCTTCCGTAATAAGGGCTCTGGTATGTATAGCTTTTCTTACGGAATTCCGGATCAGCACCCGGATCAAACACGGAATTCAGCGCATTTTTCAGCGCTTCGCTTCCGGAATCAATGGCCTTATTTACTGTCTGGTTGATCGTATGGCTTAATTCGTGATAGCTGTTTGAATTCACTGCATTATCTACAATATCCTGAATCTTTTTTCCAAGGTCTTCAAATTCGTGATTGTCCATTTTTCCCTCCAGTCCATAGATAATTTTTATTATATCGAAATCATATTAAAATTACAAGCAAATGAAAAAAAGGAACAAAAAACTATTGAAGTCATCACGTAAAAGTTTTACAATGGTAAAAAGTAAAAATTGTAAACGGAGGAATCGTTATGGAAAAAAAGAACATCGACTGGTCCAGCATCGGATTCGCTTACATGCCAACCGACTACAGATACGTGTCTAATTTTAAAGATGGAAAATGGGATGAGGGTACTTTAAGCACAGACCCTAATATCGTACTCAACGAGTGTGCTGGTGTGCTTCAGTATTCTCAGAGTGTATTCGAGGGTCTGAAGGCATACACAACAGAAGACGGACATATCGTTACTTTCCGTCCTGACCTGAACGCAGAGCGTCTTGCTGCATCTGCAGCAAGACTTGAAATGCCGGTATTCCCGAAGGAAAGATTTATCGACGCTGTTGAGCAGGTTGTTAAGGCAAATGCTGCATGGGTTCCGCCATATGGTTCCGGCGCAACACTTTATCTTCGCCCGTACATGTTTGGTTCCAACGCCGTGATCGGTGTTAAACCGGCTGACGAATATCAGTTCCGTATCCTTACAACACCGGTTGGTCCGTACTTTAAAGGCGGCGCCAAACCGATCACGATCCGTGTCAGCGACTATGACCGTGCCGCACCTTGCGGAACCGGTAACATCAAGGCTGGCCTGAACTACGCAATGAGCCTTCATGCTATCGTAGATGCTCACAAACAGGGCTTTGATGAGAACATGTACCTTGATCCCAAGACTCGTACAAAAGTTGAGGAGACAGGCGGAGCAAACTTCATCTTCGTTACTAAAGACGGCAAGGTTGTAACACCGAAGTCTGACAGCATCCTTCCTTCCATCACACGTCGTTCTCTGATCTACGTTGCAAAGGAGTACCTTGGACTGGAAGCTGAAGAGCGTGAGGTCTACTTCGATGAGGTTAAAGATTTTGCAGAGTGTGGTCTTTGCGGTACTGCTGCAGTTATCTCTCCTGTCGGAAAGATCAATGATCACGGCAAGGAAATCTGCTTCCCAAGCGGAATGGAGAAGATGGGACCGGTTATCCAGAAGCTGTACGACACACTGACCGGTATCCAGATGGGACGCATCGAAGCACCGAAGGGATGGATCCACGTAATCGAGTAATTACCGGATTTTCGTCATTATACATAACATTAAGTACAAAAAACAGACCGCCGTATTTTTTTCGGTGGTCTGTTTTTTTATTATTTCTTCATTGTTTTTCTGTACAAAGCGGGCATTCTCATTCTGCTTTATGATCTGTGCTCACATTACCTATCTTTTCTCTCGTATTTCACAAACGCATATTCCAGATCAAAGTATGTCTGTTCTTCACTCTCCGCTGTGATCTCCCAGTCCGGGTCCTCATCCAGGTTTGGAAAATACGCATCCGCTTCATATGCAAAATCGATTTTTGTCACATGAGCTGTATCACAGTACGGGAGCATCTGTTTGTAAATACTGTCTCCGCCGATACAGTACACATCCTCTGCCGGATATTTCTCCACTTCCTTCAGTGCTTCCTCGATGCTGTGAACGATCACCGCACCTTTTACCTGATAATCCCTGTTGCCGGTGATCACAATGTTGGTTCTGTTTTTCAGAGGAAGTCCATTTGGAAAAGACTCCAGTGTTTTTCTTCCCATAACAACCACTTTTCCTGTAGTTTCCTCACGGAACATCTTCATATCTGCCGGAATACTTACCAGAAGTTCATTATTTCTTCCGATTCCCCAGTTTTTATCTGCTGCAACAATAATATTCATTCTTTCTTCCTTTCTTTATGCAATTATACTGCAATGGGAATATTTTTGATCTGTGGCCATGTCTCATAATTCTCCACGATCAGATCATCGGTGGTAAATTTATAAAAATCCTTTATCTCCGGATTCAGTTTTACTGTCGGTGCAGGATACGGTTTTCTGGAGATCAGTTCTTTAATTACCGGAATATGACGATCATAAATATGGCAGTCTGCGATCACATGAACAAGCTCTCCTGCCTCCATGTCGCACACCTGGGCAAACATCATAAGAAGAATGGAATACTGGCACACATTCCAGTTGTTCGCGGTGAGCATATCCTGCGAACGCTGATTGAGTATAGCGTTCAGCGTATCGCCGGTGACATTGAACGTCATACTGTATGCGCAAGGGGCGAGTCCCATCTCATGCAGATCCTTGTGATTGTACATATTCGTCATTATACGGCGGCTTGCGGGGTTATGCTTAAGGTCATACAGCACTCTGTCGACCTGGTCAAACTCACCCTCGGGGTAAATACTCTTCTGTCCGAGCTGCCAGCCGTAAGCCTTGCCTATCGTGCCGTTCTCATCAGCCCACGAGTCCCATATATGAGTAGATAAATCAGCGACCCTGTTGCTCTTCTTCTGATATATCCAGAGTATCTCCTCTATCGCAGAGCGGTAAAAGATACGACGGAGCGTCATTACCGGAAACTCTTTTCTGAGGTCATAGCGGTTCACCACGCAGAACTTTTTTACGGTATGCGCGGGTGTTCCGTCCTCCCAGTGAGGTCTTACCTCGCTGTCTGTATCCCATGAGCCGTTTTCTATTATATCACGGCAGTTTTCAATAAAATATTTATCGGCTAAACTCATTATGCGTTATGCGTCCTTATATCTTTGATAACAGCTTTGTTGTCGAGAAATCTATCTGGTCGAATGTACGGCTCTCGAACATATTAAGACTGTCGATACCGCTCATATTATAGATAGAAACACCGGCGCTTGAAGCGTATGTCTTTACGTTTTTAAGCAACGTCTGCGCTTCCTCGGGATAATCGTACTTTTTCTCATCGTTTACAAGCGCCTCTTCATAGCCTGTTATCTGCGCATCGTAAATTCCGTCAAAGCCGTATATGTATATCTCCGAAAATCCTTCATACAGTGCAAGCTGTAAGGCTATATAAAGGTCGTCTATGCGTCTTAAAGCCTCGCTGTGCTGTGTAGAACCGAACGAGGGGAGCTGAGGGATGAATCCGTTACCCATTATATTAAAGTATGTGGGCTTCTTAGCAAACTTATCCTCAAAAACGGTCACATTGCTTGCGATAAAGCTATCCATAGCTTCTATGTACTTTCCGTTTCCGAGATAATGCTCGGCGTTAGACAGTATGTACTGCGTAGGACGGAGCGGAGTTTTGCTGAAGAACTTGCATATACCGTTATAGCTTATGCACTTCTCGTTGAACAGGAGGTTCAGCTCATCAAGCTTTACACCCTCTTTATAGCCGACGATAAAGCAACGCTGTCCGCGGAATTTATCCTTGCATTCCCTGAGCTGTGCTTCAGTGCGGCGAACATCCTTTTCAAGCTTTTTCTGTGTGGATTTATCGGAAATGTTGAACTGCGAGCGCTTCATCTTCATATATGTGCCGAGGAAGCCTACAGGCTGATTTACAAGGCAGTAGTCGCGCTCTGTAAAGCCATACTGCTGTAAACGCTTTTCGATAGACTGTGCGCTTCCGACACGTCCTGTCATACCCTTGAGATATACCTCAAGCTCATCGTATGACGAAGAAACAAGGACATAATATGCCTTTGACATACCTTTAAGCTCTGTGATACTGCGCAACGAATTGTCGCCCTTTACAAGCGTACGTTCATCATTTGTAGCAACAAATGCAAGCTCCGGAACACGCACACCTTTTTTTCTAAGCTGACCGAGTACTTTTTTGAGTATCTCGGCGTTGACACCGCGTCCGTCGCCGAGTATCACCAGCTTACGCTGACCGATTATCT
>ENA-ORRA01001760-ORRA01001760.1-human-gut-metagenome-genome-assembly--contig:-NODE-1760-length-13651-cov-6.495513_pt1 | contig 13651 bp, 9 predicted proteins | sample MGYA00242169_ERZ509122 | MGnify/ENA primary metagenome ERZ509122 (study PRJEB26280, sample SAMEA2338650) | human gut metagenome | biome: human gut; feature: human-associated habitat; material: faeces...
GGGGCCGCCGCTGACAAAGCGGCCGGTGGGGTTCACATAGATCTTCGTCTCGCCGTCCAGCAGCCCGGCGGGCACGGTGGGCTTGATGACCAGCTCGATCATATCCTTGCGGATCTGCTCCAGCGTCACGTCAGGGCTGTGCTGGGTGGACAGCACCACGGTATCCACGCGGACGGGCTTGCCGTCCTCACCATACTCCACGGTGATCTGGGTCTTGCCATCGGGACGCAGATAGTCCACCAGACCCTGCTTGCGCACGTCGGTCAAGCGCTTGGCCATCTTGTGGGCGATGGAGATCGCCAGGGGCATCAGCTCCGGCGTCTCGTTGCAGGCATAACCGAACATCATACCCTGATCGCCGGCGCCGTTGTCCAGCTCGCTCTTGCCGGAGGCCTTGGCCTCATAGCTCTTGTCCACGCCCAAAGCGATATCGCCGGACTGCTCGTCAATGTTGGTGATGACGGCGCAGGTGTTGCCGTCAAAGCCGCACTCGGAGGAGTTATAGCCGATGTCCAGCACCACCTGGCGGGCGATCTTGGGGATATCCACATAGCAGCTGGTGGTGATCTCACCCATGATGTGGATCAGGCCGGTGGAGGCGCAGGTCTCGCAGGCCACGCGGCCATTGGGGTCCTTCTCGAAGATCGCGTCCAGCACCGCGTCGCTGATCTGGTCGCATACCTTGTCGGGATGCCCTTCGGTAACGGACTCAGAGGTAAACAGATGTCTTGCCATGATTTTTTCTCCTTTCATCTCGCGGATGGTCATTGAAAAAAGCGCTCTGCCGAACCGACAGAGCGCTGTGCTTCTTTGCTCATCCTCATCTTTCGATTCGTTCGCCGGATTTGGCACCTTGAAAAAACAGGTTGCCGTGGCTTCATCGGGCCGGTCCCTCCGCCACTCTTGATAAGGTATTTACTTGTACAGCATATTGTAACAGTTTTTTTAGCATTGTCAATAGCATTTCCATGATTTTTGCAAATAATTCAACTGTACGGAAACTTTGCCATTGTTCAAAAAAATGACATGACTTTTCCGCCGTTATGGGTTATACTGAACACAATTTGTACACAGGAGGACACTCCCCTTGAAAAAACTCTATGACGGGGTGCAGCGCTTCTGCGCCGCCCATCCCCGGTTCGGCATTCCCAACCTCATGCGCGTTATCGTCATCGGCAACGTGGCGGTCTATGTGCTCATGCTGCTGACCCAGGCCAACGACGCCAACGCCCTGAGCTTTCTGACCTTCAATCTCAATGCCCTGCTCCATGGCGAGGTGTGGCGGCTGGTGACCTTTGTGTTCGTGCCCGCCTACTCCAGTCCCTTTGCCCTGCTGATCAGTCTCTATTTCTATTACTGGATCGGCTCCACGCTGGAGCGCCAGTGGGGCACGGCCAAGTTCAACCTGTACTACATCAGCGGCGCGCTGCTGACGGTGCTGGGCGTGGTGCTGGCCAGTCTCATCACCGGCAACCCCTACCTGACCGCAGCGGGCACCGGCTATGTGAACCTGTCCATGTTCTTCGCCTTTGCCTTCCTGTTCCCGGACACCACGGTGCTGCTGTTCTTCATCCTCCCCGTGAAGATGAAGTGGCTGGCGTACCTGGACGGCGCACTGTTCGCCTTCGACATCATCAAGGCCATCGGCGCCCACAACTGGGCCGGTGTAGTGCTGCCCATCGTGGCCCTGCTGAACTTCGCCGTGTTCATCTGGCCGGAGGTCCACTACCTGAAGGAGCGCGCCAAATACCAGAACTCCCGCAAGACCGTCCAGTTCCGTCAGGCCCAACAGCAGCAGGCCAAGCAGGCCCAGCAGCAGGGCTATCGCCACAAGTGCGCCGTCTGCGGCCGCACGGATACCGACTACCCTGATCTGCAATTCCGTTACTGCAGCAAGTGCGTCGGGTACCACTGCTTCTGTCAGGACCACATCTTCAACCACGTGCATTTCACGGAGGAATAACGTATTTCAGCGATAACCTCTTTACCGAAACCGACAGACATATGAGAAGGGCCGCCCGCCGGGCGGCTCTTTTTTTGCACATATCTTAATAAAATCTTACCGTCCTGTAAGTTGACAGTGAAAACGTTTTCGCGTACAATAAGCCTGTAGCAAAAGTGGAAAACTGCCCAAAAATCCGAAACGCAACCGCCGGTTGACACATTTCCAGCCCCGGTTTATAGACCGCAACCGGCAAAACCCGTATGATAGCGCCATCAAAACCAAACGGCGGCACCCGCCGTCATACGGAAGGAGCGCATACCTATGATTTTAGCTAACAAGATCGTGTCCCTGCGGAAAAAGGCAGGCTGGAGCCAGGAGGACCTGGCCGAGAAGCTGGGCGTCACCCGCCAGTCCGTATCCAAATGGGAGGGCGCACAGTCCGTGCCCGATATGGATAAGGTCGTGATGATGAGCCGCCTGTTCGGTGTCTCCACCGACTTCCTGCTGAAGGACGAACTGGAGGAGGAAACGCCCTGCGCCGCGGCCCAGGACGACGACACGCCCCTGCGCCGCGTGAGCCTGACCCAGGCCTCCGCCTATCTGGCCCTGCGTAAGGCCGCCGCGCCGAAGATCGCCATAGCTACCGCCCTGTGCATCACCTCCCCGGTCACGCTGATCCTGCTGGCCGGCATGAGCGAGGTGCAGCGCTTCCACATCTCCGAAAATGCCGCCGCGGGCATCGGTCTGTGCGTGCTGCTGGGTCTGGTGGCGCTGGCCGTGAGCATCTTTCTGCGGACAAGTGCAGAAGCCAAGGAGTACCGGTTCCTGGAGGAAGAACCCTTTGAAACGGAGTACGGCGTGGAGGGCATGGTGCGCCAGCGGCAGCGGGAATACAAGGACACCCATACCCGGCTCGTCACCGTGGGCGTGGTGCTGTGTGTGCTGGCCGCCGTACCGCTGTTCGCCGCCATGTGCATAAACGGCAGCGACCTGCTCTATATCGCCGCTGTCTGCGCGCTGCTGGTGCTGGTGGCCATCGGCTGTCTGGCCCTGGTCACAGTCGGCGTGTATCAGGGCGCCATGGAGCAGCTGCTGGAGGAGGGCGACTACACCCGTCCCCAGAAAAAGCACCACAAGCTGATGGGCACCGTCACCATGATCTACTGGCTCACCGCCACGGCGGTGTTCCTGCTGTACACCTACGGTCCCCACGGCAACGGCCAGCCCCGGTACAGCTGGATCATCTGGGCTGTGGCCGGCGTGCTGTACGCCGCCGTTATGGGCATCGTCCGCATCATCAGCCGCAGCCGCGGCTGATGATGCCCCACAATAGAAGCTTAGGAGAGAAATAGGAGGAACTGACCCCATGCTGGACATTCAACATCTGACCAAGACCTACGGCGAGAAGAAGGCCGTGGACGATCTGTCGCTGCACATCGCCCCCGGCGAGATCTACGGCTTCATCGGCCATAACGGCGCCGGCAAGACCACCACGCTGAAATCCGTGGTGGGTATCCTGCAATTTGACAAGGGCGAGATCACCATCGATGGCCGATCCATCAAGGCCGATCCCCTGGGCTGCAAGCGGGAGATGGCCTACATCCCCGATAACCCGGATCTGTACGACTACATGACCGGCATCAAATATCTGAACTTCATCGCCGACGTATTCGGCGTGGACGCCCAGACCCGGCAGGCTCGTATCCGCACCTACGCGGATGCCTTTGAGCTGACGGGCGACCTGGCCCAACCCATTGCCGCCTATTCCCACGGCATGAAGCAGAAGCTGTCCATCATTGCCGCGTGGCTCCACGACCCGAAGGTCATCATCATGGATGAGCCCTTCGTAGGCCTGGACCCCAAGGCTGCCCACCTGCTCAAGGGCATGATGCGTGAGATCTGCGACAACGGCGGCGCCATCTTTTTCTCCACCCACGTGCTGGAGGTAGCGGAAAAGCTCTGCGACAAGGTGGCTATCATCAAGGGCGGCCGGCTCATCCGTTCCGGCACCATGGAGGAGGTCAAGGGCGACGACTCCCTGGAGGAGGTCTTCCTGGAGCTGGAGGCGGAGTGATGGTCAAATTATTGCTGAAAAAACAGCTGTCCGAGATCTTCCGCAGCTACTTCTACGACGCGAAAAAGAACAAACCCCGGTCCAAGGCAAGCACCGTCAGTTTGATCGTGCTGTATGTGCTGCTGATGGTGGGCGTCATCGGCGGTATGTTCACGCTGTTCTCCATAGGTCTGTGCGCTCCCCTGCACGAGGCCGGTCTGGATTGGCTGTACTTCACCCTCTTTGCCCTGGTCGGTGTGCTGATGGGCGTGTTTGGCAGCGTGTTCAACACGTTCTCCGGCCTGTACCAGGCCAAGGACAACGACCTGCTGCTGTCGCTGCCTATCCCCGTGCGTGCCATTCTGGCCTCCCGACTGCTGGGTGTATACCTGATGGGTCTGATGTTCTCCGGCGTGATCCTGCTGCCCTGCGTCATCGTCTACTGGGCCGTCGGTGTGCTGACCGCCGCCACTGTGCTTGGCGGCATCGCGCTGATTCTGGCCGTCTCCCTGCTGGTGCTGGTGCTCTCCTGTCTGCTGGGCTGGGTGGTAGCCAAGATCCACAGCAAGCTCAAGCGCAAGAACCTCCTTACCACCCTGATCGCGCTGGCGTTCTTTGCCCTGTACTACATGGTGTGCTTCCGTGCCAACGAACTGATCGAGCAGCTCATGCTGCACCTGAATGAGGTGGGTGCAGCCATCCGCGGCAGCGCCTATCCCCTATATCTCATGGGCCGTATGGGCGCCGGCGACTATTTGGCTGTCGTGCTGGTGCTGGCCGTAATGGCGGCGCTGTGCGCGCTCACATACCTGCTGCTCAGCCGCACATTCCTGTCCATTGCCACCGCCAACAACGGCGGCGCCAAGGCCGTTTATAAGGAGACGACCGTCAGGGCCGCCGATGTGCCCGCCGCCCTGCTGCGTAAGGAGCTGGGCCGCTTCACCGCCAGTCCCAACTATATGCTCAACTGCGGTCTGGGCACGGTCATGCTGCCCATTCTGGGCGTGCTGCTGCTGGTAAAGAGCAGCGACCTGCTGCCTGTTATATACGAAATGGCCGGTGGCGAGGCCTCCGGTCTTCTGGCGACGATGCTGTGCGCCGCTCTGTGCCTGGTAGGCTCCATGAACGACATGGCCTCCTCCTCCATCTCCCTGGAGGGGAAGAACCTGTGGCTGGCACAGTCCCTGCCGGTGACACCGTGGCAGGTACTGCGTGCAAAGCTGCTGGTACAGGTGCTGATAACGGGTATCCCCATGGCAGTCACCTCTGTACTGATACTATTGGCCGTCCGCCCCGCCCTGCCGCTGGCCCTCCTGCTGATAGCGCTGCCTCAGGCCTTTGTATGGCTGTCGGCAGCCTTCGGCCTGACCATGGACCTGAAGCGCCCCAACCTGGTCTGGACCAATGAGATCACCGTCATCAAGCAGCGTCTGACGGTGCTGCTTGCCATGCTGGGCGGCTGGGTATACGCCGCCCTTGTCGGCGTGCTGTACTACCCGTTCGGTATCGACATGGGTGCAGCGTGGTATCTGCTGGCCTGGACAGTGCTGACCGTCGTGCTGACGCTGGTGCTGCTGCGCTGGCTCCACCGCACCGGCAGCCGCCTGTTCGCCGCCCTGTAATTGTGTCAGAAACGTAAATTCTGCCCCGTTCCGGCCTCCGGAACGGGGTTTTTCCGCAGTTTTTGTGGATTTGCTTATAGACACTTCGGGCAAAATGTGGTAGGGTAATTCATCAAAGAAAAAAAGCTATGCAGAACAAGGAGGCCTTACCATGAACGAGGTCAAATCCCCCAAGAAACCTCTGATCTACTACTACATGATCGTGGTACTGCTGGTGCTGCTGTTCAACCTGCTGGCCATGCCCTGGCTGGCGGAGCACCAGATCAAGGAGGTGGACTACAACACCTTCGTCTCCATGACCGAGAAGAATGAGATCGGCCAGGTGGAGATCCAGCAGCAGAGCAACCGCATCCTCTTTACCTCCACCGACGGCAAAACCATCTACAAGACCGCCATCGTCCCCGATGACGGCCTGGTGCAGCGGCTCCTGGACGCGGGCGTGTCCACCACCGGCGAGGAGATCGAGCAGACTTCCCTGCTGACGGATATCCTGGGCTGGGTCCTGCCGTTGGTGATCTTTATCGCCATCGGTCAGATCATCTCCCGCAGCCTGATGAAGAAAATGGGCGGCAGCGACTCCCTGATGTTCAATATGGGCAAGTCCGACGCCAAGGTCTACGTCAAGTCCGCCGAGGGCATCAAGTTTGCCGATGTGGCCGGTGAGGACGAGGCCAAGGAGAACCTGACGGAGATCGTCAATTACCTCCACGACCCCAGCAAATATCAGGAGATCGGTGCGTCCATGCCTAAGGGCGTGCTGCTGGTGGGCCCTCCGGGCACCGGCAAAACCATGCTGGCCAAGGCTGTGGCCGGCGAGGCCAACGTGCCCTTCTTCTCCATGTCCGGCTCGGAGTTCGTGGAGATGTTCGTGGGCATGGGCGCGTCCAAGGTGCGCGACCTGTTCAAGCAGGCCAAGGAGAAAGCCCCCTGCATCGTGTTCATTGATGAGATCGACGCCATCGGCCAGAAGCGCAGCGGTGGCCATTACGGCGGCAACGACGAGCGCGAGCAGACGCTGAACCAGCTGCTCACCGAGATGGACGGCTTCGAGGGCAACACCGGCGTCATCATTCTGGCCGCCACCAACCGTCCTGAATCCCTTGATCCGGCCCTGACCCGACCCGGTCGTTTCGACCGCCGTGTACCCGTGGAGCTGCCCGACCTGCTGGGGCGCGAGGCCATTCTGAAGGTACACGCCAAAAAGATCAAGATCGCCGAGGACGTGGACTTCAACAAGATCGCCCGTATGGCCTCCGGTGCCTCCGGCGCCGAGCTGGCCAACATCGTCAACGAGGCCGCCCTCCGCGCCGTCCGTGACGGACGCCGCTTTGCCACCCAGGCCGACCTGGAGGAGAGCATCGAGGTAGTCATTGCCGGCTACCAGAAGAAGAACGCCATTATGACCGATCACGAGAAGCATATCGTGGCCTACCACGAGATCGGCCACGCGCTGGTGGCGGCCAAGCAGACCAATTCCGCTCCGGTGCAGAAAATCACCATCGTGCCCCGCACCTCCGGTGCTCTGGGCTATACCATGCAGGTGGAGGAGGGCAACCACTACCTGATGTCTCAGGAGGAAATGGAGAACAAGATCGCCACCCTCACCGGCGGCCGCGCCGCTGAGGAGACGGTGTTCGGCACCATCACCACCGGTGCCAGCAACGACATCGAGCAGGCCACCAAGCTGGCCCGCGCCATGATCACCCGCTACGGCATGAGCAGGGACTTCGATATGGTGGCCATGGAGACGGTGCAGAACCAATATCTGGGCGGTGACACGTCTCTGGCCTGCTCCGCCGAGACCCAGGCGAAGATCGACCAACAGGTGGTGGCACTGGTGAAGCAGCAGCACGAGAAGGCGCTGAAGCTCCTCACCGACAACCGCGCCAAGCTGGACGAGCTGGCCGCCTTCCTGTACGAGAAGGAGACCATTACCGGCGAGGAGTTCATGGCGATCCTGAACAAAAAATAAGCGAAACGCCCCCGGCGTCACCGGGGGCGTCCATCGGAGGAATACCGCATGAAGTTCATCACGACACTGGCCGTCACCTTCTTCGCCGGTATGGGCGCAGGACTGGGCACCGGCTTTGCGGGCATGAGCGCCGCGGCGGTCATCAGTCCCATGCTCATCACATTTCTGGGCATGGACCCCTACATGGCGGTAGGCATCGCTCTGGCCTCCGACGTGCTGGCCAGCGCCGTCTCCGCCTACACCTACCACAAAAACAAGAACCTGGACATCCGGAACGGCATCATTATGATGGTCACCGTGCTTCTGTTCACCGTGGCAGGCAGCTACATCGCCAGCCTGGTGCCCTCCCGCACCATGGGAAGCTTCTCCGTGATCATGACGTTCCTGCTGGGCGTCAAGTTCATCGTCCGTCCCGTTATGACCACCAAGGAGTCCATGCTGGGTGTCTCCGCCAAAAAGCGTGCCGTCCAGTCCGTGGTCTGCGGCATCGTCATTGGCTTCATCTGTGGCTTTGTGGGCGCAGGCGGCGGCATGATGATGCTGCTGATTTTGACCACGGTGCTGGGCTATGAGTTGAAAACCGCCGTGGGTACCAGCGTGTTCATCATGACCTTTACGGCGCTGACCGGCGCCATTTCCCACTTCACCATCGGCGGCGCGCCGGACTGGACGGTACTGGCGCTGTGCGTGGTGTTCACCCTGATCTGGGCCCGCATCGCCGCGGTATTTGCCAACAAGGCCGAACCTAAAACGCTGAACCGCGCCACCGGCGTGGTGCTGGTGATCCTCGGCGCCGCCATCATGACCTTCAACCTGCTGAAGTGACCGCTGAAATATGACAAGAACGCCTCCGGCACTGCCGGAGGCGTTCTTTCCTTCACTTATTCTGCTCATACAGCACGGCCAGTCCCCGCAGGATCAGGTCCGCGGCCATGTGCATCTCATGCCGGCAGGCCGGCGCGATCACCGGCGCGATGCCGCCGGTGGCCACCACCGTGGCCTTTCGGCCCAGCTCGGCCACCATCCGGTCGATCAGTCCGTCCAGCAGCAGTGCCGAGCCCAGCACGCAGCCGCTCTGCATGCACGTCAGCGTGTCGTCGCCGATGGCCCTCTCCGGCACCGCCAGCGGGATGTCCGGCAGCAGCGCCGTGCCGCCCGCCAGGGACGACAGCGCCAAGTTTGCCCCTGGCAGGATGGCTCCGCCCCGGAACGCTCCCTGCTCATCCAGCACCGTCACCGTGGTGGCAGTGCCCATGTCGACCAGCAGCAGCGGCGGCTGATACAGATCCAGCGCGCCCACGGCGGCGGTCAGCAGGTCCGCGCCCAGCGTCTCCGGCCGCTTGATACGCACCGGTACGCGGCAGCGGACGTTTCCGCCCACCACCAATGGCTCTTTTCCGATCAGCAGCCGCGCCGCGCCCTGCAGGGCCCGGGTCACCGGCGGCACCACCGAGGAGATGATGACCTGCTCCACCTCCCGCCTGTCTACCTCCGCCAACTCCAACAGCTGGCTCAGTGCCACGGCGTAATCGCCCACGGCGTTGTCCCGCCGTGTGGCGATACGGAAGCTGCGGCGCACCTCGCGCCCCTCCATCAATCCCACGACCACATGGGTATTTCCCACGTCCAAAGCCAGCAGCATACGCGCGCCTCCCGTCTTATGCGTTGGTCTTGCGGGCAGCCAGCTTGCCCCGGCTGTACATGACCGCCTTGGCAATAGCCGCGCCGGTGATCAGGCACACCACGCCCTCCACCAGTCCGTTGACGCCCACGAAGGCGATGACGAACAGGAACGCGTTGGCGCTGCCGAGGGCGGCCACAAAGCCCTGGATATAGTCGGTGTTGTAGAAGCACAGGCACAGCGTGGTCATAAACAGCACCGTGTTGCACAGCGCGCCGATCAGGCCCGCCGCGCCGAAGGACCACAGGTTCGTCTTGTCCAGCTTGTTCAGGCCCTTGAAGGCCACGCCGCACAGCCAGCCCGCCAGAATACGGGTGGGCACGCACACCAGGAACGTGTAGATGGGGTTGATACCCAGCAGCACCGCGCCGAACTGGCTCCTGCCGAAGCATTCCCAGAAGCTGATGCAGCCGAACACGCCGCCCAGAATGGCGCCGCTGGCCGGCCCCATGACGATGGCGCCCACGATGACCGGCACCATCAGCAGGGTGATCTCCAGCCCCGGCATCTTGATCATGCCCAGACCCGTGACCTCCAGCAGCAGCATAATGGCCACCAGCACGGAAATGCGCACCAGGTCATGCACGGTGTATTTCCCGCGCTTCGTTTCGTTATTCATATTGTTACCTCCTGCTGCCGCCTCCGTCCAGCAGAGTGCGGCGCTCGCACGTATGATACCACATTTTCGCGTTTTTGCAATAGCTGATTTCAAAAAAGTACCCCCGGCGAAGCCAGGGGTACTTGTCGTATGCTGCACGCTCGGTCCGGCGAAGCCGGGGTACTGGCTGTGTGCCGCCGTATAGGCCGGTCAGCGCTTCCTTCTCCGCATCCAGGCCATGCCGCCCACGGATGCCAGCGCCATGCCCACGTAGGCCCCGATGCCCGCGTCGAACGTGGTGGGGCTGTCCACCCCGCCGATGGTGAAGTTCATCGTCACGTTGCCCGCGTCGGACAGAATGGTCACCGTGTGCCTGCCGTCCTTCAGCGTCCGCAGATACACCGCCTTCAAATAGACCTCGATGCCGCCGTTGTCCTCGGCGACGTAGTTGGCCGAGGCGATGGTCCTGCCGTCCACCTGCACGCCCTTAAAGCCGCTGAACGCCGCCGTGCTGCGGAACGTCAGCCCGTAGATGCCGGAGGTGTAATCCGTGGCGCTCTTGGCGGCATCAGCCGTCTTCACCGCGGAAATTCCGGGCGTGGACGCGCCGCCGTAGTAGTAGTACCCGCCGCCGGAGCTGCTCTGCGCCGCCGTGTTGATCACAAACGGCGAGAAGCTTCTGGTTTTGAAGCAGATGCCCCACTGTGTGTACTCACCGGTCAGCTCCTCCTTCAGTACCTCTGCATCCGTATAGTGATAAATGACAGGCGGTTCTGTCCGCTTTTGCGCTTCTTCCCATGTAAGCCCCACATACTCGTAGGGAACAAAGACAGTATACTCGCCAGAGAAACCGCTGACAGTCTGCCCGTCCCTTTCCACCGTAAGGCGCATATAGTGGGCGTTCTCGTTGTCCTGCGGGAACATACGGCACTTGAGCGTCAGGGCAGCATCATCGGATTGCAGCGTGGGCTTATCCACCGCCCTCGTTACCTCTTTTACACTCTGTGTCTGCACCGTATGCACATAGGGCGTCGCGTTGAAGTACACATACTCTACCTTGGTAGTTCCGTCAGCCAACTTCCACTCGAAAACGCAGCAGTTTACGCCGGTGATGGTATTTCCGACATAATAGGACACATCGCCTACCTTTTGCTCCTTGAGCGTATTGGGCGTAACGCGAATCGGACCGGAAACGGCAGACCACTCCTCCTTTGCAAGCCATTCCTTCATGGAAGTAACCTCCCCCTTTGCACCGGCATCATCGGCCGCGCCCGGTTCCGTAGAGGTTCCGTTGCCTGCCATGCGATACTCCGTGGCGCCATCAGGCGCTGTGACGGTCGCATAGGACGCCAAGACCTTTTCCAAATCCAGCAGTTTGGTGTTGTCAAGCTGCGCCGTCACAAGGCCTTTGTTCACGGTAAAGGTCACGCCTTCTGCCGTCGTATAGGTCTTAATGCGCTGGTTGTCTGCCGGTGTACCCAATTCGTTCAGCCAATTCTTTCCCTCGCCGTACGGCTGGTCGGCACCCTCGTCTAAGGTGAAGGAAATGTTAGACATTCCGGTAGTGTCGATCACGTTGGTAAAGTAGTCAGCACTCTTGTCCTTCCAACTGATGATCTCACGGCTGGTAGAGTTAAAGGAGCTATTTCCGGGCAGCGCCATTATCTCGTCGTTATTGACACTGTTCTGGAATCTTGCCACATAGATACCATTTGTGATACCGCGGTCATTTTCATATTTTAGCTGCGCCTTTCTCTCCGCAATGACAGTTTCGATTTCTTTGTCGCTGCCGTCGACCCAAGTCCAATAGTCAGGTCGCTGGCCTTCTCCAATATAGATAAAGGTGTAATACAGTGCGGCAAAATCACGCTTATCGCCGCCGGTATAAATGCTTTTCCATCTATCTGCCGTCAGTCCATTGTTGAAACGGACGGTCAGTGTGTTGGTCTCCTCGTTCCAAGACAGGAGTACCACCTCCTGCAAATATCCGGGCACGGTGACCCGCACGGCGGTATTCTCGGAAAGCAGATAGTAGCCATCCGCTAATATATTCAGCTTGTCGAACATAGCCAGTAGCCAAGGATTGTTCTGCACAGCGAACCACTGTGCGTCCATGCCAAGCTTATTCCAAGCCGCCTGAATACCGGGAGGGCTGTTCCTATTCGTCCACTTTCCGTCTACTTGTTTAAAATTGTCATTGATAAACGTCTGTACCTCTCCGGCAAAGTGCGGCGGGCCGCCCTGGCCGCCCTGATTGCCGCCGGAGGTTTCATTAACGATAACGCGCAGCGCGTATTTCACGCCTGCGGCCTCGATCACCACGAACTTAACTTCGGCATCACAGTCATTTGCGGCAGTAACCGTCAGTGCACCGCCGTTCACCGTGGCGGTCAAGCCTGCGGCAGTGGCCTGACTATCTACCGTAAAGCCAGTGAGCTGCGTGTAGCTGTCATTTCCTTCATCCTTATAGACCCTATCAAAGGTCACGCTATTGCCCTGGCCAAGCCCAGTGCCGTTAAAATAGTGCCATTCCTGTTTATTGTCCTGCCCATAGAAAAAAAGCGGCTCCGTGCCGCTGGGCAAATCGTTGCCCCAAACGGGAACGACGAGCCCCAGCGCCATCACCAACGCCAGCAGCAGACTGACCAGTTTCTTCATCATACGTTCCTCTCCTTTTCCGCCAAGAGAGTTCGTTTCAGCCCGCTGAAACGTTGAAAGGGAGTATACTCCCTTGGCGGCACATAATTACTCCATTTTTATACCACTTTACCGTCTTTAAAACAATATGCATGGAGGGAATGGTATATTTTTCGGCATTAATTGCAAAAACAGCCGGACTTTTTGTGCAAAAGTCCGGCTGCTTTCGGTTATTCCGCCATGGGCTGTACGCCGCCCGTGGGCAGTATGGGCCGGCTGATGGGAACGCTCCCCAGCATCAGCTGGTACTCACCGTCCAGCATCAGCTGCACCTGCGTCACATCCTCCAGTGAGCACAGCGAGTCCACCAGCCCCTGTATCATGCGGTTCTGCGCCTCCGCGTCCTCCGGCAGCAGCGCCGCCACGCTCCCCGGCAGGTTCAGGTAGCATATCCCCTCCTCCGTGCTGGCGTTCAGGGCAGTAAAGCCCTCCGGCAGCAGCGGGTACAGGTCCGCGTAGCTGTCCAGCGGCCGTTCCGTCAGTGCCTTCACCACCGCCTGGGCCACTGTCTCCCCCTCGTACACCGTCAGCCGGCGCTCCTCGCCCACCAGCGTACCGTCGCCGTCCGGGAAGTACAGCTGCACCTTCACCGTCCGCACCACATCGTCCGGGCTGGTCAGCAGCACCTCCTCTGAGGTGTACACCTCGCTGGTCCGGTCCGCAGGCAGCTCGCCCGCCACCGTCAGCCGCACGGCGTAAATGCCGTCCAGCTGCATCAGCGACAGCGTGATGCAGTAGTCCGCGATGGTCCGGTCAATACCGATCAGCTGGTCGTATTCGCTGCTCATGTCCACCGACACCGTTCCGCCGGTGACGGTACAGCTCAGCAGCTGCGTCCCCACGGGTATGGGCGCGATGAATCCCTCCGCCGTGCAGCCGCCCAGCAGCAGCTCCATGATGTACTGCGCCTGCTGCTGGCGTCCCCGGTCCCCGGCGGTGATATCCGCCCAGGGGATGGCGATGCCCTGCACGGCGTCGCCGCCGCCGGCGGACTTGTTCTGCTCGCTCAGGTCCGCCGGGCAGTACAGCCGCAGGCTCCCGCCGTCCGCCGCCTGCTGCTCGCCGCAGGCGCACAGGCTCCCC
>ENA-ORRA01001766-ORRA01001766.1-human-gut-metagenome-genome-assembly--contig:-NODE-1766-length-13609-cov-5.725764_pt1 | contig 13609 bp, 14 predicted proteins | sample MGYA00242169_ERZ509122 | MGnify/ENA primary metagenome ERZ509122 (study PRJEB26280, sample SAMEA2338650) | human gut metagenome | biome: human gut; feature: human-associated habitat; material: faeces...
CCCCCCAGCCAGTACAGCGCCATGACCCGCGGCGGCGCACCTGTGGTATTTGCCGCCATTGTGCTGGCGGCGGTGTGCGGGCTCTCCGTACTGCTGTGGGACAGCTTTGCTCCGTTGGCTGCGGCGGTGTGCTATTGGCTGGCGGCATGGTACGGCTTCCGGCAGCTGAATGGTATGTCCGGCGATGTGTCAGGCTTCGCCCTGACCATTGCGGAGTTAGGCGGTGCAGCGGTACTGGTGTTGTGGAGGTAAATATGATCCTGATCATTGGAGGCGCGTTCCAGGGAAAACTGGCATACGCGCTGAAAGCATATAATTTGACAGAGAATGACGTATGCGATCTGGCAATATCCGATCCGGTACCAGGCTGCAAATGCTATCGGCATTTGGAGGCGCTGAGCCGCAGAAATAACGATATCACAAGGTTTTTGCCGCTGTTCGAGGACGCAGTCGTCATCGCCAGACAGGTCAACGGGGGCATTGTGCCCATGGACGGTGCGGAGCGGGCATGGCGGGAGCGCTATGGAATAATTCTGCAACAATTGGCGAAAAAAGCGGAACATGTGACGCGCGTTTTCTGCGGGATAGCGGAGGAATTGAAATGAAACTGACACTTTTGCGGCACGGGGAGACCGAGGGTAGCCAGAAAAATCTGTATTACGGCGCGGCGGATATCCCGGCGCTGCCGAAATCGCTGGAGGCCTTGCAGCAGAAAGCTTTGACCGGCGTATATCCCACGGCGGAGCACTACTACGTCAGCGGAATGACGCGGACGATACAGACGCTGCGGGCCATATACGGCGACGTGGCATACACGGTGCTGCCTGGACTGCGGGAGATGGATTTCGGCGATTTCGAGATGCGGGCCTACGCCGGCGATCTGGAGCACGATCCACAATTTATTGTGTGGTGTGAGGACTCAGAGCACAATATGTGCCCCAACGGAGAGAGCGCGCCGCAGGTGCTGGCACGAAATCTGGCCGCGATACAGCCCGTTATCGACGCGGGGGAGGACGCGGTGTGCGTGATCCACGGCGGGGTGACGTCGGGACTGATGATGCACTGGTTCGGCGGAACGCGGTACGACTATCTGCTGGCACCCGGCGAGGGATATCAGGTTAGTTTTAACGAGAAAAAACCTGTAAGCTATTCGAAAATAATGTAATCTTTCTGCAAAGGAGTGGCAAAATGGAGCATATATACAGAACGAAGGGCACTTGCTCGCGGGAGATCTCCTTCGAGTTGGACGGAGACAAGGTGCGGAATGTGCACTTTGTGGGCGGCTGCGACGGCAACCTGAAGGCCGTGAGCAAGCTGGTGGACGGCATGAGCGTGGCGCAGATCGAGGCGCTGCTGCGGGGCAACACCTGCGGGCCGCGGAGCACCTCCTGCGCCGACCAGCTGGCGGTGGCGGTACAGCAGGCCTATGAACAGGAGCAGGCGCAGAAGTGACAAATATGTGCACGCGGAGAAAAGCGGCCCTTGCGGGCCGCTTTTACGTTTATCTTACCAGACCGCGGGAGGCGGAATATTCGGCGTTTATCTCCGCCAACTCCTTCTCGCCGTCGATATAGGGTTGGTAGATACTGTCTACCCGGCCGCCGCCGGGCCTGCCGCAGGCGCTGAGGGCGCGGCGGACGATCTCCTCCCGCTGGGCGCGGGTGGTGTCCTTAATGAGCAGGGACTGCATGAAAAACGCTCCTCTCGTTTTTATAGGAAAGGCCGGACGGGGAGGGCTTCCCGGCCCTCCCCGCCGGGTCTGTCAGCCGGCCATGTCGAGCATATTCTCAATGAATATGCCGTAGCCGCGGGTGGGGTCGTTGAGCAGGACGTGGGTGACCGCGCCGACGATGCGGCCGTTCTGGAGGATGGGGCTGCCGCTCATGCCCTGAACGATGCCGCCGGTGGCGGAGAGCAGGGCGGGGTCGGTGATGCGGAGGAGCAGGTTGCGGGTGGGCTCGTCCGCGCCGTAGAGGCGGACGAGCTCCACACGGTACTCCCGCACATCGCTGCCGGAGACGGTGGCGAGGATGGTGGCGGGGCCGGTGGTGATCTGGCCGGCAGCGGCCACGGGGACAGGCGTGCCGCCGGAGAGGAAGTCCGGGTCGGCCACGGTGCCGAAAATGCCGCCGCTGCTGTTGACGGTGACGGTGCCCACATCGCGCTGGACGGAGAAGTCACCCTTGAGCTCACCGGGATCGCCCTTGGCACCCTTTTTCACCGCTTTGACGGTGGTCTCCATAATGGCGCCGGAGGCCAGAGGCATGAGCTGGGCGGTATCCACATCGGTGATGCCGTGGCCGAGGGCACCGTACTGACCGGTGGCGGGGTCGTAGTAGGTCAGGGTGCCGATGCCGGCCATGCTGTCGCGTATCCAGGCACCCAGCTGCCAGACACCGTTATTTTCGCGGGCACAGGCGGTGAGGGCCAGAGCGTCTGCGCCGCGGCGGACGGAGAGGACAATGGGCGCGCCGGCCGTATCGGCCAGAAGGTCCTGGACCTGCTCGGTGGAGCCGACAGCGGCGCCGTCCATGGCGGTGATGATATCGCCTTGACGAAGGCCGCAGGCGCGGGCGGGCGTGGGGCCATCGGCCAGAGCCACCACCAGGACGCCGTCCGCAAAGAGTTTGATGCCCACCGCCTGACCCAGGGGGATCACGGTGCGCTCCGCCGGGGCGGCCCAAGCCTGCTGCAAGCAGAGGGAGAGGGCAAACAGCGCCGAGAGCAGCCAGGCGGAGAGACGATGGGAGGCGGGGATATGCCGTGGTTCATACAAGCGTCTCACCCCTTATTTTATTGTGATGTTTCCCGTTTTTGCCGTTGAACGGGCGAAAACGGGGTTTGTTTTGTCGCCGGCGACAGGGTTACTTTGTGTCAAAAGGGCCCAGAACATGAGGTGCAAATTCAGGGGGAAATGTGTATTTTTTTCTTTTGTTTTTTTGCGGGGGCTTTTTATGCGCCTGCGGGCGCGGAGAAATGGCAAAGGCACCCACGAGGGGTGCCTTTGCTGTATATTCGCCCGGCGCCGGGGTCAGAAACACCGGGGGAATACCTTTTTAGTGCCGCTTTTTGGCGGTGCAGGCCAGACCGGTGAGGGACGCGAGGGCCAGACCGGCGTAGAGGAGAACGCCGGGGTCACCCGCTTTGGGAGAGGCGGGCGTATCCTCCGTCTTGGCGGGGGAATAATAGTAGTAGGCGCTCAGCTTGGTGCCCGTTGTGGCACCGCAGACGGTGCAGGTCTTGGGGGCGCTTGTGGTGGCGTCTCTCCAGTTGTGGGGTTCAACCTCGCTCCGGTTTTGGCACACTTCGCACACCTTCCAATGGCCATCTTGTCCCTTGACCCAAGTTCCACCGTAGGTGTGGGCTGCCGGAATTTCTCTGTAAGTCGTGTATGTACAGCGGGAGCAGGTGTCATAGGCTTCCCAGCCTACCGCCGTGCAGGTGGGGGCTTGGGCTTCGTGGTGGACGAGGGCGTGGTTGTTGGGGTTAGTGTTGCCATACGGCTGACTGCATCCGCCGCACTTTGCCGCCGCCGTGCACGTAGCCTCGCCGCCGGAGTGGACATGGGTCAGGTATAATGCACCATCATCCTTCTTTTGGACCTCGCAGTAACCGGTATCCGGTGTGAAGTGGCCTTTATCTTCGTCCGTGATCGCATACGTCCCTTTTCCCGCGGCAATTTTTACGGACGCATCCTTTGTTGTAGCGACTGGGGTGGCGGTGGTTACGCCGATGCTGCTATTCTTGCCGGTCAGGGCTTTTTCGATGGTGATGGTGGCAAACTTGCTGCTACTGTCATACGCAGACAGGTACACATTGTTCGCATTGTCATTGCTTGCACTGCTTTGCTCAGTACCCTTCCAGTTGCCGGAAATGTTAATATCGCCGCGGACAATCATGGTACCAGCGTTAACGTTAACACCGCCGCCGCTGCCTGCGGTATGGTTCCCGGTGATGCTGCCGCCGTACATGACAAAAGTCTTATCGGCGTTCACATACACTCCACCGCCATTTTTATTGGCATAGTTCCCGGTGATGTTACCGCCGTACATGGTGAAGGACGCTTCGCTAGCCACATACACTCCGCCGCCATACCCGCCAAATATGGACGTATCATTATAGCCGTTTTGGGTAATGCTGCCACCATACATGGTAAACGCTGTATTCGCATTCAGATACACTCCACTACCCTTATTTTGGGTAATGCAGCCGTTATACATGATGAATTTGGCTACATCAGTACTATTAATATTACCACTATACGCTACGTCAACACCGCTACCGTTGCCACTGTCCTCCGCATGAGTGATCATACCGCCGCCTTTACAGTCACAGAGGGTAAAAGTGAGATCTTTACTGTTCATCGACTTTATCTGAATTGTCTTACCAGTTGTACATGAAATCGTTTTCCCGTTGAGGCAGAGAACGACACTTCCGCCATTGCTGTCACTAATCTGAATCCTGTGATCCAGTGTGAGGTCAGTACTCAAATAGTAAGTCCCGGCACCAAGCATGTAGCTACCCAAGACGCTGTCGTATTCCCATTCATCTGCGCCTATATACAGTGTATCATCTTCCCCTTGAGAGAGTTTCGTGGCAAAGACCACTTCGTCACCGTGGTTTCCCTCACTGTGAGCAGGGTCAGTACAGGTCGGACCCGCACAGACGGGGTGACGACTGTGCCCCTGCACTTCCGACGCGGAGGCGGTGACCACCATGCAGAGCAGGGCACAGGGTCAGGGTCAGGAGTAATTTTTTGTGGTTCATGATGTACGCTCCTCTCAAATATCAGGGGTCTTTCCAGTGGGGCACGGGTATCTGTCTTCGCCCAGGCGAAGACAGAGGCGCACATGTGCGCCTCCAGTGTTGACTTTAGTGGGTTTTTCCTTATAATGGAAGTATAACCCGTTCACCCGTGAACGAAGCAAGGGGTCAGGAGGGATTTTTTTATGGCGGAGAACACAAAACAGTTTTTTCAGATCACGGAGGCGGCCCGGGCCTGCGGGCTGTCGCGGAGCACGCTGATGCGGATGGAGGAGCGCGGGCTGCTGACGCCGGTGTTCACCGCGCCGGACAGCGGGCGGCGGTACTACGACAACCACAACGTGGCGCGGATCATGCAGATCGAGAAATTCAAGGCCATGGGGCTGGGGTCGAAGGAGATCGCGGACTATTTCGCGCAGGGCGGCGAGGCCGAGGTGCTGCTGGAGGCGCTGGAGACGCGGCTGCGGGACCTGCAGCGGAGCGTGGAGGAGATGCGGCTGCGGGCGGCGGAGGGCGAAAGCCTGTCGGTGCAGATGATGGAGCTGCCGGCGGTTACGTGCCGGATACGGTGGTGCGAGGGACTGACCACGGCGGAGCGATACCGGGATATGTACGACTTCTATGGGGCGTGCGTGCGGAAGGGGTGCGTGCTGTCGGACGAGCCGCTGTTCACCATATCGGAGCGCACGGACTATCTGGAGGGATACATCGGGCAGGAGCCGTGCCGCTACGGGGTGTGCGTGCCGGTGCGGAAGAACCGGGCGGCGGCGGACGCGGTGACGCTGGAGGCGTGCCGGGTGCTGTCGGTGCTGTACTACGGCGATTACAGCGGCGTGGGCGAGGCGTGGCTGACGCTGGGGCGGGAGGTAAAGGCGCGGGGGCTGAAGCCCGCCGGCGCGCCGCGGGTGCTGGGCATCGTGGCGCCGTACACGGGGCGGGAGATCGAGACGCGGCGGTACTGCTCGCGGCTGGCGCTGCCGGTGGAGGAATAATGGGAAGCGGGAGGCCTGCTGTGCAGGTCTCCCGCTTCTGTTATACCAATTTGTGAGGAAACAAATAGGAGAATTACTGGTTCAGGTACTCGACGGCGATGGCGGCCAGGCCGGTGACGCCGTGCTTCATGACCTCCTCGTTGAACACGATCTTGCCGTTGTGGAGCGAGACAGCGTTCTCGCCGCGGCCGGCATCGACCATCATAAAGGCGGAGGGGGTGCCGGTGAGCTTGCCGAAGAAGCTGAAGTCCTCGCTGCCGGAGAAGGGCTTGTCGATGAACTCCGCCTTGCCGCCGGCAGCGGTGACGGCCTTGTTGACCAGGTCGATCATGGCGGGGTCGTTGTACTGGAGCGCGTAGCCCTCCTCCAAATTGACCTCGATGTCGCAGTCGAAGGCGATGCCGATGCCCTTGCAGATGCGCCGGACCTCCTGAATGGCGGTGTCGCGGCCGGCGTCGCTGAAGCTGCGGAGGACGGCCACCATCCGCGCTTCGCCGGCGGTGATGTTGACGGCGTCGCCGCCGGACATAGTGCCCACCGTCAGCACGGCGGTATCCATGGGGTCGATGCGGCGGGAGACCACGGTTTGCAGCACGGTGATGAGATACCCGGCGCAGGCGATAGCATCCCGTGCGGTGTGGGGTGCAGCGCCGTGGCCGCTCTTGCCGTGAACGCTGATGTGGAACAGGTCCACCGCGCTGGTGAAGTAGCCCTTATAGAGCTGCATCCGGCCCACGGAGTCATTCTCAGAGGGGCAGACGTGCTGACCGAAGATGGCGTCCACATGGGGGTTCTCCATGACCCCGGCTGCCACCAGTGCCCGTGCGCCGCCGGGCATCAGATCCTCGCTGGGCTCGAAGATCAGCTTGACGGTGCCGGCGAACTGGTCGCGCATATGGCACAGCGTCTTTGCGGCGCCCAGAAGCATGGTGGTGTGGAGGTCGTGGCCGCAGGCGTGCATAATGCCCTCGGTCTCGCTGGCAAAGGGCAGACCGGTTTCCTCGTGAACGGGCAGGGCGTCGATATCGGCGCGGAGCGCCACGCACTTGCCGGGACCCTTCTTGCCGTGGATCAAAGCCACCACGGCGGTGGGCAGAGGCTGCCGGATCTCGTCCACGCCCATTTTCTCCAGCTCACTGCGGATGAGGGCGGAGGTGCGGACCTCGTGCATACCCAGCTCCGGATGGGCATGGATATCGCGGCGGATAGAGACCAACTCGTCGAAGATGGTATCGACGAAGGAACGAATATCAGACATGGAAAAGCACTCCTTTCAAATGGGCCGGGCTCACAGCCAACTGCTCATAACGCCGGCCACCAGTACGGAGGTGATGGACACGGTGACCATGCCGGCCACCAGCATCTTGGGCATGATCTGGGCGTTGATGGCGGCCTTTTCCTCGGCGGTGGTGCCGGTGGACTCAGAGACCTCGTTGGAGATGATGACCGTGCCGGGGAAGCCGAACAGGCAGGAGCTGCCGATGGCCATGGACATCTGCCAGCTGTAACCGAAGATCTTGCCCACGAGGATGGAGACGACGGAGAAGGCCGCCGTGCCGATGACCACGCAGACCAGCAGGGGCACCACCATGCCGCCCACCATCTCCGGGGTAGCAGCGGCCAGATTGGTGAAGATGGACAGGGTGATGATGGGCATCACGATGCCGGTGGCGTGAGCCTTACCCAGCGCGTCCTCATCCAGGAAGCCCAGCTCCTTGCAGAGCACACCGAAGATCAGGCACCAGACCAGCTTGTTAACGGCATCGTGGAACAGACTGGACACCCACACGGACAGCAGCGCCACCAGAATGACCTTGGCGATAATGGCGTTGGGGGTGTTGTACTTATCGGGCAGGGCGGGGATCAGCTTCTTGCGGGCAGCGGCGGCGTTCTGGGCCGCGGCGGCACCGGCGTCCACCTGGAGCGTGCCGGCGTCGATCTGGGCCTTGATGCGCTTGGCCTCGCTCTTGAGGCACAGGGAGGCCACGGGGTAGCCCACGAAGCCCTGGGCGCACATGACCAGGGTGGCGAACACCGCCAGGTCAGGCAGGTTGGCTTTGTTGGCCATATCCTGCATGGTCAGGGTGGCGACAACGCCGCCGGAGAGAATGGGCGCGCCCACCAGAGCGAAGCCGCGGTCGATGATCAGCTGGCCGATGAAGAACACGGCAGCAGAGATGGCGACGCAGGCCACGGCGGAGATGATGACGGTGCGCCACTGGGCGCCGAAGTCGCGGAGCCGGATGGTGGTGCCCAGGTGCACCAGCAGCATGGTGACCAGCAGGCCGGCCATGCTCAGAAGGGTGGAGTCAGCAAACAGGGTGGTGGGGAAAACGCCGGTCCAGAAGCCTGCCAGGAATACGACGGAGGCCACCAGCAGCATGGATACGATAGCCTTTGTTTTCGCGGAGATCATGTCTCCTACGGCGAACACCACGAAGATGACAGCCGCTGAAATGATTGCAGTCATGATTTTCTTCTCCTTTTGTTTTGAAATAGGGGGCAACAGGGATGATGGGGTAAATTGAAAAGCGGCTCCGTCTGAAAGACGAAGCCGCTTCACACACATGGGAAATGGAAAAGACGGGTTCAATTCTTTACAGCCGGCGTTTGGTATCGGGAGGTAAAATAGGCGTACCAATAAAAGCCCCAGACGGAGCTGGTGCCGGCATAATAGGAGACAGCGGCATGGTTCGCGGCCATGTCGTTATGAAGCATATCGCGCTGCATCATGTGACGTACCATGTGGGGTCTCCTTTCCGCCGGTGGTCGGCTGGTTTTTATGTTGGCGTTATCTTAACGCCGCGGAGTACAGAAGTCAACCGTTAGATAGACCATACTTTCGCAATTAAAAGCGCTAAATTTTTGTGAAAACTGACAGCCGCCGACATGGCGGAACCGGATGGCGGCGGGAATATGCAAAATTCCCACCGGTATGGTATGGTTTTTGTGAAAGGTGACAATGGACTTTGCGCGGGACGGGACAGTATAATGTTATGTAAGATTTCCGGAGAAGGAGAAAACGCATGAACAGCACGCTGCTCACCATAAACTGCGCCTGTTGTACGTCCGCCTGCTGCGCGGGCGTGTGTTGTCGTGCCCATGGGCGCTGTGCGTTTTCTGCTGAAAAGGCCCTGTAAGCGGGCCGTGATACCTGTACACACAGGCGGCGGAGGATGCGGGCGCATCCTTCGCCGTTTTATTTTGAGAGGAGACAAGGACTATGACTTCCAACGCGGAGATCGCCAAGGCAATGGCAGATAATATGACACACGCGGCGGTGCCGTTGTACGGCAAAAAGCTGCGGCTGCCGGACAGGGGTGCCATCATCGGCATCATCAAGGAGTTTCGGCGGCTGCTGTTCCCGGCATATTTCGGTGACGCGCAGCTGATGGCGCTGCCGCCGGAGAACTACGCCGCGCTGCTGCTGGAGCGTATCGAGACGGCGCTGACGGCACAGGTGGCGCTGGCGCTGCCGGAGGGCCAGGCCTTTGCCGCGGCGGCGCTGACCCATGAGATACTGGAGCAGCTGCCCCGCATACAGCAGACACTGATGACGGACATTGAGGCCACGTTTGACGGCGATCCGGCAGCGGCGGACAAGGAGGAGATCATTTTCGCCTATCCGGGGCTGTTCGCCATCTTCGTATACCGCATTGCCCACGAGCTGTACCTGCGGCAGGTTCCCATGATCCCCCGGATGATGACGGAGTACGCCCACAGCCGGACGGGTATCGACATCCACCCCGGCGCGCAGATCGGGCCGTGGTTCTTCATCGACCACGGCACAGGCATCGTTATCGGCGAGACGACGGTGATCGGCAGCCATGTGAAGCTGTATCAGGGTGTGACGCTGGGCGCACTGTCCCCCCGGGCGGGCCATGCCAGCCTGCCGGGAAAGCGGCACCCCACAGTGTGCGACTATGTGACTATCTACTCCGGCGCCTCCATTCTGGGCGGCGAGACGGTGATCGGCGAGCACTCGGTGGTGGGCGGCAACGCGTTCCTCACCGGGTCGGTGGCGGACAACACGCGGGTGGTCATCACGGCGCCGGAGACGGTATTCAAAAACGCGGAGTGACCGCGCAGGAGGGAAAAGGACGGCCTTGCAGCCGTCCTTTTATGCTGCCGCAGCGCAGGCACCCGGCTATTTGCATAGTTTTTGGCGCGGAATTTCAGCGTATCGACGAGTATCGCGGGGAAAAACGCCGCTTGTCAGGGATGGGCGCCATGTATTATAATAATTGATAGAATTCAGTGCAAGGAGGCGCAGCTATGGGGCGCATCAGCAAGGAAAACTACTATCTGGATATTGCGGAGACGGTGCTGGAGCGCGCCACCTGTCTGCGCCGGGTATACGGGGCCATCATCGTGAAGAACGACGAGATCATCTCCACGGGCTACAACGGCGCGCCGCGGGGACGGAAGAACTGCGTAGACATGGGGTTCTGCACACGAGAGGCCATGCAGGTGCCGCGAGGAGAGCGATACGAGCTGTGCCGCAGCGTGCACGCCGAGGCCAATGCCATTATCTCCGCCAGCCGCCGGGATATGGTGGGCAGCACGCTGTATCTGGTGGGCAGGGACGGCCGGACCGGGGCGCTGCTGGGCGACGCCACCAGCTGCGCCATGTGCCGCAGACAGGTGATCAACGCGGGTATCAGCAAGGTGGTCATACGGAAGACGGAGACGGAATTTGAGGTCGTGGACGTGCAGGACTGGGTGCAGCAGGAGGATGACGTGCCCGCACTGTAAAGAAGGGCTATCCGGCCGAAGGGCCGATAGAATACAACAACTGAACAAAGGAGAATGTGTGATGCTGAACGACTCTAAGATCGCCGCCTACACGGCGATACTGCAGGAGGAGCTCCTGCTGGCCACAGGGTGTACAGAGCCCATCGCCGTCGCGTACTGTGCCGCAAAACTGCGCGAGGTGTTGGGCGGAAAACCGGAAAAGATCCTGGCTGAGATCAGCGGGAACATCCTGAAGAATGTGAAGTCCGTGGTCGTCCCCAACACAGGAGGACGCCGGGGCATCGACGCCGCCATCGCCGTGGGCATAGTGGCCGGCGACGCCGACGCAGAGCTTCAGGTCATCGCCAACGTGACGGAGGCGGATGTGGCTGCCATCCAGACGTATCTGGACAGCACCGACATCCGCGTGACCTGTCCCGAAACGCCGTGTCTGCTGGACATCAAGCTCACCGGCTGGCGGGAGGGGCACCACGCCTGCGTGCGGGTGGCCAACAACCACACGAACATCATCTATATGGAAAAGGATGGGAATATCCTGCGGGAGCTGCCCGTCACCGGCAACGCCGAGGACCATTTGCAGGACAAGTCCGTGCTGAACGTCAGAGACATCATCACATTCGCAGAAACAGTACCTTTGGACAACATACGCCCCACCGTGGGGCGGCAGATCGAGAAGAACACCGCCATCGCCGCCGAGGGGCTGCGAAACAGCTGGGGCGCCAACATCGGCTCCACCCTGCTGGAGAGCAGTCAGGACTGGGCGACACAGGCGCGGGCATGGGCGGCCGCCGGCTCGGACGCACGGATGAACGGCTGCGAGATGCCGGTGGTCATCGTGTCCGGCTCCGGCAATCAGGGCATCACCGCCTCGGTGCCCGTATGGAAATACGGCAAGCTCATGGGCGCGGATGACGACACCATCCTGCGGGCGGTGTGTCTCAGCGACCTGATCACCATACACCAGAAGACCGGCATCGGGCGGCTGAGCGCCTACTGCGGCGCGGTCAGCGCCGGTGTGGGCGCGGGCTGCGGCATCGCGTGGCTGCGGGGCGCGGACTGCGAGGGCATCAGCCACACGCTGGAAAACGCCGTGGCCATGATCTCCGGCTGCATTTGCGACGGTGCCAAGGCCAGCTGCGCCAGCAAGATCGCCATGGGCGTGGACTGCGGCATCTTGGGCTACGACATGTACGCCGGCGGCAACAACTTCCGCCCCGGCGACGGCATTCTGGGCGCTGATGTGGAGGACACCATCCGGAACGTAGGCGTGCTGGCCGCGCAAGGCATGCGGGAGACCGACCGGGTGATTTTAAAGATCATGACGGAGTAAAGTCACAGGCACTCCCCCCGGCTTCCGCCAGGGGGAGTGCCTGAAAATACGAACAGCCCCTCCGGCCAAGGCCGGAGGGGCTGCTTTTTGTGCTTATCCGTCGAATACCTGAAGGGCGGTCTGGCGGAGGGAGTAGGCGTCGCTGCCGTAGCTGTGCCAGAGGGCGGCGGCGTCACGGAAGGGGTAGACCGGGGCGGTCTGGCAGACGTAGTTGGCCCAGCTCTCGATGACCCAACCGTCCTGGCCGCGGAGGGCGTCGTAGAAAACGTAGGCGCGGGGGCTTTCGACGCCGCGGGGAAAGGACCAGCCGGCGGTGATCCGCTGGGTCTGGCGGGTGCCAAAGAGGTCGCTGCCCTTTTGGCTACCGCTCTTCAGCGTGTGGAAGGCGGCGGCCTGCGCCGTGCCGTTTCTCTCGCAGAGGACGCGGCCGCTGACATGGCCGCCGGGGAACCAGTCGCCCTGCGTCTGCCACGCCGGCCACAGTTCCAGCATCTCGGTGTAGGGGCTGGGCGGGGCGGCGTAGGTCAGGTGGTGGATATAGATATAGCGGCGGACACCGTCCTCCTCCGGCAATTCCACGGCCACATGGGTCATGGTCTGCTCCAGCGTATCATAGACACGGTAGACGTAGGTATAGTGGCGCTCCCCCTCTCCATCCACGTCGGTGATGGTGTGGTCGTAGACCAGCGGACGGTCCGGGTCACTCATATAGTGGGTGGTGGTGATGGTGCGGTGGTCCGTATCGCTGTACAGGCGTTCCACCTGACGGTACACCCTTACGGCACCGGCCATACGGGAGACCTCTTCGGCGGTCAGGTCATCGAGGACATAGGACGGAAAGCCCTTTGTCAGCAGCTGCTGGCGGATCGTCTCGTCCTGGGGCGCGTCATCGCGGGCATGCCAGTCCATGGGATACCGCTGGCCCAGGAACATGGCCAGCAGCACCGCCGCCAGCAGCACACCCAGGCCGCCCCACAGCACCGCGGCATCCGGAAGGCGGACAGGGGCGGCGGTGATGGCGTAGCCGGTATCGGCCAGAGAACGGGACAATCTGACCATGCTGCGGAGCAGGAGGATGTAGAGCACCAGCATCGGCAGGACCAGCAGCCAGCCCTCCACGCCGATGAGCGCCAGGACCGTAAGGACAGCGTAGAACACCGCCATGGCACCGGCGGCGGTGGCCGCGGGCTTTTCCTCCCCAGCGGCGCGGGAGACACCCACCATACCCCGCCACAGGCAGACATACAGCACCTGCAGCAGGGCGATATTGACATAGGCCGGTGCAAGCCCCGTCTCCACAGGCAGGGCGGCGAGGACGATACACGCGCCGCGGACGGCCAGAGAGGCCAGAGAGAGGATATAGCACCAGCGGAGGGGCGTGTTTTCGCGCCGCAGCGTACAGAAGCCCAGCACCAGCAGCAGGCCGCCGACGGCGGGCAGGATCACATCCAGATACAGGAAATTCAGGGTAATGGTGATCAGACCCAGACCCCAGAGCACCCGGGTCATGGCCATGCTCCAGGGATTGATCTCGCCGGCGGCGGGCGGCGGCAGGGCGGCGGCATCCTCACGGAGCAGATCGTCAAAGCGGCGTTCGTCAGTCATAGAGATCACCTCCCAGCTGTTGGCGCAGGGTCTGCCGCAGGCGATACAAGCGGCCCTCCACCGCGCGCTCCGTCAGGCCCAGCTCGGCGGCCATCTGGGCGGTGGACTGGCAGTAGTAATACTTCCGGTAGAACAGCTCCCGCTCGTACACCGGCAGGCCCGC
>ENA-ORRA01001771-ORRA01001771.1-human-gut-metagenome-genome-assembly--contig:-NODE-1771-length-13528-cov-2.454316_pt1 | contig 13528 bp, 10 predicted proteins | sample MGYA00242169_ERZ509122 | MGnify/ENA primary metagenome ERZ509122 (study PRJEB26280, sample SAMEA2338650) | human gut metagenome | biome: human gut; feature: human-associated habitat; material: faeces...
GGAGAGTGATTCTTAGCTCCTCCTTTTTTAGTTTCTTTCTTATCCTATATCCGCTTTGGTTTCATCTTCTACTTTTAGAGCGTTGCTATAAGTATTGGTTTTGATTTTATGATTTTCCTTTCGTATCGATAGAATATCGAATGTATAGCGCTGATAATAAGTGAAATAAGAAAATTATCTAAAAAAACATTGCCAATTCGGTTGTAATATTCATATATTTATCTACTTTTGTAGTGTACTATTGTACTAATACACATAAACTCATAAATAAATGAAGATGATTACAGTAGAAAATCTTTCCTTTCTTTATCGTAAATCGAAGCGTGCCGTTTTGCATGACTTCTCTCTGTCACTTGAAAAGGGGCGGGTTTACGGATTACTTGGCAAAAATGGTGCAGGCAAATCTACACTACTCTATCTGATGAGTGGGCTGCTCACTCCTAAAAGTGGAAAAGTGGTCTATCATGATGTTGACGTACGCCGCCGGCTTCCCATCACTTTGCAGGATATGTTTTTGGTTCCTGAAGAATTTGATCTTCCTCCGGTTTCGCTAATTAGCTATATAGAGTTAAACAGTCCGTTTTATCCCCGTTTCAGCAAAGAGGATATGGTGAAATATCTGCACTATTTTGAAATGGATATCAATATTGATCTGGGGGCACTCTCTATGGGGCAGAAGAAAAAAGTATTCATGAGCTTTGCGCTAGCCACTAATACATCTTTGTTGTTGATGGACGAACCGACCAATCACCTTGACAACCAAGGACGCAACCGACTGTACGAATGGGTAAAGAAATGCCGTTCCACCCTGATCGTTGTCAGTCACGACCGCACTCTGCTCAACAGGCTTCCCGAAACCTGTGAACTGAGCCGGAACGCACTTGTGTGTTACGGAGGCAATTACGAATTCTACAAGCAGCAGAAAGAACTGCAACAGAACGCCCTGCAACAACAACTGAACGAGAAAGAAAAAGAACTCCGCCAAATACGGAAACTGGCACGCGAAGTAGCCGAACGAAAAGAAAAGCAGAATATACGGAGCGAAAAATCAGTACCTAAAAAAGGCATCTCCCGCATGGCGGTTCACACCCTGAAGGACCGGGCAGAAAAAAGCACCACCAAACTGGCGGACATCCATCAGAATAAATCAGAGAAACTGACCAGCGAACGTAGCCTGATACGCAACAGGCTGGCCGAAAATACTTTGCTTAAAACCGACTTCCATGCTTCCGCCTTACATACGGGAAAAACATTGCTGACTGCCCATAAAATAAACTTTTCTTATGGAAATTCGCCTTTATGGGAGGTTCCACTCTGCTTTCAACTGAAGAGTGGCGACCGGATACGAATCGAAGGAGACAATGGAAGCGGCAAAACGACTTTATTGAAATTGGTTACGGGTGACCTATTGCCAACATCGGGTACACTGGAACGCGCCGGGTTCAGTTATGTCTATCTGAATCAGGAATATTCCATCATCTGCAACCAGCTGACGGTGCTTCAACAAGCAGAATCATTCAATGTACGTGCCCTGCCGGAGCACGAAATAAAAATCAGGTTGAATCGATTTCTCTTCCCGGCAACGAGCTGGGATCAACCTTGCATCCAACTCAGTGGAGGCGAAAAAATGCGACTCGCTTTCTGCTGCCTGATGATTAGTAACAACACGCCCGACCTCTTTATCCTGGACGAGCCTACCAACAATCTGGATATACAAAGTATCGAAATCATCACAGCTACCGTTCGGAACTATACGGGCAGTGTACTGCTTGTATCACATGATGAATATTTTGTAAAGGAAACCGGCATCAGAAAGAGTATCTTTTTATAATTTTGCACCGTTTAAAAAGAATAATCCCAAAATGATAAATACAGAAACCAACTACCGGTGGTTCATCTTTTACCAAGATCAGTTACTGTTGGAAAAGAACGACAATGCTTTTTCCATCCCCACGGGCAAGAATACCCCTGTCACCACTTCGGAAGGAATAACCGTACACACCATCACCACGGCAACGGGCATGGTATGCAAAGCTTTCTACACAGACTCTCCGATAGCCGAAACTCCGGAATACGTGCAGATAGGATTGCGCGCTTCTTATGATTACTTGTCGCCGGAACACTATCAGGCCGCAGGCAAGGTTCACGAAATTCTCTACTGGGACCGCAGCAACCGTTTCTGCCCCACTTGTGGAACTCCGCTGGTACAGAAAGAACCCATTATGAAGAAATGCCCGAATTGTGGCAGAGAAATCTATCCGGTCATCTCAACAGCCATCCTGGTATTGGTGCGGAAAGAAGACTCCCTGTTATTGGTACATGCCCGCAACTTTAAAGGTACTTTCAATAGCCTGGTAGCCGGATTCCTCGAAACAGGCGAGACATTGGAAGAGTGTGTGGCAAGGGAAGTAAAAGAAGAAACCGGGCTCGATGTGAAAAACATCCGTTATTTCGGCAGTCAGCCCTGGCCTTATCCGAGCGGACTGATGGTGGGATTTATCGCCGACTACGCCGGTGGTGACATCCACCTGCAAGATGACGAGCTCAGCTCCGGGAACTTCTATACCAGGGATCACTTGCCGGAACTTCCCCGCAAACTCAGCCTGGCACGTAAGATGATCGACTGGTGGATCGCACAACAGTAAAAACAGAACAAGCTACGGAAGGTACACCTACCACAAACGAACAACCAGGGACGAATCGAAAAGAAACCCGTCCTCAGGATCATAAACCTGTGTACCTGTCCGTAGCTTGTATTTGATTAAAACTTCTATTCGAAGATCGTCAACTCTTCCAGCCCCAGCTTCTCTTCCCAGTCACTGATAGTCATCTGGCAAAGATCGGCCGGTTTCATATCGGCAGGAATAGCATTTTGCGCCATATAAACGGCAGGAGTGCACGACAGGGCACAACCTACCTGACCGGGTTCTACAAATGTATATTTATAACCGATGTAAATACGGTCGTAGATCACATCCTGATCTTCACCGCAAAGGGCAATACTGTTGGTCGCTTTGCGAAGTATACCTTCCAGAAAACCGATGGCTTCACCTTCTGTTGTCGAATCGTCTCCATAAGTACCTGCATCCTTTACAAACAGGCAAGCTCCTTTACTACGGTCTTTCAGAATGGCCAGGCCGATTACAGACCATACCCATACAGGACCGCATGCCACAACTTTTCTGCTACCTCCCGGTACGTAAGCTCCCGGAAGCACAGGGAAACGGCGCTCCTTGGCACGGCCGAACAGACGTTCGGTTGCCTCCAGCAACGGACGGATATTATAAACAGGGATGTCCGCTCCTTCGGGTTGCGCCTGCATGTAGATAGGCATCTCTTTCCTTTTGGCAATGTCATCGTGCATCGCCAGGTCAAATCCCCAGATGGCTCCATTCTGTCCGCAAAAAGACGAGGCTTTCATCAGGTTGACTTGCCCGAGATACGCATCGTTCTTCTCACAACGATCCTTCGCTACAATCCTTTCGGTTATTGCATCGAGGTCTTTCACGTCGACTGTGCCGACTGACAATTTCATAGTCGAAATATATCCTTCACCACCCACAACGCCGGGATTTAAATATCCCATGCAAAATTCTTTACTTGGCCCTATAGCCTGACTAATCACATTAGAGGCATCATACCGGATGCCGGACACAAGATCTTTCATACGTTTTTAAGTTTAGATGTTGCAGTAAGAACAATATATCCTCAAGAATGATTGACCCCTACTCCCTAAAGAAAGCAAAAGAAGACGAAGAAGATAAAATGTTAAAAGAGGTGAGGTTACCAATTGGGCAAGTGCAAACAGATATCCCATTAACCTGTCTATTATTCAAAGAGTACGTTCCACGCAATGATCAGCTTAAAAACCGATAGTTTGTCCTATAGATAATATCACATTAAGATTGAAGCTTATTAAAAAGCAAACAAATCGGAACCATCCGGTTCAAATCGTTCTTTATCATTATGGATCAGGGAAAGGTAAAAAGAGAAAAATGCGCAAGTTGTATTTCTCAACCGACACGGAATTAAAAAGTTTCTGTGAAAGAACTTTTGCACAACTGCTTTCTCCTGCAACGATTTATTTCCGTATTGGACATTCAGCCCTGTTTAGGAAATAAATCGAAAGCAATGGAAAGACAGAATTAAATTTGCGGCATAAGTGCCTGTTAAATATTTAATGAACCAGGATAATTTCAATCTGTTTTACCGAAAATATAGACCTTACATTGATATGGGGCCAGTTTTACTATCAGTTCCTTTGAATCACTACCACTCTTTGTCAAATGGCTGTCCAAACAGTATATCTGCTCGAATGACAAATCGGCAATCGTATTTTCATTCAATATCACAGTTTGCGGAGAGCTTGCCCGGTTAAAGCAAGCCACAGCTTTACGTCCATCTGCCAACGGCTTTACCCAAATATCATAATGATCCGAACGAATGCTGCGTTCTGCCTGCCTACCTAACACATCCTGATTAATGGCTATTAAATCAGGATCCAACAAGATTTTTAATGTACTATCATTCATATTCCGTACATCGTTTCCGGAAAGTAAAGGAGAAGCCATCATACACCACAGGCTAAAATGGGATTTATATTGTTCCTGAGTACATCCTTCCGACTCATAACTAATACTCATACTCTTTCCATCTATTCCGACCACTAACATATCCGGATCATTCCAACCGGATGGACCGGCATATTCACTCAGAGGAGCATTGATTTCAAGGATATTCAATATACCATGTAATCCACCAACACGATTTCCATCTCGATACCAAATGTCACCGATATCTCCTGATACTCTCCATAAATGTCCCCCCACTTGCTTCGCCCATTTCCAAGGTTCACGCTGTCCCCACTCACACACTGAATAGACAATCGAACGATTGGTAGCCCGTAGTGCCCTTCCCATTTTCGCATATCGCCCCATGGCTTCTACCCTATCTACAGGAGCATTGCAATAGTCATATTTCAACAAGTCAACTCCCCAAGAGGCAAAATCTTTTGCATCTGTTTCTTCATATCCGTAGCTACCGCAAACGCCGCCACAAGTTTTTTCGGCCGCATCCGAATAAATTCCCAATTTAAACCCACGCTCGTGCAGATAATCAGCTACATATTTTATCCCACGTGGAAACTTAGTTTTATCAATCTGCAGATGTCCGTCAGCTCCTCGTTCCGGCAACTGCCAGAAGTCATCTATATTGATATAGGAATATCCTAAATCACGCATTCCGTTCGTTATCATCGCATCCGCCGTCTGCAAGACCAATTCTTCAGTCAGATGCTGTCCGAAAGTATTCCAACTGTTCCAGCCCATTGGAGGAGTTAATAATAATTCATCACCAATGCGGATGACCAATTGTTTCACACTTACACCTAATGCATTCTCAGCCTTCAGGGTTACGGTATAATCTCCTTTGGAAGTCACGACTCCACTAATAATGCCAGTCTTGGAATCCAGTTCCAGTCCTTCGGGGAGTTTTTCCGCACTCCACTGCATCGGTCGCTGACCGGAAGTCGGAATATAAAAGATAAATGGAGTTGAAGGATAATTACCTGTGATATGAGGAGAATTGATACGTGGTTTCCCTTCAAATACTTTTAAAACAACATCTCCGGCAAAAACAGAAGGAATGACTGTCCACAAAGCTAAAGAGAGTAAAAATGCAATGAAATAGGGTTTGTTCATAGTTCTTCTTTTATTAATTTCACTAAATAATATAATAACAGATGAAGGAAAATATTCTCAAATATCTTCCTTCATCATTTCAATCAGTAATCCGAATAACCTCAATCGTTATTCTTATTTCACAAAATCCGTAATCTTTATTGTCCACTCTCTTTTCGTACCGTCGGCAGCAGTCACCTGATATTTAAACTCCTTAGCTGAAAAATCGCCAGGACTACCCAACTTAGGCGCTCCGTTTAAGGGCGTAATTCTGGCAGCAGTAGAAAGATCCATATAAGCAATCAGATTACTTAATGATACATTTTGCCTGACAGCATCTGTAAAACTCCCACCGGCCGCTGGAACCGTCAGCTTACAGGTAATCAGATTGTCGTCTTGCGAAATTTGTTTTTCAATGTTGAGTGTTTTAACAGCCATCTGATTCTTAGCCTCATCCCACCAACGGTATTCAAAGTTCAAATTAGTAATTTCAGCCTCATTATAGGCCTCCAAATCATCCAATCCTGAATTCAGGCACGATGAAACGATACCTATCAGAAATAGTAACAAAACAGTATTTATAAGTTTCTTCATATTCGTAATACTTTAATAATTAAACGTCCAGCATTTCTCTACTACCATCCCTCGTTCTGATCCAGATTTGGATTCAAATCACGTTGTCCTTGCGGCACAGGGAATAAATAATGTTTCTTGGTAAAAGTACGCTCATTATCACTTTGGTAAATGGGTAACGGAAGTATCTCAAAAGATTTTCCATCAGAAGCTATTTTCATGAACTTCTGTTCAACTATCAGTCCCGGAACACCCTCCAGACCGTCAGCCTTACCCCAACGAAGTACACTCCAATATCGGTCGCCTTCACTGACCAGTTCTATACGGCGTTCACGTTTATACTCTTTCCAGGTATCTTCCAGTGATAAGGATTTTTGCAATTCCGGCAAACCGCCATGAGTTACCCTCGTCCTATTGATATAGTCAATAGCCGTTTCCTTATCACCTTGGCGCAACTTTATTTCCGCATAATTCAGATAAGAGCGTCCCAAACGTAACAAAGTATAATGATAATCCGTTTTTTCCGAGTTCAGCAAACGTTTGGCTTCATAAACGCATTTCCGATAAACATATCCCGATACCGGCATTCCCCAGAATTCTGTCGTTTTAGAAGTATAATAAAGATTACCTCCCTCACGAAGCCACACCCTATTAGCGAAATAAGAACATCCGTCGTAAACGATAGAAGCTTTGAATCGTTTATCACGATTCTTGTAAATAGCATCTTCAACCGTACCTCCGTCAACCAGGAATTTCTTATAATAAGAAGTCTGGTCCCACTCTTTGGCTTTTCCATCCTCATCAACTACAAGATAATCATTTACCAAATCAACAGAAGGAAATCTTTGCGGCCAACCTGCCATCTCCTCTACCAAGGGATACTTTGCCTGCACATCGGCAATCAATTTAGAGGGATCAATATTAGGTACCAGTCTCTGCATCCACGTATCTGAAAAGTTCGTATTTTCAGCACTTCTCCATTGTGCCAGGATTATCTCGCTCGAAGCCAATGAATGATCGTAATCATTGAACATACCGGCGTAGTTACCATCCAGTGAGTATTTGTCCAGTGCAAACAGATCTTCACAGGCCTTTGCCGCTATCCGGTAATACTCCTCCTGTCCATTCTCAATATATGCAGCCCCATGCAAAGCTGCTTCTCCCAACAATGCGTAGGCAACACCGCGTGACAATGCACCGGACGGAGCATCTACAGGCAGATCAGGAGCAGCCTCCCTGAGGTCATTCAGTATGAAATCATAAGTTTCTTTCACTGTAGCCGTACGAGGGAATTTCATATCCGCTTCCGGATCAATAAGTTCTTTTACTAACATTAGTTTACCGAACAAGCGGGCACGCGTAAAATAAATCATAGCACGTATCGTCTTAGCCTGTGCTATAAAATTAGCCTTTTCCGCATTCGTAAAGGATGCTTCCGGAACACGTGCCAACACCATATTGCAACGACGGATATCTTCATACTTATTCCATCCGGCATCATAATAACGGTCTATCAATTCTGCATTCACATCCCGCCCATCTTCCATGATAGCTTCATTATCCGTCCAATTGTCTTTCCAAACCATCATATTCGTAGCATTTGCCAACGCAGTATAAATGAATGCTTGTGTCAGGTCAGTACTTTTCCACACATCATTTTCCGAATATTTGTCAAGCGGTCCCTTGTCCAATATATCACTGCAGGAAAAGGCGACCAAGGCAAATAGTATAATTACAAATAAATTCTTTATCTTATTCATATGTATTCCTCCCTATTAAAAACCTATTGTTACACCAATTGAATAAACTCTTTGTACAGGATAGCCGTCGCCGCTGGTACTTGATGTTTCCGGATCGAAAAATTTGCTAACACCTGAAATAGTGAAAAGATTACTACCACTCAGATTCACACGACACGTCTGCAACCAGTCACATTTTTTCAGGTATTTATATTTAAAGTCATAGCTCAACTGCAAATCCTTCAGACGAAGATATGATGCATTCCGCATCCAGAAAGTCGATCCTGCCTTATTATTATTTCCGTTTACACCGGAACTGATCGAAATTCTAGGAAAATCCGCACCTGTATTGTCCGGTCTCCAATAATTCAACTGGTTTTCATAATACAGGTATTTTCCTTCACCTGACTGATAACGATTGCCAAAAGTCATGTAGCGTTCACCTGTCCCATAAAGTAAACCGGACAAAGTGAATCCTTCATAACCCAAAGAAAAATCAAAGGCATAAGTAAAGTGAGGCATTGTCGGCTTTCCGATACGTACCTGGTCTTCACCGTCTATTTTACCATCACCGTTCACATCCGTATAACCAATGTCTCCGAGCTTAGTTTGGGTAGATCCCAATCTTCGGGGAGAGTTCAGGATATCCTCTTTGTTTTGATAAAGTCCTGTATCTATGTATCCCAACCCATAGTAATCGGTCTGATGTGTTTGACGTTTGTAAGGATTCATCAAGTCAGATAATGCTTCATCCGCTTTCACTTTCCACAGGCTATTAAAGTAGGTCATATTGAACCCTACTTCATAAGTGAATTTACGCGGAGTCATATCTGACCAGCGCATTGTCAACTCCACACCTTCGCGACGTTGTTCGCTATTCGATTTTATTTGTGGTAAAGGTTTACCCAAAGGAGTTGTATAACGATCTCCCGGACTCATCAAACCACCTTTGGTTACGTAATAGAAATAATCAAAGGTACCTTTCAAGCGATTGTTGAAGAAAGCCATATCCAATCCCAGGTTAAAGGAATTCACCTGATACCAGCTCAGCAGTTCCGGAGACACCAAAGCCCCTTCACTAAATCCTGATTGCAGTTTTCCCCCGATCACTATTTTTTTCTCATCCAGACTATAGGTAGAAAGATAGCCGAAACGATTTACTCCATTTTCCGTACCGGTCTGTCCATAAGAAGCGCGTAGCTTGAGCAAATCGAATACATGTTGATCCCACTCTTTGAAGAAAGGTTCTTCACTGATGGTCCACGCCACCGCTCCGGAGGGGAAGAATCCCCAACGATGTCCTGGAGTGAAGTTATCCGATCCATCGTAACGGAAACTACCTTCCACGATATACCGATTCATAAAGTCATATTTCAAACGGCCTACCAATCCCATACGTCCTCCTTCATCCGAATTGCCGCCATTCTGCTGCGTATCTGCTGCACCGGCAAATAGCTGGTCCACAACCGTAGATAAGTATTCCCCACGATATGCATTAAAATTCCATCCAGTATTTTCTGCAACATTATAAACGAATTTAGCATCAATCGTATGCTTTTCGGCAAAAGTTTTCACATAAGCGGCACTTACTTCGAAATTGTAGGACTCTCCCCAATAGCCTTCTTCATTCAATGTCGGTTTACCTATTGGATATACAGCTCCATCTGCGTAATACTGAGGAGCCTTAGTACTGAATTTCTTCACATGTGAGTCGTTCAGACGATAGTTGAACATAGCACCCAAGGTTAACTCCTTTAACCAAGGCAATGTCCAGTCCGCAGCCACTTGGGTATTTATGAATTTGCCATAGTTCCTGTTATATCCCGAACGCTTGTCCATTTCCGCCAACGGATGGTCGGTAACTGCGGCATAAGTACCATCCTTATTGTAAGCCGGATTCAGCGGAGACTGGTTATAAAGATCTTCCCAGATCTTTGCCGCTGAGAAAGAGGGGTATTCCTTTTTTTCATAAGCTCCGTTCAGATTCAGGCTGACCTTCAGACCAATCTTATCAAAAGTCGTGTTAACATTACTGCGAACTGTATAGCGGTCATAGTTCAATGCATTCGAAGTATAGATACTACCTTGATTGAGCATACCCAGAGAAATATAGTAATTCACCTTATTGCCACTTCCACTCAATGATACCGTATGCTTGTATTGAGGAGCAACAGTTTTCAATCCTTCTCCCAGCCAATCTGTATCGGCGTGTCCGGATGTATAAGGATCTGACTGATTTTTAATGATATCCAATACTTCCTGATTAAAAGGTAAATCTGCCTCGTCCAAACCATCATTGATACCGGCAAGCATTTGGTTGTAAGCATAGTCATAACCACGAGTCTTTTTCAGTAATTTGGTAGGTTGGCTGAATTCAGCATTAAACGTATAATTCACCGCTGTCTTTCCCTTACCTCCCTGTTTGGTTTTCACCATCACGATACCATTGGCAGCCCGTGAACCGTAAACAGCCAGAGATGCTGCATCCTTTAGAATTGAAAGGCTTTCGATATCATTCGGATTCAACGTATTGAAATCCCAAGCATCGGAAATAACACCATCTATGACATAGACAGGTGCGCCACCGCCACGGATCGAGATAGAAGGGGCAGATCCCGGTTCACCACCTGATGATTGTACAATAACACCTGTTGCACGTCCGGCCAGTGAAGCTGCTACACTATTAAATGGCAAGTCCTGTAGTTTCTCACCTTTCACGGCTGTAACAGCAGACGCCATCTTGCGTGTAGAAGTAGTACCATAACCAATTACAACGACTTCGTCCAACATTTTATTATCCTCAGACAACACCACATGGATCTGTTTTTGCCCAGCTATGGGAACTTTCGTATCCAAATAGCCTATGTAACTGATAACAAGCACATCCTTTGGAGCAACCTCCAAGATAAAATTACCATCGAGATCAGTAATAGTTCCTTTATCTGTACCTTGTATTTTGACATTCGCTCCAATAATAGCCTCTCCTGTCTTATCGACAACTTTTCCGGTTATCTTTTTAGTTTGCTGTTGCTGAACGGCGGACGAGCTATTGTGAACTTCTTCTACTTTTTTTTCTAATATAATATGCGAGCCTTCCAATTTATATTCAATACCAGTGTTCTGTAATATTTGATCCAATACCTTTGAAACCGTCTGCTTATTTGCCTTAATAGTAACTAGCTTATTTACATTTATCTGACTATTATAAATAAAAAGATAATCCGTCTGACTCTCTATCTCCTCTAGGACCTTATTGAGTCCTACATTATCCACGGCAAAACTAACTCTTGTATTTTGAGAATAGGAATTTCCGGCATATAAAGAAAAAACACATGCCATCAATAGGAACAATGTAATTCTCATAATTCTAAAAAAATGTTTTATTTGGGGATTTTTAGGGTAATATGACCCCGACAAAGTGTTATTTTTCATACCTTTGTATAGATTTTAAATTGATACATTTTTAATAAAAAATTGTGTTGATTTCTTATGCCGGTAGGTGCGGGAACACCTATCGGCATTCTCAATAGGTTAACTTAGATCATTTTTCATAGGCATTTCGCTTTTAAGAATTAATACTTTATTTTATATAGATAATTTGTTTTTCATTATCTTTCTCATATTGGAAATCTATATTTTTTTGTAAGATACGAAGCGCATAATCTATTCCGTCGGTTTGTCTGAATTTCCCCGTAAAATTAATCTGCAATACATTTTTATTCTCTATCACTATTTTCACTCCGTAATACTTTTCAAAGTCTTTCATAATATTAGGAAAAGATTCGTCAGAGAAACAGATAAGCCCTTCTTTCCATCGATAAGGATTATAATCTTCCACTTTAGTCATTACAAACCGTCCTTTTTCTAATGACAATTTATGATCAGGCTTTAATATTACTGTTTGCGATGAATCTGCTTTCAAAGTGACCTTAACACTGCCATGCATCAATGTAGTTTCAAATTTTTCTGTTTCCGGATATGCATCCACATTAAACTTCGTACCTAATACCCGTAATTTGAAATCTTCAGATTCTACAATGAAAGGGTGTTGCTTATCATGAGCAACTTCCAGAAACACCTCTCCCTGGGCATATATTTCACGAATATCTCCATTAAAACGACAAGGATAAATCACTTTTGATTGAGAGTTGACAACCAATCGGGTTCCGTCAGACAGTTCAACCCGCACTCTTTTCCCTGCAGGAACAAGTAACTGGTTATATTCCGGTTCGGCCTTTACTTTCTTTTCCTCTTTTTCTCTTATTACTTTAGAATTAACAGTAACCTTTCCTTCTTTTGAATAGGTAACAAAAGCATCCTCATCCAAATTGAGCTGTTCTTTAGCAGTGATAAGAGTCACTTCTTCAACAGACTGGCTGTCCATCTGTTCGGCAATAGCCTGAAAATCTAAATTAGTGTTTTCACTATGAGTTAAGAAGTGGATGGTTGAAATACAAATTAAAATAGAAGCTGCGACAGAAGCAGAAGCTACTAAGAAATAATTTCTTCGACGCCTCATTACATCTCTCCGGATTTTTTGTTTGGTTCGCTCTATTATAGAAGAAGCATCAATCTTTTCATGCCCGCATTTTTCCCAAAAGAATTTCAGTTTCCCGCCTTCAGGTATAGTAGTAAAATCATCCTCAAGCTTTTCTTGAGAATTCAGTTTACCAAATAAATCAGCAAGGCAATGGTATCCTTTTAAGTCCATAATCTTCTTTAATGTTGTTTTATAAATAAAGACGCAACATTAAAAAAAATCTCCTAGTTAAAAATGAACTTTTTTATTTTTCTCGAAAAGTAAAAATAGCAAGAAACTCTTTTAAACAATTAAGCCATTAAAATACAGACAATAAACAGTATACCTTCTATCATTTCTTACGCAAAACCAGATTCAGATTTTTAGCAATTTCTTCTAAAGCAAAAGCAATATGATTATTGATAGTCTTCACAGATATATTTAATATGTCTGCAATCTCTTTATAAGGTAACCCTTCTATCTTCGCCAAGAAAAAGACATGTTTACATTTAGGTGGTAGCTGTTGGATAGCATTGTTTATTTTCTCCATCTCCTCTTTACTAATCATCGCCTCGTCAGGTGACTGGATAGGAGCAAATATAAAATCCCCTATACCGTCAAGCGATAATTCTGTTTTTCCCGTTTCCTTCCTCAAATAAGAAATAGCTTTCCGATAAGTAATCGTCTGTATCCAGGCATTCATATTTTCTATACCACCCAAGGTTTTTCTGTTTTTCCAAACCTCATAGAAAACATCACTTACAACCTCTTCAGCCGGTTCCTTTTGACCAATCAAAGCAAAAACATAATGATATAGACGTGAAGAATAACGTTCCATAAAACGATAGAAAGCCGCTTCATCACCGTTTACAATTCTGTCTATGTCATTACTTTCAGGTCTCACGGAAGTGTTTTTACAGATTATTTCTAATTAACAAAATTGGGCCAAATATAGCAGTATATTAGGAAATATAAAAATAAATACCGAATTAAAAGTTATCAATTATAGAAAAATGGCT
>ENA-ORRA01001772-ORRA01001772.1-human-gut-metagenome-genome-assembly--contig:-NODE-1772-length-13525-cov-4.344024_pt1 | contig 13525 bp, 10 predicted proteins | sample MGYA00242169_ERZ509122 | MGnify/ENA primary metagenome ERZ509122 (study PRJEB26280, sample SAMEA2338650) | human gut metagenome | biome: human gut; feature: human-associated habitat; material: faeces...
AGCATTAGCCTTCCAAGCTGAGGGTCGCGGGTTTGAGCCCCGTCTTCCGCTCTTATAAGTTGCCTGTGTAGCTCAGCGGTAGAGCACTTCCTTGGTAAGGAAGAGGTCCCGAGTTCAAGTCTCGGTAACAGCTCGGATGAGCATTAGATTATTCATTAATTAAATAAAAAGGAAAAAGCTATGGCTAAAGAGAAGTTTGAGCGTACCAAACCTCATGTAAACATTGGTACTATCGGTCACGTAGACCACGGAAAGACTACTTTGACTGCTGCTATTACTACAGTATTGGCAAAGAAAGGTTTGTCAGAAGTAAAATCGTTCGATCAGATCGATAACGCTCCCGAGGAAAAAGAGCGTGGTATTACTATCAATACTTCACACGTTGAGTATGAAACTGCAAACCGTCACTATGCACACGTTGACTGCCCGGGACACGCCGACTATGTAAAGAACATGGTAACTGGTGCTGCGCAGATGGATGGTGCTATCATCGTAGTTGCTGCAACTGATGGTCCGATGCCTCAAACTCGTGAGCACATCTTGTTGGCTCGTCAGGTAAACGTTCCGCGTTTGGTCGTATTCTTGAACAAGTGCGATATGGTTGACGACGAAGAAATGTTGGAGCTCGTTGAGATGGAAATGCGTGAGTTGTTGGCAGCTTATGACTTCGAAGAAGATACTCCGATTATCCGTGGTTCTGCTTTGGGTGCCTTGAATGGTGTGCCTGAATGGGAAGATAAGGTAATGGAACTTATGGACGCTTGTGATACTTGGATTCAGGAGCCTGTTCGTGACGTTGAAAAGCCTTTCTTGATGCCGGTTGAGGACGTATTCTCTATTACTGGTCGTGGTACTGTAGCAACTGGTCGTATTGAGACTGGTGTTGTGAAAGTAGGTGATGAAGTTCAGATCCTTGGTTTGGGCGAAGACAAGAAGTCTGTGATTACCGGTGTAGAAATGTTCCGTAAGTTGTTGGATGAAGGTGAAGCTGGTGATAACGTTGGTTTGTTGCTTCGTGGTATCGATAAAACAGAAATCAAGCGTGGTATGGTAATTACTCATCCGGGTTCTATTACTCCTCACTCTGGTTTCAAGGCTTCTATCTACGTTTTGAAGAAAGAAGAAGGTGGACGTCACACTCCGTTCGGAAACAAATACCGTCCTCAGTTCTATCTGCGTACTATGGACTGTACAGGTGAAATTCACTTGCCGGAAGGAACTGAAATGGTAATGCCGGGTGATAATGTAGAAATTACAGTGCACTTGATTTATCCGGTAGCCTTGAACGTAGGTTTGCGTTTCGCTATCCGCGAAGGTGGACGTACGGTAGGTTCTGGTCAGATTACTGAAGTTTTTGACTAATTTAAGGTCATCATAGGCTCTCTCTTAGGGGAGAGCCACTTACGGGAGTAGCTCAGTTGGTAGAGCACCGGTCTCCAAAACCGGGTGTCGGGAGTTCGAGCCTCTCCTCCCGTGCTAATAATAAAGAATATGTTTAAGAAGATCTTTAAATATTGTAAGGAATCTTATGATGAGCTTGTCCATAAAACAACTTGGCCGACTCGTTCAGAACTTACTAACAGTGCAGTCGTAGTATTATCTGCTTCCCTACTCATTGCACTGGTTGTTTTCGCTATGGACTTCGTGTTCCAAAGCGCAATGGAAGTTATTTATCCTAATTAAGTAGAGAGATGGCTGATACTGAAATGAAATGGTACGTTATGCGTGCCGTGAGTGGAAAGGAAAGCAAGGTGAAGGAGTACATTGATGCCGAAATTAAAAAAGGTGACTTTGGAAAATTCGTCTCTCAGGTGTTGATACCGACAGAAAAAGTAGTTCAGGTTCGTAATGGTAAACGTATCGTTAAGGAGCGGAATCATTTACCGGGCTATGTGTTGGTAGAAGCAGCTTTAGTGGGTGAGATACCTGTATTGTTGCGTAATACGCCAAACGTATTGGGCTTTTTGGGTGAATCTAATAGTAACCCTACTCCGTTGCGTCAGTCTGAGGTTAATCGTCTTTTAGGTGCTGTTGACGAAATGCAAGATGTACCGGAAGAAGTGTTGATACCTTATGCTGAAGGGGAAACGGTTAAGGTGACAGAAGGACCTTTTAGTGGTTTTTCTGCCGTAATCGAAGAAGTGAATAACGAAAAGAAGAAGCTGAAAGTAATGGTCAAGATCTTCGGCCGTAAAACGCCGTTGGAATTAGGTTTTATGCAAGTAGAGAAAGAATGATGCGTTTTGTTACGCGTATTGTTCTTGAATATCAAATTCAATAAATAACAAAAAAATGGCTAAAGAAGTTGCTGGATTAATCAAATTACAGATTAAAGGAGGCGCTGCAAATCCATCACCCCCAGTAGGTCCTGCTTTGGGTTCCAAGGGTATCAATATCATGGATTTCTGTAAAGCATTCAACGCCAGAACGCAGGAGAAAGCCGGTAAGGTGCTCCCGGTGGTAATTACCTATTATACTGATAAGTCATACGACTTTATCGTAAAGACTCCTCCCGTAGCAGTACAGTTGATGGAGATTGCGAAGTTAAAAGGTGGTTCTGCAGAGCCGAACCGTAAAAAGGTTGCTGAAATCTCTTGGGAGCAAGTGCGTACGATCGCTCAGGATAAAATGCCTGATTTGAATTGCTTTACAATAGAAGCTGCGATGAAATTGGTTGCAGGAACAGCAAGAAGTATGGGTATCACTGTAAAAGGAGACTTCCCGGGTTAATAATTAAAATCTTCAATTAAAATGAGTAAACTGACAAAAAATCAGAAGTTGGTCGCTGACAAGATTGAAGCAGGGAAAGCATACTCTTTGAAAGAAGCTTCTCAGTTGGTTAAGGATATTACGACAACCAAGTTTGATGCTTCCGTAGACATTGATGTACGTTTAGGTGTGGATCCCCGTAAAGCCAATCAGATGGTGAGAGGTGTTGTGTCTCTGCCAAATGGTACGGGTAAAGTTACGCGGGTTCTTTGCTTGTGTACTCCGGATGCTGAAGCTGCTGCTAAGGAAGCAGGCGCTGACTATGTAGGTCTTGATGAATATATCGAGAAGATAAAAGGCGGTTGGACTGACGTGGATGTCATTATCACTATGCCTTCAATAATGGGAAAAATCGGTGCCCTCGGTCGTGTACTCGGTCCTCGTGGATTGATGCCTAACCCGAAGAGTGGTACTGTAACTATGGATGTGGCCAAGGCTGTAAGAGAAGTGAAACAAGGTAAGATTGACTTTAAAGTAGATAAATCAGGTATTGTACACACTTCTATAGGTAAGGTTTCTTTTACTGCTGAGCAAATTGCACAGAATGCGAAAGAGTTTATTTCAACTATCAATAAGTTGAAACCTGCAGCCGCTAAGGGTACCTATATTAAGAGTATTTATCTTTCAAGTACGATGAGCCGCGGTATCAAGATTGACCCGAAGGCTGTTGAGGAAATTTAAAAAGTAATTGAATCATGAGAAAGGAAGATAAAGGTAATATTATAGCCCAGCTTGGCGAAGTCTTGAATGAGTATGCTCATTTCTATCTGGTTGATGTGACGGGATTGAATGCTGCGACAACCAGTGCGATGAGAAGAAAATGTTTTCAGTCTGAAATTAAAATGGTAGTTGTGAAGAACACATTACTTCACAAAGCTTTGGAAGCAGCTGAGACAGATTATACTCCTTTGTACGATTGCTTAAAGGGTACGACTGCTGTGTTGTTTGCAAACACGGCAAATGCCCCTGCAAAGTTGTTGAAAGATTTTGCTAAGGATGGAATGCCCGCATTGAAGGCGGCTTATGCTGAAGAAGGTTTCTATGTAGGTGCAGACCAACTCGAAGCTCTTACGGCTATCAAGAGCAAGGATGAAGTTATTGCTGAGATTGTGGCTTTGTTGCAGTCACCGGCGAAGAACGTACTTTCTGCTCTTCAATCAGGTGGAAACACTATTCATGGAGTTCTCAAGACTCTCGGTGAAAGACCCGAATAAATTAAATTAGTATCAAACAAATAAAAATAGAATAAAAATGGCAGATTTGAAAGCTATTGCTGAAGAATTGGTAAATTTGACAGTTAAGGAAGTTAATGAATTGGCAACTATCCTGAAGGATGAGTACGGAATTGAACCTGCTGCTGCAGCTGTTGCTGCTGGTCCTGCTGCTGGTGGCGCTGAAGCTGCTGCTGCAAAAGATTCTTTCGATGTAGTATTGAAGAGTGCAGGTGCAGCTAAGTTGCAGGTAGTTAAGGCTGTGAAAGAAGCTTGCGGCCTTGGCTTGAAAGAAGCAAAAGAAATGGTTGACGGTGCTCCCAGCGTATTGAAGGAAGGAATGCCGAAAGCTGATGCTGAAGCTTTGAAGAAGACTCTCGAAGAAGCTGGTGCTGAAATCGAGTTGAAGTAATTAAAAGCCTGTATTAGCAGGTTTATCGGTAAAGAATCCTCTGGTAGAGGGTTCTTTACCTTTTTGTGTCTAAAACTATCAACAAGTTCAACTAATAATAATATAGATGTCTTCTAATCTTGTAAATCAGAGAGTTAACTTTGCAACAGTTAAGAGTCCGATGCCTTATCCGGATTTTCTTGATGTGCAATTGAAGTCGTTTAAGGACTTCCTGCAGTTGGATACTCCTCCTGAGAAACGTAAAAACGACGGCTTATATAAAGTCTTCTCAGAGAATTTCCCAATTGCCGATACGCGTAATAACTTCGTTTTGGAGTTCCTTGATTATTATATTGATCCTCCGCGCTATACAATTGAAGAGTGTTTAGAGCGTGGGCTCACCTATAGTGTGCCGCTCAAGGCCAAATTGAAGTTGTATTGTACCGACCCGGATCACGAAGACTTTGATACGGTTATTCAGGATGTGTTCTTAGGTCCTATTCCTTATATGACCGATAATGGAACTTTTATTATTAACGGAGCTGAACGAGTTGTAGTTTCCCAATTACATCGTTCTCCGGGTGTTTTCTTCGGTTCAAGTATTCATGCGAATGGGACGCAACTATATTCGGCACGTATCATTCCATTCAAAGGTTCATGGATTGAATTTGCTACAGACATCAATAATGTCATGTATGCGTATATCGACCGTAAGAAGAAATTGCCTGTTACGACTTTGTTGCGTGCCATAGGTTTCGAGGACGACAAGGATATTCTGGAGATTTTCAATTTGGCGGAAGAAGTCAAAGCGACGAAAACCAATTTAAAGAAATACATTGGTAAGAAGTTAGCTGCACGTGTGCTGAAGAGCTGGATTGAAGATTTCGTGGATGAAGACACCGGTGAGGTGGTTTCAATAGAGCGTAATGAAGTCATCTTAGACCGTGAAGCTATATTGGACGAAGACAATATTTGTATCATTTTAGATAGCGGTGTCCAAAGTGTGTTGTTGCATAAGGAAGAGATAAATACGTCTGATTATTCTATCATCTTCAATACACTTCAGAAAGACCCGAGTAATTCTGAGAAGGAGGCAGTATTATACATTTACCGTCAGTTGCGTAACGCCGACCCCGCAGATGATGCCAGTGCACGTGAAGTCATCAATAATTTGTTCTTTTCAGAGAAACGTTATGATTTGGGTGAAGTTGGACGTTACCGTATCAATAGAAAACTGAATCTTTCTACGGATATGGATGTCCGCGTATTGACGAAAGAAGATATTATCGAGATTATCAAGTATCTGATAGAGCTGATAAACTCAAAGGCACTTGTCGACGACATCGATCATTTGAGCAACCGTCGTGTAAGGACAGTAGGCGAACAATTAAGTAATCAGTTTGCTATTGGTTTGGCTCGCATGAGTCGTACGATTCGGGAACGTATGAATGTACGTGACAACGAAGTCTTTACATCGACAGACCTGATTAATGCGAAGACCATTTCTTCCGTGATTAATTCTTTCTTCGGAACCAATGCCCTTTCGCAATTCATGGACCAGACCAACCCTCTGGCAGAGGTAACGCACAAACGCCGTTTGTCTGCCCTCGGTCCTGGCGGTTTGTCTCGTGAACGTGCCGGTTTCGAGGTGCGTGACGTACACTATACACACTATGGTCGTTTGTGTCCTATCGAATCTCCTGAAGGACCGAACATCGGTTTGATTTCTTCTTTGTGTGTATATGCCAAGATTAACGACCTCGGTTTCATCGAAACCCCCTACCGTAAGGTGCAAGACGGAGTGGTTGATTTATCATTGGAAACCGGTATTGAATATTTGACAGCAGAAGAGGAAGAAGGCAAGATTATCGGACAGGGTAATGCGCCGTTGAATGATGACGGTACGTTTATCCGTAAGAAAGTAAAGTGTCGTCAGGATGACGATTATCCGGTTGTTCCCCCTTCTGATGTGAATCTGATGGACGTGGCTCCGCAGCAGATTGCTTCTATTGCCGCATCTTTGATTCCGTTCTTGGAGCATGACGACGCGCACCGTGCGTTGATGGGTTCAAACATGATGCGCCAGGCCGTGCCTTTGTTGCGTAGCGAATCTCCGATTGTAGGTACCGGTATAGAAAAACAGGTATGTGAGGATTCCCGTACGATGATTACGGCTGAGGGTGATGGCGTGATTGAATATGTGGACGCTACGACCATTCGTATTTTGTACGACCGTACGGAAGAAGAAGAGTTCGTAAGTTTCGAGCCTGCGTTGAAAGAATACCGCATCCCGAAGTTCCGTCGTACAAACCAGAATATGACGATTGACCTTCGTCCTATCTGCGATAAAGGCCAACGCGTAAAAGCCGGGGACATTTTGACGGAAGGTTATTCTACCCAGCAAGGAGAACTGGCTTTGGGTAAGAACCTTTTGGTGGCTTACATGCCATGGAAAGGCTATAACTATGAGGATGCCATTGTACTGAACGAGCGCGTGGTACGCGAAGATATTTTGACCTCAATCCATGTGGAAGAGTTCTCATTGGAAGTGCGTGAAACGAAACGTGGAGTGGAAGAGTTGACGGCTGATATTCCGAATGTAAGCGAAGAAGCTACTAAAGATTTGGATGAGAATGGTATTGTCCGCGTCGGTGCCCGCATTCAGCCGGGTGATATTATGATCGGTAAGATTACTCCGAAGGGTGAGAGCGATCCTTCGCCCGAAGAGAAGCTGCTGCGTGCCATTTTCGGTGATAAAGCCGGTGATGTGAAGGATGCTTCTTTGAAAGCTTCTCCGTCATTGAATGGTGTGGTGATAGATAAGAAGTTGTTCTCCCGTGCCATCAAGACACGTGCTGCCAAGGCTGCGGACAAACTGATTCTTCCGAAAATAGACGAGGAATTCAACAGCAAGGTTGAAGATTTGAAGGCCATCTTGATAGATAAATTGTTGGAGCTGACGAAAGACAAGGTTTCACAAGGCGTGAAAGATTATATGGGTAGCGATGTGATTGCTTCGGGACGTAAGTTTGCGGCTTCCGCTTTGGAAGGACTCGATTTTACGACGATACAGTTAAGTGGCTGGACGGACGACGAGCATCTGAACGGTTTGATATCTCAACTGATTATAAATTTCCTGAAGAAATACAAGTTGCTTGATGCCGAACTGAAACGTAAGAAGTTTGCGATTACGATTGGTGATGAATTGCCTTCAGGTATCATTCAGATGGCTAAGGTTTATATCGCCAAGAAACGTAAGATTGGTGTCGGCGACAAGATGGCCGGACGTCACGGAAACAAGGGTATCGTATCAAAAATTGTACGTCAGGAAGACATGCCGTTCTTGGCTGACGGAACGCCGGTCGATATCGTTTTGAATCCGTTGGGTGTGCCTTCTCGTATGAACATCGGTCAGATTTTCGAGACTGTTTTAGGGGCTGCCGGAAAAGAACTTGGAGTGAAGTTTGCCACTCCGATTTTCGATGGTGCTACGTTGGATGACTTGTGTGAATGGACCGATAAGGCCGGTTTACCCCGCTATTGCTCTACGCAGTTGTATGACGGCGAGACCGGTGAGAAGTTCGACCAGTTGGCCACTGTCGGTATTGCTTATATGCTGAAGTTAGGTCACATGGTAGAAGACAAGATGCACGCCCGTTCCATCGGTCCGTATTCATTGATTACCCAGCAGCCGCTCGGAGGTAAGGCGCAGTTCGGTGGTCAGCGTTTCGGAGAAATGGAGGTCTGGGCCATCGAGGCATTCGGTGCATCTCATGTGCTACAGGAAATTTTGACTATCAAGTCGGACGATGTGGTAGGCCGTTCGAAAGCATACGAAGCGATTGTCAAGGGCGAGCCGATGCCAACTCCGGGTATTCCGGAATCACTGAATGTGTTGCTCCACGAGCTGAGAGGCTTGGGGTTGAGCATTACGCTTGAATAACAGTTGAACTCTTTTATTAATAACAGAATATGGCTTTTAGAAAAGAATCTAAAATAAAGAGTAACTTTACGAAGATAACCATCGGATTGGCTTCGCCCGAAGAAATCCTGGAAAATTCGTATGGTGAGGTTTTGAAACCCGAAACCATTAACTATCGTACCTATAAACCCGAACGTGACGGTTTGTTCTGCGAGCGTATTTTTGGTCCGACGAAGGATTATGAATGCCATTGCGGAAAGTATAAACGGATTCGTTATAAAGGTATTGTCTGCGACCGTTGTGGCGTGGAAGTAACAGAAAAGAAGGTACGTCGCGAACGTTCAGGACACATTGCGTTGGTGGTGCCTGTGGCTCATATATGGTATTTTCGTTCGTTACCGAATAAAATCGGTTATCTGTTGGGAATACCGACAAAGAAGCTGGATGCAGTCATTTACTACGAACGTTATATAGTCATTCAGCCGGGCGTGCTGGCCGAAGAAGGAATCGCAGCCAATGACCTGTTGACCGAAGATGAATATTTGGATTATCTGGAGAAACTTCCCAAAGAGAACCAGTATTTGGATGATTCGGATCCTAATAAGTTCATAGCCAAGATGGGTGCAGAGGCCATTTATGACCTTTTGCTCCGTTTGGATTTGGATAAATTGTCATACGAATTGCGTGACAGTGCCAATGCCGATACGGCCCAGCAGCGTAAGACCGAAGCCCTGAAGCGGTTGCAGGTGGTTGAGTCTTTCCGTGCCAGTCGGGGACGCAATAAGCCCGAATGGATGATTATGAAAATCCTTCCGGTGATTCCGCCCGAACTGCGTCCGTTGGTTCCGTTGGATGGCGGCCGTTTTGCCACTTCCGACTTGAACGACTTGTATCGTCGTGTCATTATCCGTAACAATCGTCTGAAGCGACTGATTGAAATCAAAGCTCCCGAGGTGATTTTGCGTAATGAGAAACGTATGTTGCAAGAGGCCGTGGACAGCTTGTTCGACAACTCCCGCAAGTCCAGTGCGGTAAAGACGGATGCCAACCGTCCTTTGAAGTCCCTTTCCGATTCGTTGAAAGGTAAGCAAGGCCGTTTCCGTCAGAACCTGTTGGGTAAGCGTGTGGACTATTCAGCCCGTTCGGTAATCGTTGTAGGACCGGAGTTGAAGATGGGAGAATGCGGTCTGCCTAAATTGATGGCCGCAGAACTTTATAAGCCGTTCATCATCCGTAAGCTTATAGAACGCGGTATCGTGAAGACCGTGAAGTCTGCCAAGAAGATTGTAGACCGCAAGGAGCCTGTGATTTGGGATATTTTGGAATACGTGATGAAAGGACACCCGGTATTGTTGAACCGTGCTCCGACATTGCACCGCTTGGGTATCCAGGCTTTCCAACCTAAGATGATAGAAGGTAAGGCTATCCAGTTGCATCCGTTGGCCTGTACGGCGTTCAATGCCGACTTCGACGGTGACCAGATGGCTGTGCATTTGCCTTTGAGCAACGAAGCGATTCTGGAAGCGCAGATTCTGATGTTGCAGTCTCACAATATCCTGAATCCGGCAAACGGCGCGCCGATTACGGTGCCTTCTCAGGATATGGTGTTGGGCTTGTATTATATTACCAAGCTCCGTCCCGGTTCTAAGGGCGAAGGTTTGACATTCTATGGTCCCGAAGAGGCTATCATTGCCTACAATGAGAAGCGTGTAGACATTCATGCGCCTATTAAAGTTGTGGTAAAGGACCTGAATGCGAATGGCGAGCTGGAAAAGAAGATGGTGGAAACGTCCGTAGGCCGTGTGATTGTCAACGAAATCATACCGGAAGAAGTCGGTTATTTCAACGACATCATTTCCAAAAAGACTTTGCGCGGCATCATCACCGACGTGATCAAGACGGTAGGTGTGGCTCGTGCCTGCGAATTCCTGGACGGTATCAAGAATCTGGGTTATCGTATGGCATACGTGGGCGGTTTGTCTTTCAACTTGGGTGATATTATCATTCCGGAAGAAAAAGAGGAACTGGTTCGTCGCGGAAACGAAGAAGTGGAACGCATTGCCAATGATTATGGTATGGGTTTCATCACGGACAACGAACGTTATAACCAGGTCATCGATACTTGGACACACGTCAACAATGACCTTTCCAAGGTCTTGATGAAGACCATGAAAGAAGCCGACCAAGGTTTCAATGCCGTATATATGATGTTGGATTCCGGAGCCCGTGGTTCTGCCGGACAGATCAGCCAGCTTTCCGGTATGCGTGGTTTGATGGCCAAGCCCCAGAAAGCCGGAGCCGAAGGCGCCCAGATTATCGAAAACCCGATTCTTTCCAACTTCAAGGAAGGCATGAGCGTGTTGGAGTACTTCATTTCTACCCACGGTGCCCGTAAGGGTTTGGCCGATACGGCCTTGAAGACAGCCGATGCCGGTTACTTGACGCGTCGTCTTGTAGACGTATCCCACGACGTGATTATCACGGAAGAGGATTGCGGTACGTTGCGCGGTCTGGTATGTACGGCTTTGAAGAACGGCGATGAAGTCATTTCTTCACTTTACGAACGTATTCTCGGACGTGTGTCCGTGCATGATATTATCAATCCTACGACGGGTAAGTTGATTGTTTCCGCCGGGGAGGAAATCACGGAAGACAAGGCACAGGAAATCGAAGACTCTCCGATCGAGAGCGTGGAAATCCGTTCCGTATTGACTTGCGAGAGCCGTAAGGGAGTCTGCATGAAGTGCTATGGCCGCAACTTGGCTACGAGTCGGATGGTACAGAAAGGCGAGGCGGTCGGTGTGATTGCCGCCCAGTCCATCGGTGAGCCGGGTACACAGTTGACGTTGCGTACGTTCCATGCCGGTGGTGTGGCTTCGAATGCGCCAGCCAATGCATCTATTGTCGCGAAGTACGATTCGAAGGTCGAGTTCGAAGAGTTGCGTACGGTAGACATTACCGATGAGAACGGAAATGCAGCCAAGATGGTGGTAGGACGTTTGGCCGAGGTCCGCTTCGTCGACGTGAATACCGATATTGTCCTCTTCACGCAAAATGTGCCTTACGGTTCTACTTTGTATGTGAACGAAGGAGATAAAGTAGAGAAAGGCAAGCTGATAGCCAAGTGGGATCCGTTTAACGCGGTTATCGTGACGGAAACTCCGGGTAAGATTCAGTTTGAAGACGTGGTAGAAGGTGTGACTTATCGTGTGGAAGCCGACGAGACGACGGGTCTGCGCGAGATGATCATCATAGAGTCAAAAGACAGGACGAAGGTTCCTTCGGCTCATATCTTGGACGAGAACGGAGAGTTGATTCGTACGTATAACTTCCCCATCGGCGGACACTTGGCTATTGAGGATAAGCAGATTGTCAAAGCCGGAGACGTATTGGTGAAGATTCCGCGTGCCGTAGGTAAAGCCGGCGACATCACGGGAGGTCTTCCGCGTGTGACCGAGTTGTTCGAAGCGCGTAATCCGTCTAATCCCGCTGTGGTTTCGGAAATCGACGGTGAGATCACGATGGGTAAACTGAAACGCGGTAACCGTGAGATTATCGTCACTTCCAAGTTGGGTGAAGTGAAGAAGTATCTCGTACCGTTGTCCAAGCAGATTCTGGTACAAGAGAACGACTATGTACGTGCCGGAACTCCATTGTCAGATGGCGCCACTACGCCAGCCGACATTTTGGCCATTAAAGGTCCTACGGCAGTGCAGGAGTATATCGTGAACGAGATACAGGACGTGTACCGTCTGCAAGGTGTGAAGATTAACGACAAGCACTTTGAGGTGATTGTCCGTCAGATGATGCGTAAGGTGCAGATTGACGAACCGGGCGACACTCGATTCTTGGAGCAGCAGATTGTGGACAAGCTCGATTTCGCGGAAGAGAACGACCGCATTTGGGGCAAGAAAGTCGTGGTGGATGCCGGTGACTCGGAAACGATGCAAAAAGGTATGATTGTGACGGCCCGTAAGTTGCGTGACGAGAATTCTACGTTGAAACGTAAGGATTTGAAGTTGGTGCAGGTACGTGACGCCATGCCGGCCACCTCAATCCAGATTCTGCAAGGTATTACCCGTGCGGCATTACAGACTTCGAGCTTCATGTCGGCAGCTTCCTTCCAGGAAACGACGAAGGTGCTGAATGACGCGGCCATCAATGGAAAGACCGATAAACTCGAAGGTATGAAGGAGAACGTCATCTGTGGTCATCTGATACCGGCAGGTACGGGACTTCGTGAGTTCGGCAAGATTGTCGTAGGCTGCAAGGAGGAGTACGACCGCCTGATGGCCAATCGTAAGTCTATATTGGATTTAGACGAGTAAAATAGACTGCTTTTAGTCAGTAGTAAGAAAAAGCCGTTCCGGAATTTCGGAGCGGCTTTTTCTTGTTCTCGATGGCATATTCCATTTGCAATCTCGCAACTTCCAAGCTGCGGATATATGCCTGTATGATGTACTCTTTTTCCTATGTATCGAATGTTTTTCCAAATGTAACAGGTTGCATGTTTGCTATTGTGAGGTTCAATTCTTTTGCACAATTTTACAGTATTAAATAAACGAGAGTATGGAAAAGAAGAATTTGTTAGTGAGAATTTTTGTTCCGGTCGTTGTGGCCGGGATGGTGTTTGTGGGGTTGCCCGCATGTTTCCAAGATGATGGTTATCCTGAAGGGTTTGTGTTGAATGACGAAGCAGGTGTGGCGACTATGGCGAAAAGAAGCATGCCGCAAGGAGGGGAAAGTATTAAACCTATAGAACCTGAGAAACCGTCATATAAATATGGTGAGGCTACTGTAACTTTTAAATGTACTAATGCTTTGCCTTCAGAATATATAGATGGTTATACCGTCTTGACGATGACGGTTCATTATTCCTATAAGATGGAAAATGGTGAACCTACTTCTGTTGAGTATGTATATTCTGCTGAGGACAATCCTGAATTTTCGATTGATGATATAGATTTGGTGGAGAATCCAGATACTGGATATTATACTTTGGTATGCAGTGGCACTTATAGTTTTATAGATTCAAATGGTTATTTATACACTTGGGGGTATTCAGGTGAATCAGAGTCGGATATTTCACTCTGATGAGATAGTATAATGTCTTGCGTTAAATAAAGCCATGTCGAAGTTCCTTTTGTTTGGCCTTGTTTTTACCCTCCTACGATGCATCCCTGTTGTGGGACGAACAGTGGGTACTCTGTCGGATTTGGACAGCCTCCTCGG
>ENA-ORRA01001781-ORRA01001781.1-human-gut-metagenome-genome-assembly--contig:-NODE-1781-length-13490-cov-2.818980_pt1 | contig 13490 bp, 8 predicted proteins | sample MGYA00242169_ERZ509122 | MGnify/ENA primary metagenome ERZ509122 (study PRJEB26280, sample SAMEA2338650) | human gut metagenome | biome: human gut; feature: human-associated habitat; material: faeces...
CGTCAAGCCGTTTGCCAAGCTGCCGGATACCTTCACCTTTGCCCTGGACGAAACCGAAGCCCCGCTGATTCAGGAGCTGTGGTTCGAGGACGGCACCTGCAAGACCGACTGGCGTGCCCCGCGCCCCATCCCCGAGGATGACGACTTCTTCGAGAACGTCTGGCGCAGCTACCGCGAAACCGGCAATATCGATTGAATAACACTGATTGCTGTAGATGCTGTTTGGGCTGCGGCAACGTAACCGCTCAACCACAGCCATCGAGCAAAAATAAGCTGGAGCCGATTTTGGCTCCAGCTTTATTTTTGCCTGACGGTTGAGATTGAGCGCTTACTGCAATAGCTTACTAGATTAAGGACAAAAGCCTACTCTAAATAAGGCTACATACAAAAACCTAGTTTTTTGATAGTGCGCATTTCTATAATAAGTTGTGTTTTGGACGATAATTTAATATATAATTAAACTTCATGTCATCAATTAATAATTGCATATAACGGGACTAGTAAATAAATATCCAGCGAAGTGTCCATATTAGGTAACCAATTTCTCCAGGGGCGTTTAGATTACACGCTATAGATACCTGGCGAATGGGTGGAGAGTGATCAAAGGCGGTGTGAGAAAGACGTGCTGGAAAATATTGGCGAAACAAAGCAGAAATATTATATGAAAGAAGTTGCCTCTGGTGTTTACTTTTTTTGATTTGCGGTATAACATAAACAGAAGGAGGTGCGCTTATGTTTGGTAAGAATTTGAGATATGAAGGGCTGTGTAGATGAATACAGTGAGTGTTCCGTAGATGAAATTGCTGAAAAGTATATCGAAGGAACGCCGGAGGTTGGCACGGTTGGCGTTCATGTTGACGATACCAACAGATTGCCGAGGACTCCTGAAGTAATAACTGGAAGCAATAATGAGGATTCTACGCTGACTGAGGGAACGGTACATTATGATGTTCGCTTTGATGCGATTGCGCCGACATCAGCGCATGATGCGGCTTCGCAAGATGTGATTCGGCTTATTATTAACGTGGAAGCACAGACTGCGTTCAATCCGGGATATCCGCTGACGAAACGTGCAATCTATTATTGCAGCAGAATGATTTCCGCCCAGCACGGGCCGATATTCAAAAAGTCGGAGTACGGGAAAATCCGAAAAGTGTATTCTATATGGGTTTGTACAAAACCGTCCGATGAATTTCAAAATACAATCACAAGGTATTCGATTTGCCCGGAACAGTTGATTGGAAATGCAACTGAAAAATCAGAAAACTATGATCTAATGAGCGTGGTAACGATTTGTTTGGGAAAACCTGATTCGGAAAACTATACAGGTATTCTGAAATTTTTGGATGTGCTGCTTTCTTCGTCAAGGGCAGCTACAGAGAAAAAGAAAATTCTCGAAGAAGAGTTTGGCGTTGCAATGAGTGAAGAACTGGAAAGTGAGGTGCTTACTATGTGCAACCTTAGTCAGGGAGTTAGGGCCGAAGGCAGAGAGGAAGGCAGGAAAGAAGGCATCAGCATAGGAGAGATTGGGATGCTCGTTCAGCTTGTTCGAGACGGTGATTTGAAACCAGAGCGTGCTGCTGAAAAGGCTAAAATGACAGTCGAAGAATTCAAAAAAATAATGGCGAACTACCCATTGCAGGCTGTATAAAACAAAAATTGTGTATAAGCTAGCATAAATTGAATGATTAGGCAGCTCGCTTGTATGGGGTTCAAGAAACCGTGAGTTCGACTCTCGCCACTCGGACCAAAGATGGCTGTCAAGGTCAGCAGGAGCGTCAAATCCGAAAGGATTTGGCGCTTTTTTGTTTTTACGGCTTCAAACGCGGCAGCGCCTGCTCTAAGCCGTTGGCAATGGAGCGCTTGCGGCGTATGTCCAGATGGCCGTAGATGTTCGCGGTCATCTTGATGTCCGAGTGACCGAGCCACTCCTGCACGTCCTTCAGGCCGTAGCCCTCCGACAGTAGCATGCTGGCGCAGGTGTGACGCAGGTCGTGAAACCGGATGTGGGGCAGGTCGTACTTCTTCAGCAGCTTGTGGAAGGTGTGACTCACATAGTCGGGGGAGTAGGGATGCCCGCCCTCCCATGTGAATACGTAGTCGTTGTCTATGTAATCCTTGCCGAAGTGGTTGCGGTAGTACTGCTCCTGCTGTAATAGGATCTTGAACAGCCGCACCGCATCATCGGTCAGGGGAAAGCTGCGGAAGCTGGATGCGTTCTTCGTCTTGTTCTTCTCCACGATCTTCGTGACCCGGGCCACGGTGTGCCGTATGGTCAGCGTTTGCATCGCAAAGTTGATGCTGTCCCATTTCAGCCCCAGCACCTCGCTGCGTCGCAGGCCGTACAGCGCGGTGACGTAGATGATGGGGTAGAGGCGTTCGTTCTTAACAGCGGTCAGCAGATCCCGCATCTGCGCTTCCGTGTAGAACGTGCCGGTAAACTGCGCTGCGTGCGGCATGACGACCAGATCGGCGGGATTTGTCTGGATCAGACCATCTCTCTGCGCCAATTTGAGCGTCTGATTGAGCACGTTCTTGTGCTGACGCAAGCTAACCGCTGATAGGCCGCCGTGGCCGTCAGAGCGCCCGAATTTAGCCTTTACGTTGATGTAGGTCTGCAGCGTCTCACCGTCAACATCGCATAGCCGGATTTGCAGGTCGTCGAAGTAGGGGAGAATGTGTGCCCGGGCCTGAACCTCGTATCCTTGGTATGTGACCTCGTCCACGCGATGCCGGACGTCCTCCAGCCAGCGACGCACAGCGTCACTGAAAAGCATATCGGGCGGGATAGCCTGCTCAGGCTTTTCGCCGAGCATGTCAAGCATGATCTGCCTGGCTTTGCCCTCGTTCCCTGTTACTGTCAGACCTGTGGAGACCCAGGTCTGATTTTTCTTGCCATCTGTCGTATGCGTGAGCACAACATAGTATTTGTCGTTTTTTACGCGCAAGCTGGCTGTCATGAGAAGGGCCTCCCAAAGCATTGTGGCATAAGATTGCACCTCCAAGGATTGACTGGCGGGACGGGGCGTTTTCCTCGTCCGCAAAACCAGTATACTACAATCGTTACGATTTCAAAAATGTACGAATGGAACCAATATGGCGGCACAGCAATGCCGTGAAAGCGAGCGCCTTCACGGCATAATCTGCTGCTATATTGGTTTTGCGCTTTTCTCCCCCTGCAAATTCCAGACAGGCAACCCTTCCCGGCGCTGTGCCCTGCAAGGCAGCCTTTGGACCGGCCTTGCAGCATGTTGTCACGCCTTCTTGGCACGCTCCCCGGAGAAATTCGGATTTTCGCGCTGCTTCCCCAAAAGCGGTACGGCAGAGGACGCTATTCAGTTGTGGTGAGAGGAAGTATATCTCCCCTCAATTACAATGGATAGCGTCGGAGTGTGGGAATGGGACGGAAAGAAAATAAAAATTTTACTTTTGAAGTGAGCACGGAGGGCGATGGACTCATTTTTTGGCATTGGAGCCTGAAATGTAAAAGAATTTTGCAGAATTTTTGGCTTCCTGAAGCCGATAGTATATAAGGCAAAGGTGGGGTACGATCTGTTGCAGGATATTCTAAACCTTTGCAGTGTCTATTATTAAAGGCGGAAGGCTATGAATGAACGAATTACAGCAGCTACCGTGTGAAGAGCATGGGAATACTCCAGAAGCAGGGGCGGATTTTCTGAGAACATTCATAAACACATTGTTACTGCCAGAAGACGAACTGGCGGTAAGCTATATGATTCCGTTTGATGCAACAGATACATGGATTGTGGCGGCATTTGATCAGTATGAAGACTATGAGGTCTTGTCTGATCCATGGACTAGTATTATCGCACGAGCGCCTCAATATCATAGAAGTGCAATGGACTCACAGAGACGCAGTGATGCCGACATTCGCAAACAGGCCCAGCACCATCCAGCCTACACAGAAGCCGATATACTTTTTGTTGCCGCCGAGCAGGCGGAGAAGATCCTTGACTATCATTCGATACTCTCTCATGGTTTGTTTGCGCCGGTATAAGGGCGCAAATTTCAAATTAGTGTAAACTAACCAATGGACAAAAAAATATCCACCTGCAAACAAGCGCGAAGCGCAGCATTCATCACATACGTAAGAATGAAATGACTTCTTTTGCAAGCTGATGTGGATACAATTATGGCAGCCCTGTCGGAGCGTAATGAAAACAAAATGAAATCAAAACTGGATTAGAAAAGGCTAACAACCTATTATTCTACAGATTTTTTAGCATTTGTTAAGCGGAAATAATTGCACTTGCAGCATAATAGACCAGACGGCAGGAAAGAACCGTTGGATATGACAAAATAGTGGTTGGGTGACAAAGGATATAAAACGATAGGATAAAGAAGAAATGAAGCGAGATAAAAATATTCGGTGCGATGAAAGCAGTTCTAACCCCGCCACTACGGCCATAAGAATCAAGGCTGCAACATGAACAAATGATTCATAAGTGTCTAAAAATGAACAGAAGCAAAAATCGACATAAAAATAGGAACGATATATCGCATATAAAACGGAATGCAAGAATTGACATATCGAATAGAAACTGTCTGTTTACATTGTCACATCATGGTGATAGGATGAGGGTGCAGTGAAAAACTTCCCCCAAATGGAGAAGATGAACGGCAAAGAGGAGTGAGCAGAAAATGGAGCAGGCAGTGGTAAAGATTCTGCTGCTGGGAATCTGCGGATATGGCAGTAACTACATCAAGGAAATTTCGGAACGCGACATTCCCGGTATAAAAATCGAGGGCATCTGTGAGGTCGTTCCCAACGCCGCAGATTTGTATCCCATCATTAAAGAACAGAACATTCCGATCTATCAAACGCCTGAAGACTTCTATAAAGAACATACCGCCGATCTGGCTGTTGTCTCAACGCCCATTCATCTGCATTATTCGCAGATCGTCACCTGCCTGACGCATGGATCGAATGTGCTGACCGAAAAGCCCGTCTGCACCTCGGTAGAGGGCGCACGCAAGCTGGAACAGCTGGAAAAGGAGACCGGTAAGTTCATTTCGGTAGGGTATCAGCTTAACTACTCCCGCGATGTACTGGCTCTGAAACAGGACATTCTGGACGACCGCTTCGGCAAGCCCATCTACATGAAAGCACTGCACGCGATGCGGCGAGGCGATAAATACTACGCCCGCAACAGCTGGGCGGGACACATAGATGTAAAGGGCTGTGCTGTGAACGACAGTCCGTTCAACAACGCCTGCGCTCACCAATTTCAAGTGATGACTTTCCTGCTGGGGGAGAGTCTGGAGCGCGCGGCCGAGTTGGCCGATGTACAGGCCGATCCCTATAAAGGAAACCCAAATGTCGAAAATTTCGACACGATTACAGTACAGGCGCATACGGTATCAGGTGTGCCGCTGTGGTACGGCACAGGCCACGCCATTGTAGACAAGAAGTTGGGACCTATAGCTGAATACCGTTTTGAGAAGGGCACGGTTTACTTCGGCAAAGACTTCGGCAGTGGGCCAATAGCTGAATATGTCTACATCGGCGATACTGGCGAGCGTATCGACTATGGCCGCATCCCTAAGGGAGAGCGCCTGCAGAAATTCTACGATGCCATTGAAGCCGTGCGCACAGGAAAGCATCCTGTCTGCACTGTACAGTGCGCAATTCCTCATTTGGAGGCGGTAGAAAAAATTGCAAAGCTGCCCATTGTTTCCATTCCGGCCGAAGGTGTGGAGGATATCCGGGAAGATGATGACACATTCCACACCATTGTAGGGCTGCACGACATTTTTATCACTTGTTACAAAAACCGGGAAATGCTTTCCCAAGAAGGATTACCCGGGAATAAATAAGAAGGAGAAACACCATGAAAAAACAAAGCACCCTCAAGCGCGCACTGGCGCTTGGCATGTCGGCCACTATGGTCAGCGCTACGTTGGCAGGCTGCGGCGGTTCTGCCTCCTCTACGGCAGCAACCTCTACAGAAACTGCATCGTCTGCAACCACTGAGGCGGAAGCGACTACGGACAGTGACAAACCCTTTGCGGGCACTACGCTGACTTGGTACACCACATTGAACGGCAATGTCTCTGACAACTTCGCAAACCTTGGCGATACGCCATGGGCCAAGTATGTGGAGGAGCAGACCGGCATCACCATCGAATTCCAGCACCCGACGCAGGGCTCTGAGGCCGAAGAATTTGCCGTTATGCTGGCCTCCGGTGAGTATCCCGACATCATTGAGTATACATGGACAACTTATTCCGGCGGTGCGGGTGCAGCCATCAATGATGGCGTCATCATTTCGTTGGATGACTATATGGCAGATGCCACAAACCTGTCCAAAGTCATGCAGGAACATCCTGAAATCGGTAAGATGATCAAGTCCTCCGGTGGTAACTATTACTGCTTCCCCTGTCTGCGCGGTCTGGAATCCCCCAACAAGACCGAATTTTCTTCCGGTTTCCTGTATCGAGCCGATGCGCTGAAGGAACTGGGCTTTGATCAGGTGCCTGAGACGATTGACGAGTGGGAAGAAGTCCTGCGCGCCGCCAAGGCCGCCGGCTACAGCAAGCCGTTCACGACCCGTAAAGAGTGGGTCAAGGATGTCTGGTCTGCCGCTTACGATAACTGGGGCAGCTTCTATGTAGATGACGGTGTCGTGAAGAACGGTCTCATTGAGGACAGCCGCAAGGATTTCATCCAGAAGATGGCCGACTGGTATGCCGAAGGTCTGCTGGACAACGACTGGATGCAGGCGGATAAAAAATCCACCCAGACCGACTTCGTTTCCGGCAACTGCATCTTGGGCTACGCACCGTTCGGTCAGGGTCTCGGCAACTATACCAAGGCTATGATGGAAGCCGATCCTAACTTCAAGGAAGATTACATTCAGGCTGCTGCGCCCGTCACCTCTACCAAGGGTAAGAACGCAAAGTTCTCCAAGATGAACAACATCTATGACCAGTCCGGTGCTTCTGCCGCCATCTCCTCTCAGTGCAAAAATGTTAAGGCTGCCGTTTGGCTGCTCGACTGGCTGTACAGCGAAGAAGGTCAGATTTGCTACAACTTCGGTATCGAGGGCGAAAGCTACGAGATGAAGGACGGCAAGCCTGTCTACACCGATCTTATTATGAATAATCCCGATGGCATGAGCGTTGCACAGGCATTGGCTGCGTACACCCGTGCTTCTACCTCCGGCGCCGGTATCCAGAGCGAGGACTACATTGACCAGTATTACGCACAGGATAATCAGAAGAAAGCGCTGGAGCTTTCTATGAAGACCGACATGGGCGAGCATATGTTCCCGCCGACATCCGTTTCTGAAGAAAATCAGGATCGCTACTCCGAAATCATGAGTCAGGTTAAGACTTTGGCCGATGAGATGGAAGCCAGCTTCATCTGCGGCACCACCCCGATGAGCGAGTGGGATTCCTACCAGCAGAAGCTGAAGGATGCCGGCATTGAAGAGGCAGTCCAGATGATGCAGGAAGCATACGACACCTACATGGCAAACTGAGTTCCGATGCGATAAAACGACAATAATATGTTAAAAATGGCATCCGGAGGAATGCTCTTTCGGATGCCATTTCCATAAGGAAACACTACGGGGTGCTGACAAGATTATGAACAGAATGACAGAGCTGCTGGAACGGATCAATTATGATCTGCCCGGGCTGAAAAAAGCAAAGATGTGCTATGCACAGGGGGATGCGGACGGCGCAATGGATGCGGTTATTGAGCATTTTCGCACACGCACAACGCCGAAGTATCTCTTTACCGCTAAGGAGATGGAGCAGTGTAAGGTCGATGGCATCCTCGAGGATGCGCAGGAGACGCTGGATCATTATATCTATGGCCACAAGTTTGACGGCGAGATCGACTGGTTCTTCAACCCGACGGAGCATACCTCCCACGATAACGAGTGGACATGGTCGCTGTACCGCCACATTTATTGGCAGCCGTTGGCCCGTGCCTACGCGTTGACAAAGGATGAAAAGTACACGAAAGAGTTCCTGCATGAAATGACCGAGTGGGGCAAAGCATGGCCTGTGACCCCCTTCATGGAAAATGAAGAGGATGCTGCAGCCAAGTACAAATTCCCCGGTCACTCCTGGCGCACCATCGAGACGGCCATGCGCATCTACACGGTCTGGCTGCCCTGTGTGGAGGCGTTCCGCACCTCGCCTGCGTGGGATCGAGAGGGATGGGTAACATTCCTGACGCTGCTGTGTGACCATGCAGATTTCTTGATGACCCATTACAGCAACCACAAGAAGTCGTCCAACTGGCTGACGATGGAAAGCGGTACACTGCTGGAATGCGGCATTCTCTTCCCGGAAATCAAATCCGACTGGTTCATGACCGGCTACCGTCGGGTCATGCAGGAAGTAAAGTACTCCTTCGATAATGACGGCATCCACATGGAGCGCACCCCCATCTACCACATGGTGGCTGCGGGCGTCTACTTCCAGTGTTACCGTCTGTGCAAGCTGAATGGCATCCCTGTGCCGCCCTACATGGAGCCAACGCTGGAAAAATCCGCACAGTTTATTATGAGTCTGGTCAAGCCCGACCTGTCCACGCCGATGATCGGCGACGCGGATCGGGATGATCTGACGACCCGCCGCTGCGATACCTCGCTGTACGAGGGTATGAACCTGACATTCGACCCCTACGATTTGAACGAGATGCGTGCGTACTTCCGTACTTGGTACGAGGAAACGGGTCGCGAGGACTTCCGTTTTATGGCCACCGCGGGCAAAGAGGGCACACCGCCTGCACAGCGCAACTACAAGTACATCCCGGCGGGTATCTATGTTATGCGCACAGGCTGGGGTCCGGAGGACAGCTACTTCCATGTACACGGCATCCAGCTCGAGCGTGGTGAGGTCAGCTCGCACTCCCACAACGACACGGGCCATGTGGAGATTCACGCCAGGGGCGAGGACATCCTGACAGACTCGGGCCGTTACATCTACAACAGCTCCTGCTGGAAGGATTGGCGGCACTACTTCCTGTCCGCCAAGGCTCACAACACGCTCTATGTGGATGACCACGAGATGGGTACCGTTCCCGGTGTTACCCGCACCCGCGGTGTGCGCACCTATCTGCACGCCTTTGAGGAAAACGAGCAGTATCAGCTTATCGACATTTCCCACAACGGCTATGACTTCATGGATGACCCAATGTTCCACCGGCGCCGCGTCGTGCGCCTGCCTGATGATATTTATGTCATTGAGGACCGTGTAACTGGCATCTGCAGGGAAGACCATGACATCCGCCTGTATTATAATTTTGCGTTTGGCCATCTGGATGGAGAAAACGGCAAGTTTGACTATACCTCCCAAAAGGGACGCGGGTATACGATGACCGTACAGGCTGACAAGAAACTCGATTTTGAAATCCTTGAGGGCAGCGAGAATCCCATCGGTGGGTGGATCAGCTACGGTTACGCATGGCGCAAGCCCATCCCGCAGCTGATCGCCAAGCATAGCGGTAAAGCACCAATCCACTTTATTACAGTGCTGGCCCCGGAGGGAACCAAGGCTGAAACTGCCATCAATGGTGATGCCGCCATGGTCACGCTGGCTGGTGGCAAGGTATTGACACTGACAGAGAATGCGGTAGAACTGCATTGAGAAAGGAGCCTGCAAGATGAGATACGGTATCTGTACCGGCATCGAAAATGCCGGGCTTGTAAAAAAATTGGGCTATGACTACATTGAGCTTTCGGTGACAAAGACCATGGGCCTTGACCCTGCGGCGTACGCTGCAGGCAAGAAAGCGCTGGAGGAGAGCGGAATCGAGGCTGAGTGCTTCAACATTCTGTTCCCCAAAACGATGAATTTTGTTGATGGTAAGACAACGAACCTTGATGCGTTGGAAGCTTATCTGGAAAAGGCAATGGCAATGATTGCCGATCTACATGGTAAAGTGGTCGTGTTCGGTAGTGGCAAGTGCCGTACATGCCCGCCGGAGGTCAAGTATCTGGACGCTTACGAGAACCTTGTCAAAGCCTGCCGACTGACGGGTGAAATCGCAGGAAGGTACAGCATCAAGGTGGTTATTGAACCGTTGAGTCGAAAAGAAACCAATATGGTCTGTACTGTGGCCGAGGGCGCATTGCTGCAGAGGGATGTGGCCAACGAGAATGTAGGATTGCTGGCCGACTACTTCCATATTTGCGCCAACCACGATGACATCAACAGCATCGCATCCATCAAGGACTTTGGGCATATCCATATTGCGTCCGGCAATGGCCGGCGTTATCCGCTGCCCGGCGATGGCGAAAACTATGGCGAGCTTTTTGCTGCTCTGCACACGGCGGGTTATAACGGCCGTATGAGTATCGAGGGCAAAACAGAGAACATCGAGCAGGACGGTGCGGCCGCCCTTGCTTACTTAAAACAGTTGGAGGCGCAAAACAATGGCTGATAAAGTAAAACTCGGTATCATCGGCTACGGTCATATTGGCAGCCAGCATGGCCGCGCGATTCGGGACGGAAAGTGTCCGCAGGTCGATCTGACTGCGGTCTGCGACATTGACCCCGCCCGTCTTGAACTGGCAAAAAAGACGAACGGTGAGGGCATTCAGACATTTACCGATGCATCCGAGCTGATCCACTCCGGCGTGTGTCAGGCTGTCATCATTGCAGTGCCGCATTACCTGCACCCCTCGATGGCCATAGAGGCTATGGAGACTGGCCTGCATGTCATTGTAGAAAAGCCCGCGGGCGTCTACACCAAGCAGGTCGAGGAAATGAACGCTGTTGCGGCCAAACACCCGGAGCTTGTCTACTGTATGGACTTCAATCAGCGCACGAACCCGCTGTACAAAAAGGTCAAGGATCTCATCGACAGCGGTGATTTGGGTGAGATGACCCGCGTTATTTGGATCGTTACGGATTGGTACCGCTCGCAGAGCTACTATGATCAGGGCGGCTGGCGTGCTACCTGGGATGGCGAAGGCGGCGGCGTGCTGCTGAACCAGAATCCCCACAATCTTGATTTGTGGCAGTGGATGTGCGGCATCCCTAAGCGCGTAAAATCACAGGTATACTACGGAAAGCACCGCAATATCGAGGTCGAGGACGACCTATATGCCCTTGCCGAATACGAAAACGGTGCGACAGGCTGCTACATTACGACAGTAGGGGATGCCCCCGGTACAAATCGTTTGGAAATTGACGGGACAAATGGTAAAATTGTAGTTGAAAATAACGAGCTTACCTTCTACCGTCTGCGTATTCCGGAACCGGAATTCAATGCCACCTACAAGGGTGGTCTTGGCAAGCCGGAAGTGTGGGAGTGCAAGATTCCCATCAAGGGCGCCTACACCTCCCACCCGGGTATTATCAACAATTTCTGTGACTGCATCCTGAAAGGTGCAAAGCCCATTGCCCCCGGCGCCGAGGGCATCCGTGGTTTGCAGATTTCCAACGCTATTCACCTTTCGAGTTGGCTGAATGGCGAATGGGTCAACATCCCCGTGAACGGAGATTTGTTCCTTGAGAAACTGCAGGAGCATTGCAAGGAACCGGTCACAAAATAACAGTTGCCCGCAGCAGAATCTAAGCCGAAGAAACGGAGTATACAAACGTGGCTGAAAAGAAAAAGTGGGCCCCTACAAAGATGTTTTTGCAGTGGTGCCTTTCCTATCTGCTGATTTCTGTTATTGCCCTGACGCTGCTTTTGGCATCCGGGTACAGATATCTTGATGTGCTGCGGGACAATTTGGAATACACGAACGGCATCCAGCTGGATATGACGCGGGTCTGGCTGGATCAGAAGGTCAAGCTGCTACGCAACATCACAGCAAAAGAGAGTAGCACAGCGGCCATTGAGGCCGTACGTCAGGCGGATGACTATGATGATATTCCACGGTATGATTACTACATGCTTACGAGGAAAATCTCTACAGATGTCATCAACTACGGTATAGGGGATGCATACTTTCTCTATTTTCCGTCCACGGATGCGATAGTATCCAACACGAAATACGGGCAAAGCCGTCGATTTTATGACCTTGTGCTGGAGGCTTATGACATCAGCTATGAGGATTGGATGGAAATATTGAAGCAGAACTTAGTGACAACGCGGGTATTTCAACCTGTTGTACAGGGCAAGGATAGCAAAAACTATCTGGTTCTGATGCGTCCGCTGAACATCACAAGCCGAGAGCCTGATAAGGCAGTGGCGGTTATGATCGTTGATTTGGAGGATCTGTTCAAGGCCTCTGATTGGCTGAATAACGATACACTGTGTATCAATGACCGCAACAACGGTGTGCTGGTTGCTAACCATGAACTCCCTGAGGCAACGGAAAATGCTGTCACAGAGCTGATTAAAAGCAGCGGAAGCCGTAAGTTTGACGAAGCGGCTCATAGAACGAGCAAGGAAGAATACATTTCAATCATTTCTTCCACTTACGAAAACTGGGATATTGCAGTCATTCTGAAGGAACAGGCTTTTGCATCGAAAATCATTGATATACAGAAGCTTTTGGCTGTTGTTGTCATCATCTACCTGCTGTTGACGGTAGCGGTTATTGCCAACAGCGCAGCCAAGCGTTATTTGAAGCTGCGCAACATCGTGCAGGTGCTGCACCGTGGCAATGCGGCTGACCCGGAGGAAAATCTGACCGATGCCTTCGCCTATATTGACAGCCGCGTACAGAAGCTTGTGCAGGATAATGTCGAAAGCTCAGATCTCATTGAACAGCAGCGCACCGTGATGCTGCGTGAGCAGTTTCACGCGATGATAACGAACGCAGATGTGGCAAACGAGGCCGATACAGACCAGCTGGAAAATCTCGGCTTCCCGATCCACAGGGCAAAACAGTATTATCTTCTGGCCTACCGCCTGCAGGAACAGGATCTTGCGAACGAGAAGGATCCTGACAAAATATATGAGATGCAGTGGTTCATACTCCAGAATGTAACCAGAGAGAATCTTACGAGCCGCAGTCTGGAGAACCTTTGCTTCCGTGAAGGCGGTATGCAGCTTTACATTATCTGGACCGAGAAGGAAGACCCAGAGATGCTTGAAAGCATTTTGTGGAGCTATGAATACTGTCGCAGCTTTTTGGCCCAGCATTTTGAGTTTCGCTATGACATTGCCGTAAGCAGTGGGCACAGTGGTCTTGATGGGGTATATAAAGCTTACCGCGAGGTATGCCGTGTCTACCAATACCAGCAGCGCACGCAGGATACCGGTACGATATTTTACAGCGACTTGAAGGTACAGCCCGGCGACACGACAGTACGCTATCCGGTTGAAACGGAGAATAAGCTGCATCTGGCTGTGCGCAGCGGCGATGAAGGCGAGGCCTGTACACAGATTCAAGCTTTGATGCGCCAAAACCAGGAAAACTACTTGAGCCCTGCAGGCATGCAGTTCCTGGTGAGTAAGATCATGTCGACCATCGTGCGTGCAGGCGAACAGCGGAGCGATGATCCCGAGCTGGCCGAAAATCAAAATCGCGTTATGGAGGCCGCCCGCC
>ENA-ORRA01001795-ORRA01001795.1-human-gut-metagenome-genome-assembly--contig:-NODE-1795-length-13431-cov-2.546501_pt1 | contig 13431 bp, 16 predicted proteins | sample MGYA00242169_ERZ509122 | MGnify/ENA primary metagenome ERZ509122 (study PRJEB26280, sample SAMEA2338650) | human gut metagenome | biome: human gut; feature: human-associated habitat; material: faeces...
CCCCCCAGCCGTAATGCCGCGTTTCAGAACGCAGTCAGTAAGGCCAGCAGCGTGAAGCTGGCACTGGACGGTGATTTAATTCGTTACGACAGTAAAGAACCCGGGAAAACCGAACTGGCAACGCGCAAACTGGCGGCAAAACTGGGGATGAGCGACAGCGAAATTCGCCGTCAGTTAGAGAAAGGTGACAGCTTCTCTTTTGAGGAGACGGCGCTGTACAAGAAAGTTTATCAACTTGCCGAAGCGAAAACGGGTAAATCACTACCCCGCGAAATGTTGCCTGGCATTCAACTGGAAAGCCCGAAAATCACCCGCAACCTGACTACGGCCTGGTTTGCGAAGCGCGTAGACGAACGGCGGGCGCGTTGTATGAAACAGTGATCAAACAGGAATGTCATGCCAGATAAGGCGTTTTAGGCCGTATCTGGCAACGTAAATCTTACTGGCGGCGATGTCGCCAGTGCAGCCATAGCGCCACCACTGCAAAAATGAGGCAGCCTACTAAAAACGGGATCAGCCCGAAAATGGTGCCGACACCTAAACCAATTTCCACCCGTGGGCGACCTGTTTCCTGGACCTGCATTAAACGCTCATAGACGCCGGGCGCATGCACTAACAGGTTCAGCAATTGCGCCCCAGCCCAAAAGCAAAACAGCACAAACAACGCATAGGCAATGTTGCCAGGCGTTGAAGAGGCATTGCGATATTTTCCGCTAAACAGCGATTTTGACAGGGTGAAATCAGCCATAAAAACCTCCGGAAGTCATCTGCTTCTCTTCTGGTGTGATACCAGCGGCTTATGGCAAGTCTGACAGGTCATTTAGATTGTCAATATCAGAATCATGGTAAATTGATGTTGGGAATATTCCCGAAGCGTGAATCTTCGTTGTGAGTCACAAAATGGCAACCTTAAGTTAAATTTATTAACAATTACGAAAATGTTGTCTACACCACAGACGGTTGTTACAGAATATGCAAGGATGTTGTTTTTCGTTAACGGAGCTGCCATGAATCTGCCTGTAAAAATCCGCCGTGACTGGCACTACTATGCGTTCGCCATTGGCCTTATATTCATTCTTAATGGCGTGGTGGGGTTACTGGGATTTGAAGCAAAAGGTTGGCAGACCTATGCCGTCGGTCTGGTGACGTGGGTGATTAGTTTCTGGCTGGCGGGGCTGATTATTCGTCGTCGCGATGAAGAAACTGAAAACGCCCAATAAGAATATTATCGGGCGTTAAAATATTACATTGTGGTTTTCAATGCGTTATCCGCAGCGTGACGCTCCAGCGCCAGCTCAATCAAACGTGTGATCAGATCGGTGTAACCCAGACCGCTGGCTTGCCACAGCTTCGGATACATACTGATGTTGGTGAAGCCAGGCAGTGTGTTGATCTCGTTGATCACCACTTCGTTCTCTGGGGTTAAAAACACGTCTACACGCGCCATGCCTGCGCATCCCAACGTCTGATAAGCCTGAACGGCAATCGCCCGGATCTTATCGTTGATCTCTGGTGCAATGGCTGCCGGAACTACCACTTTCGCGCCATCTTCGTCAATGTACTTGGTGTCGTAGGCATAGAAATCGCTGGTGAGTACGATCTCGCCACAGGTGCTGGCTTGCGGATTGTCGTTGCCCAGAACTGCGCATTCGATCTCACGACCTTTGATCCCTTGCTCAACGATCACTTTATGATCGAACTCGAACGCCAGATCGACGGCAATTGCGTACTGTTCTTCACTGGTTACTTTGCTGACACCAACAGAAGAGCCCTGATTAGCCGGTTTTACAAACAGTGGTAACCCCAGTTTAGACTCCACTTCGGCAAAACTGATGTTGTGACGATTAGCGCGCGTCAGAGTAATAAATGGCGCAATGTTCAGCCCGGCATCGCGTAGCAGACGTTTGGTGACATCTTTATCCATACAGGCTGCTGAAGCCAGAACATCAGAACCTACAAACGGTAAATTGGCGACCCGCAGCATTCCCTGCAAGGAACCATCTTCGCCCAGCGTACCGTGGACAATCGGGAAAATGACATCCACCGTCAGCAACGGCTGACCGTTTTGCGCGTCGATAAGCTGATGCTCATGTTTACCTGGCACCTGCGCAAGGCTGGTCGCCGAAGGGCGTAACGCAATATGGGCAGGATCGTCTGCATTTAGCAGATAATTGCTGGCATCGCTGACGTGCCATTGCCCTTGTTTATCAATGCCCAGCAGCACAACGTCGAAGCGACTTTTATCAATGGCATCGACAATGTTTTTTGCCGATTGCAGAGACACTTCATGTTCCGCTGATTTACCACCAAAAACGATTCCTACCCGCAGTTTTTCCATCTTAAAAACCTATCCCGTCTAACACAAAGTGCATACATTACCACGACAAAACGGGGGATTCGCGGCCTTCTGAAAGATTGTTGCAATCTTCTGCTGACGAAGCGTGCAACGTACTGGTGAAGAAAGTGCGTTATCTCAAAGATGTGCGCAAGATCACAAAAATGATGAACGGGAAGCTAATTTATTCCTGGCTTAAATGGCCATGCGGTGAGTTTTTTTCTCTTAATTATAAGTTAACGAAGAGAATATATTTCATAACTTTTATTTATAATAAAGGTTGATAATTAAAAGCCTATATTTTGTGTGGGTAATTATTTAAATAAGAGAAACGTTTCGCTGGTAATCAAACAAAAAATATTTGCGCAAAGTATTTCCTTTGTCATAAAAATAATACTTCCAGACACTATGAAGTTGTGAAACATAATGTTAACTTCTCCATACTTTGGATAAGGAAATACAGACATGAAAAATCTCATTGCTGAGTTGTTATTTAAGCTTGCCCAAAAAGAAGAAGAGTCGAAAGAACTGTGTGCGCAGGTAGAAGCTTTGGAGATTATCGTCACTGCAATGCTTCGCAATATGGCGCAAAATGACCAACAGCGGTTGATTGATCAGGTAGAGGGGGCGCTGTACGAGGTAAAGCCCGATGCCAGCATTCCTGACGACGATACGGAGCTGCTGCGCGATTACGTAAAGAAGTTATTGAAGCATCCTCGTCAGTAAAAAGTTAATCTTTTCAACAGCTGTCATAAAGTTGTCACGGCCGAGACTTATAGTCGCTTTGTTTTTATTTTTTAATGTATTTGTACATGGAGAAAATAAAGTGAAACAGAGCACTATTGCACTGGCACTCTTATCGTTACTGTTTACCCCTGTGACAAAAGCCCGGACACCAGAAATGCCTGTTCTGGAAAACCGGGCTGCTCAGGGCGATATTACTGCACCCGGCGGTGCTCGCCGTTTAACGGGTGATCAGACTGCCGCTCTGCGTGATTCTCTTAGCGATAAACCTGCAAAAAATATTATTTTGCTGATTGGCGATGGGATGGGGGATTCGGAAATTACTGCCGCACGTAATTATGCCGAAGGTGCGGGCGGCTTTTTTAAAGGTATCGATGCCTTACCGCTTACCGGGCAATACACTCACTATGCGCTGAATAAAAAAACCGGCAAACCGGACTACGTCACCGACTCGGCTGCATCAGCAACCGCCTGGTCAACCGGTGTCAAAACCTATAACGGCGCGCTGGGCGTCGATATTCACGAAAAAGATCACCCAACGATTCTGGAAATGGCAAAAGCCGCAGGTCTGGCGACCGGTAACGTTTCTACCGCAGAGTTGCAGGATGCCACGCCCGCTGCGCTGGTGGCGCATGTGACCTCGCGCAAATGCTACGGTCCGAGCGCGACCAGTGAAAAATGTCCGGGTAACGCTCTGGAAAAAGGCGGAAAAGGATCGATTACCGAACAGCTGCTTAACGCTCGTGCCGACGTTACGCTTGGCGGTGGCGCAAAAACCTTTGCTGAAACGGCAACCGCCCGCCGGTGAATGGCAGGGAAAAACGCTGCGTGAACAGGCACAGGCGCGTGGTTATCAGTTGGTCAGCGATGCTGCCTCACTGAATTCGGTGACGGAAGCGAATCAGCAAAAACCTCTGCTTGGACTGTTTGCTGACGGCAATATGCCAGTGCGCTGGCTAGGACCGAAAGCAACGTACCACGGCAATATCGATAAGCCCGCAGTCACCTGTACGCCTAATCCGCAACGTAATGACAGTGTACCAACCCTGGCGCAGATGACCGACAAAGCCATTGAATTGTTGAGTAAAAATGAGAAAGGATTTTTCCTGCAAGTTGAAGGTGCGTCAATCGATAAACAGGATCACGCTGCGAATCCTTGTGGGCAAATTGGCGAGACGGGCGATCTCGATGAAGCCGTACAACGGGCGCTGGAATTCGCTAAAAAGGATGGCAATACGCTGGTCATAGTCACCGCTGATCACGCCCACGCCAGCCAGATTGTCGCGCCGGATACCAAAGCTCCGGGCCTCACCCAGGCGCTAAATACCAAAGATGGCGCAGTGATGGTGATGAGCTACGGGAACTCCGAAGAGGATTCACAAGAACATACCGGCAGTCAGTTGCGTATTGCGGCGTATGGCCCGCATGCCGCCAATGTTGTTGGACTGACCGACCAGACCGATCTCTTCTACACCATGAAAGCCGCCCTGGGGCTGAAATAAAACCGCGCCCGGCAGTGAATTTTCGCTGCCGGGTGGTTTTTTTGCTGTTAGCAACCAGACTTAATGGCAGATCACGGGCGCATACGCTCATGGTTAAAACATGAAGAGGGATGGTGCTATGAAAATAACATTACTGGTTACCTTGCTTTTTGGTCTGGTTTTTTTAACCACCGTCGGCGCTGCCGAGAGAACCTTAACCCCACAACAACAGCGTATGACATCCTGTAATCAGCAGGCGACGGCGCAGGCGTTGAAAGGGGATGCTCGTAAGACCTACATGAGTGATTGCCTGAAGAACAGCAAGTCTGCGCCTGGTGAAAAAAGTTTGACGCCACAGCAGCAAAAGATGCGCGAATGTAATAATCAAGCAACGCAACAATCTCTGAAAGGTGATGATCGTAATAAGTTTATGAGTGCCTGCCTCAAGAAAGCCGCCTGATACCTGATAGTGCTAACGGGTGAGCTACGAAAGTGGCTCACCCGAAATTTCATACTTCTGCCTTTAGCCCCGTCTCTATAATTTGGGAAAATTGTTTCTGAATGTTCCCAAAAATAATGAATGATGAAAACTTTTTCAAAAAAGCGGCGGCGCATGGGGAGGAACCTCCTTTAACTCCTCAAAACGAACATCAGCGGTCCGGGCTGCGCTTCGCCCGTCGCGTCAGACTACCCCGTGCGGTTGGCCTGGCTGGCATGTTCTTACCGATTGCTTCAACGCTGGTTTCGCCCCCGCCGCCGGGCTGGTGGTGGCTGGTGTTGGTCGGCTGGGCGTTCGTCTGGCCGCATTTAGCCTGGCAGATAGCGAGCAGGGCCGTCGATCCGCTTAGCCGGGAAATTTACAACTTAAAAACCGATGCAGTATTAGCGGGAATGTGGGTAGGCGTAATGGGCGTAAACGTGCTGCCTTCCACCGCTATGTTGATGATTATGTGTCTGAATTTGATGGGGGCAGGCGGCCCCCGTCTGTTTGTCGCGGGTCTGGTGTTGATGGTGGTTTCCTGCCTTGTCACCCTCGAGCTTACGGGCATTACCGTGTCGTTCAATAGTGCGCCGCTGGAATGGTGGCTCTCCCTTCCCATTATTGTCGTTTATCCTCTGCTGTTTGGCTGGGTCAGCTACCAGACGGCAACCAAACTGGCGGAACATAAACGCAGGTTGCAGGTCATGAGTACCCGCGACGGCATGACGGGCGTGTATAACCGACGTCATTGGGAAACTATGTTACGCAATGAATTTGATAACTGTCGGCGGCATAATCGCGATGCAACGTTACTGATTATCGATATCGACCATTTCAAGAGCATCAACGATACCTGGGGTCATGATGTGGGCGATGAAGCGATTGTGGCGCTTACCCGACAGTTACAAATTACCCTGCGCGGTAGCGATGTGATTGGTCGGTTTGGCGGCGATGAGTTTGCAGTAATCATGTCCGGTACGCCAGCTGAGAGCGCCATTACCGCCATGTTACGGGTGCGTGAAGGGCTAAACACGTTACGCTTGCCGAATACGCCACAGGTAACTTTACGGATTAGTGTGGGGGTTGCGCCGCTGAACCCACAAATGAGTCACTATCGTGAGTGGTTGAAATCGGCAGATTTGGCGCTTTACAAAGCAAAGAAAGCCGGACGTAACCGCACCGAAGTGGCGGCCTGACGTCCGGCGAAAGTCATCAGGATTTGCTGAGTTTTTCTGATTTTTCCATACACTTCGTCATCGCTTCGATCACTGCGGCACGGAAGCCTTTCTCTTCCAGTACGCGTACCGCTTCAATGGTGGTGCCTCCCGGTGAGCAGACCATATCTTTCAGTGCCCCCGGATGTTCTCCCGTTTCCAGCACCATTTTTGCGGAACCCATTACCGCCTGAGCGGCAAATTTATACGCCTGGGCGCGTGGCATCCCGCCCAGCACGGCGGCGTCGGCCATCGCTTCGATAAACATAAATACGTAGGCTGGCGAAGAACCGCTCACACCGACCACCGGGTGGATCATCGGCTCAGCAATTACTTCCGCTTCGCCAAAGCAGCGGAAAATATTCAGCACATCAGCGGTATCTTCTGGGGTTACCAGCGCGTTTGGCGTTACGGAGGTCATCCCGGCATTAACCAGCGCGGGAGTGTTCGGCATGGCGCGGATAATTTTTCGGTCATGGCCCAGCGCGCGGGCAAGTTGGTCGAGCGTGACACCTGCAGCAATAGAAACGACCAGAGAGTCTTTATTCAGGCTGGAGGTGATTTCGCTAAGCACTTTAATCATGATGCCAGGTTTAACGGCAGCAAAAATGATGTCGGCGATTTGCGCCACTTCTTGCGCCGATTCTGCGGCGTTGATGCCGAACTGGTCATGCAGGGCGGCGACTTTATCCGGGGAGGGGGTGTATACCCAGATTTGCCCTGGAAGCACCTGACCGCTGGCAATCAGACCGCCGAGAATGGCTTTTCCCATATTGCCGCAGCCAATAAAACCGATTTTCTTTTCCATTGCCTCACTCCTGCCGTGAAATTCATTGTTTTGATAATCGCTGGCAGAAGCATAAACAGAACTATGCCGGAAGGCAAAAGCGCGACACAATAGAGAATTACCCAACAAAGGATGACTTTATGACAATTTGGGTGGATGCCGACGCGTGTCCCAATGTAATTAAAGAGATTTTGTATCGCGCGGCGGAACGTATGCAGATGCCGCTGGTACTGGTAGCAAACCAGAGTTTACGCGTGCCGCCATCGCGATTTATTCGTACGCTGCGCGTCGCGGCAGGTTTCGACGTTGCCGATAACGAAATTGTCCGGCAGTGTGAAGCGGGCGATTTGGTGATCACCGCAGATATACCTTTGGCTGCTGAAGCCATCGAGAAAGGCGCAGCGGCGCTTAATCCGCGCGGCGAACGTTACACGCCAGCGACCATTCGTGAGCGCCTGACGATGCGCGATTTTATGGATACCTTACGTGCCAGTGGGATCCAGACCGGCGGACCAGATAGCCTTTCACAACGTGACCGCCAGGCCTTTGCCGCGGAGCTGGAGAAGTGGTGGCTGGAAGTGCAACGTAGTCGTGGCTAAATGTAATTTATTATTTACACTTCATTCTTGAATATTTATTGGTATAGTAAGGGATGTATTGAGATTTTCACTTTAAGTGGAATTTTTTCTTTACAATCGAAATTGTACTAGTTTGATGGTATGATCGCTATTCTCATGACACCGGCTTTCGCCGCATTGCGACCTATTGGGGAAAACCCACGATGACACAACCTCTTTTTCTGATCGGGCCTCGGGGCTGTGGTAAAACAACGGTCGGAATGGCCCTTGCCGATTCGCTTAACCGTCGGTTTGTCGATACCGATCAGTGGTTGCAATCACAGCTCAATATGACGGTCGCGGAGATCGTCGAAAGGGAAGAGTGGGCGGGATTTCGCGCCAGAGAAACGGCGGCGCTGGAAGCGGTAACTGCGCCATCCACCGTTATCGCTACAGGCGGCGGCATTATTCTGACGGAATTTAATCGTCACTTTATGCAAAATAACGGGATCGTGGTTTATTTGTGTGCGCCAGTATCAGTCCTGGTTAACCGACTGCAAGCTGCACCGGAAGAAGATTTACGGCCAACCTTAACGGGAAAACCGCTGAGCGAAGAAGTTCAGGAAGTGCTGGAAGAACGCGATGCGCTATATCGCGAAGTTGCGCATATTATCATCGACGCAACAAACGAACCCAGCCAGGTGATTTCTGAAATTCGTAGCGCCCTGGCACAGACGATCAATTGTTGATTTTAGAGCGCCTATACTTAACGTTCATCCCGTGAAATAAGGAAGAACGATGCCAACGAAACCGCCTTATCCTCGTGAAGCATATATAGTGACGATTGAAAAAGGAAAGCCAGGACAGACGGTAACCTGGTACCAACTCAGAGCCGATCATCCTAAACCAGACTCGTTGATCAGTGAACATCCGACGGCTCAGGAAGCGATGGATGCGAAAAAACGCTATGAGGACCCTGACAAAGAGTGACCGCATCAGACTGCTCGGAAGGGATTCTGAGTGCCACTACAAGGGATCTGCGTCACATTTTTCATAATTCATGTTTTTCTAATAATTAGAATATTAAACAATAACAATCCATTACTGGAATCATTTGGAATCTTTACATTATGCCGTGCACGTCTGCTGCTACGCTTTTTGTCATTTGTAGCACAAGTAAGTGTCAGCAGTGGTGCTTCACACTTGCCCGGTAATTAACGACGAAAGAAAAGTAAGGTGGATGAACAATGAGTGCGTCGTTGGCGATCCTGACCATCGGCATTGTACCTATGCAGGAAGTTTTGCCGCTCCTGACGGAATACATTGACGAAGATAATATTTCCCATCATAGCCTGCTGGGGAAGTTAAGTCGTGAAGAAGTGATGGCGGAGTACGCGCCAGAAGCAGGCGAAGACACCATTCTCACATTATTAAATGACAACCAGCTGGCCCATGTTTCGCGTCGCAAAGTGGAGCGTGACCTGCAAGGTGTGGTTGAAGTACTCGATAATCGGGGTTACGACGTCATTATATTAATGAGTACGGCAAACATTAGTAGTATGACTGCGCGTAATACGATCTTTCTTGAGCCGTCGCGGATATTGCCACCGCTGGTTTCCTCTATTGTTGAAGATCATCAAGTGGGGGTTATCGTTCCGGTTGAGGAGATGCTGCCCGTTCAGGCGCAAAAATGGCAAATTTTGCAGAAATCGCCGGTATTTTCATTGGGTAACCCCATTCATGATTCAGAACAAAAAATCATTGATGCCGGGAAAGAATTACTGGCAAAAGGGGCTGATGTCATCATGCTGGATTGTTTAGGATTTCACCAACGTCATCGCGATTTACTGCAAAAACAGCTCGATGTTCCTGTCTTGCTGTCTAACGTATTGATTGCACGGCTGGCTGCGGAATTACTGGTGTAATTTTGCGTGACAGTCAGCGCCTCTGGCCCCTATAGTGAAGTAGATGTTCAACTACCAGACAGGGCCAGTTTATGCTTCAAAGTAATGAGTACTTTTCCGGCAAAGTGAAATCAATCGGCTTTTCCAGCAGCAGCACTGGTCGCGCCAGCGTGGGTGTTATGGTTGAAGGCGAATACACCTTCAGCACCGCTGAGCCGGAAGAGATGACGGTAATCAGTGGCGCGCTGAATGTGTTACTGCCTGACGCGACCGACTGGCAGGTGTATGAAGCCGGTTCGGTGTTTAATGTTCCCGGTCACAGTGAGTTTCATCTGCAAGTTGCCGAACCCACCTCTTATCTGTGCCGCTATCTGTAATTCCTCGCCTTCCCCTTGAACGGGAGGGCATTTTTCTGAAATATCCTCTCTTTAACCCATAATAATATTTCCTTTGCTTCGATTTTTTCAATTTCCGATATATTCATAATTCATCAAGGTTGATATAAATATCAGTGAAGATCTCCAGGTATTTTTTGCGGAACTGATGACACAACGCCCCCTGGAGCAAGTTACAGCGGGAGATCTATGAATTACTGACGCCAACGATCAACCTGCAAATTCACTGTACCCGTTATCCCATGCGCAGCCAAAATGGTGGAAGCACCGATTTACCGCGTTATTGGATCACGTTGGATAAAAACGTGATCTGGGATTACCCGAAAGACTTTATTGCAGGTAACGGTGGAGTGCGTAATTTTCACGGTGAAACTTGCTGGTATCCTTACCTGACGGATATTTGTTCAATTTCTGATTTATTGCGTGAATATATTGACACCCCAAAAGCGGAGTTGTTAACAAAACAATTTACCAGCGATAAATGGGGGTTAGTGAATATTCTGCGTGCTGCTGACAGGCGAATAGGGATGAGGCGATTAGATCAGTTACGGCGTAAAACGCATAATATTGCTGCGCTAAAAATTATTGCCCGCCGTAGCGAATAATTATATGCCTGGTGTGGCATCGTACGCCGGATAAGACGCGGCAGGCGTCGCATCCGGCATTAAAGGAAAATCAGCAATTAACGTTGTGCTTCGCCACCTAATCCTTCAATCAGGTTTTGAATTAACGCTGCCAGTTCACCAGTCATCAGGATGAAATCGGCATCAAAACGCTGGGCGAAATCTTCACGGTCGATATCTTCGTTTTGATCGCGCAGCTCGTCGCAGAACTTCAGACGCTTGAGCGAACCATCGTCGCACATCACAAACTGAATGCGCTGCTGCCAGTCGAGCGCCAGTTTAGTCACCACTTTTCCGGCTTCGATGTGATTGGTGATCTCTTCGCTGGTCAGATCTTGTTTCTTCGCACGGATCACGCCGCCATCTTCCAGCAACGATTTCAGCTCGGCTTCATCAAGCAACTGGAAGCCCTGTGCTGCGCTACCGGAGCGAACCCATTCGGTTAGCGTCAGTTCAATCGGGTTTTCCATGCTCAATGGTACAACAGGTAACGACCCCAGGCTTTTACGCAGTAATGCCAGCGTATCTTCCGCTTTTTTGGCGCTGGCGCAGTCCACCATAATCAAACCATTAACCGTGTCGATCCACATCATTGTCTGGCTAAAACGGCTGAAAGCTCGCGGCAGCAGAGAGTGCAGCACTTCGTCTTTCAGCGAATCTTTTTCGGTTTTCTTCAGCTTACGCGCCTGTTCCGCTTCCAGTTTGGCGATTTTCGCTTCCAGCGCCTGTTTAATCACCGGAGACGGGAGGATTTTTTCTTCTTTGCGTGCGCAGATAACAATTTGACCATTGGCAACGTGCGTTAACGCATCGCTGTGCGATCCCATCGGAGGAACCCAGCCCATCTTCGCCATGTCCTGGCTGCCACATGGGGTAAATGCCATCGAGGCTAGCTGTTTTTCCATCTCTTCTGCACGCAGCGAAATCTCGCGGCTAAGACGGTAAACCATTAAATTTTTGAACCACAGCATGATAATTTCCACGGCCTTGTCGTTAAATTTAGCGGGCATGATAACGAATTGTCGGCGGCCTTGCATTGCCAATCCGGTTGTCCGTCTCTACGCTATTGATATTGAAAAAAATAAGGAGAGTACCGTGCGTATAGGTATCGATTTAGGCGGCACCAAAACTGAAGTGATTGCACTGGGCGATGCAGGGGAGCAGTTGTACCGCCATCGTCTGCCCACGCCGCGTGATGATTACCGGCAGACTATTGAAACGATCGCCACGTTGGTTGATATGGCGGAGCAGGCGACAGGGCAGCGCGGAACGGTAGGTATGGGCATTCCTGGCTCAATTTCGCCCTACACCGGCGTGGTGAAAAATGCCAATTCAACCTGGCTCAACGGTCAGCCATTCGATAAAGACTTAAGCGCGCGGTTGCAGCGGGAAGTGCGGCTGGCAAATGACGCCAACTGTCTGGCCGTTTCAGAAGCAGTAGATGGCGCGGCAGCGGGAGCACAGACGGTATTTGCCGTGATTATCGGCACGGGATGCGGCGCGGGCGTGGCATTCAATGGGCGGGCGCATATCGGCGGCAATGGCACGGCAGGCGAGTGGGGACACAATCCGCTACCTTGGATGGACGAAGACGAACTGCGTTATCGCGAGGAAGTCCCTTGTTATTGCGGTAAACAAGGTTGTATTGAAACCTTTATTTCGGGCACGGGATTTGCCACAGATTATCGTCGTTTGAGCGGACATGCGCTGAAAGGCAGTGAAATTATCAGCCTGGTTGAAGAAAGCGATCCGGTAGCGGAACTGGCATTGCGTCGCTACGAGCTGCGGCTGGCAAAATCGCTGGCACATGTCGTGAATATTCTCGATCCGGATGTAATTGTCCTGGGGGGCGGGATGAGCAATGTAGACCGTTTATATCAAACGGTTGGGCAGTTGATTAAACAATTTGTCTTCGGCGGCGAATGTGAAACGCCAGTGCGTAAGGCGAAGCACGGTGATTCCAGCGGCGTACGCGGCGCTGCGTGGTTATGGCCACAAGAGTAAAAAAACCAGGCAATTGGCGCATCATGCCTGATGCGACGCTTGCCGCGTCTTATCAGGCCTACAAAATGTGCCAGAACCGCGTAGGGCGGATAAGGCGTTCACGCCGCATCCGGCAATAAGCAACGCGCACCGTGACAGTAATCTACCCCAGTGGTTTCGCCAGCACCGGACTATCCGCCGCTTGCTGGCGCTTATAGCGACCATACAGCAGCAACGATGACATCGCAGCAAACGAAAGCAGGGCGGCAGGCAGCGCCACGTAATTATATGCCAGCCCCAGCGTCAGCATCATACCACCGCAATATGCGCCGACGGCGCTACCGAGGTTAAACGCTATTTGCCCACCTGCGGCACCTAATAACTCTCCGCCTTTGGCATTTTGCAGTAACAATATTTGCAGAGGTGCTGAAAGGGCAAATAATCCCGCGCAACAAATAAAAGCAAAAATAAGCGACGTTGTTTTCATGCCGCCGCAGAAAAAGAGCATCAGCAGTGCCAGTACAATTATAAAGTCAGTCACTGCTGCAATGCGCAGTGGTGAATAACGTCCTGAAATCCTGCCACTTAGCATATTTCCCAACACCATCCCTAGCCCAACTAACATCATAATAAAGGTCATCGCCGTTTCCGAAAAACCGGAAATAAACATCATGTATGGCTTTACGTAGCTGAACCAGGCAAACACACCTGCGTTGCCAAACATCGTGGCGGCGAAAATTAACCACGGGGCCGGGCTGCGTAAAAAGTGAAATTGTTCGCGCAGCTTTCCTTTCGCCTCGTCGCGAATATCCGGCACCCAAAAATAGACCGATGCCATCACCGCAATATTAAAAACAGCGATCAATAAAAAGGTGTAACGCCAGCTAAATTCCTGACTTAAATACGTTCCCAGCGGAATGCCCAGCA
>ENA-ORRA01001797-ORRA01001797.1-human-gut-metagenome-genome-assembly--contig:-NODE-1797-length-13405-cov-5.749288_pt1 | contig 13405 bp, 10 predicted proteins | sample MGYA00242169_ERZ509122 | MGnify/ENA primary metagenome ERZ509122 (study PRJEB26280, sample SAMEA2338650) | human gut metagenome | biome: human gut; feature: human-associated habitat; material: faeces...
ATCTGTTTAACAACAATGTGTTGAACTGATTACGCTACATATTATATGAGGAGATAACATAATGGAAGAATTAAAAAATAACGAAACATCCGAAAAGAAAGAGAGAATAGACCCACTGGAAGTTATCACTCTTGAAGGCGATGAAAATCAGGTGGCTGAAGAAAAAGAGGATTCACCTGTTATCAGAAGAGGTGATATTTACAGTTTCGAAGACCAGGAATGGAGAGTTTTCGATGTGAGAGATAAAAATGTTAATCTGATTAACCTTAAAAATAACAAATTAAGGCTGAAAGATACTGCGGAACTTATTACAGCAATTGAAAACAGAGAGTGTGTGAAGATAAAAGAAAAAACGGGATCGTCTTTTTCGATTTCACCGGAAGAAATGGAGACAATCAACCACCGTGCAGAAGTAATGGAAGCTATTTTCAGAGAAGAATATCCTATCAAATGTCGTTTGCGGGTAAACCATGATGCAGATGCAATACTTCTTAATATTTCAAGAAGGCATTTGAGAACTTTGTTTTATGATTATCTTCGTTCCGGCCGCAATAAATTCAGTCTTGTTGACCATCGCAAAGGTAATTATAGAAAAAGAGTACCCCATTCAAAAGACTACGAGAATCCAAAGAATGACGTTGATGAAATCCTCAAATACGGTCTTAAGATGTTCGTAAAGTATGGAAAACCGGGACAGGCATATGACGCAGTTCTGCGCCGGTATTTTCGTGAACCGGTCGAGGCGCCAGATGGTTCTTCTGTCAAGATGGTAACACTTCCGGAAGAGGAAAGATCAGTATCATACAAAATGCTCTACAACTATATCAGAAAGCATACAGAAGACTATTCCTGCAAGGGAAAAGATGAGAGAGACAAGCAGAACAATAACAGACAGCTGGTTGGAAACAGCAGAACAGGGGTCTATGAATTGGGACAGATTGTTGAAGCAGATGAGATGGAGCTTGGCTGTTATGTAGTCGACCAGAATGATGGAGAAACTGTTCTTGGAAAAGCTGTCGTATACTGTATGGTCGAAGTATTGAGTGGAATCTGCATCGGTGCATATGTAAGTCTTGAAAATAACAGCATGCGTGGCTTTCAGCAGGTGTTTCTGTCACTCCTGGAACCGCATAAGAACCAGACGAAAGGCTATAACATTGACTATGATGAGGAAGACTGGCCGTCCATGATCGTGCCAAACGAGATCCGTTGTGACCGGGGCTCAGAGTATATGTCCAAGGCATACAGCAAAGCGATGGGGGAACTTGGCATCCGTAATACTCCGGTTCCACCCGGATGCGGTTCCTTAAAGGGGGTTGTCGAATCCTTCAACGGACTGGTTCAGACCTATTTAAAAGCACAGTTAAAGAATAACGGATATATAGAAGATAAATACCGTGGTGGTGACCTGGCGAAAGGGGCTGCATGTCTGACACTGGAAGAAATAAGAGGATTGGTCTACCAATCAGTGATTCTGTATAACCGCCGTGTTTTTGAGGGACTCATTGATAAGAAGTATGTGGATAACAATGTATCGCCAACACCGAAAGGGATTTTCGCATACGAAAAAGCTCATGGCAGAGCAGGAGATCCAACCAATGTAAATGATGCAACAAGACCAGCCTATCTGTTTGCAATGCTGGCAAAGGAAGAAGAAAAAAGGAAATTTACATGGAACCGCAGGAAAGGTATCGTGTACACCTTCTATAAGACGGAACTGCGTTTTTATTCGCAGGAGCCATGGTTCTTGGATATTTTAAAAGATGAACCGCATCCGGAAGATATTGAGGTCAGATATAATGTGGACGATATCAGGAATGTCTATATCAGATATAAGAAAGAGATCCACAGAGTACCTCTTGCAGAAAAAATTGAACAGCAGTATACATACGCAGACTTAACCTGGGATGAATACGACGAGTGTATCCGTAAAAAGAGGGACTCAAAAGTAATGAAAGAAGCAAAACAGGTATATCTGGACACGAAACTGAATTTGCAGGATACGGTAGAGAAACAGGCAGAAATGGCAAAAGCCCTGAATCCAAAGAAGAAAAAATACGGCAAAGCGCATCCGGAGGATAAAACAGCCAAGAAACAGGAAATGAGAAAAGATCCAGATGAAATTACGAAACGTTCTTATAGTTCCATTGATCCGGAACCTGAGAAAGAAACATTAACAAAGCAGCAGGAAGAGCTGGCAGCGATTGAGCATTTGAGAATCCCAGATGAAATGAGGACGATGGGAGACAGAAAACTCAGCCGAGAAGAAGAAATCAATCGTATCTTGGCACTGATAGAAGACGAAGTATAAGAAAGGAAGAAAACATGGAGAGACTGAAATGTAATTTAACATTCCGTGAACTTGGAAAAGATGAAAATCTTTATGATGATGTAGACCTGACTGCGGGGAGCATGGTAGATGCGCAGTACCGCAGAGTCGCCGGATATGAAGATAATCCTGATGTATGCGCATTGCCGAAGATGCCTTCGATAAGGGATATCCTGGCACTTGGAATGGTGAATCCTCCGGGATACAACAGAGAACAGGTAGAAAAAATGAGCACTGCTGAAAAATTAGCCGCAATAGAAGACATCGACATGGCAATGATCCCACTTGGAATTCATGTAGATGTAGCCCGTACAATCTGGAAGTTTTTGGACCGCAGATATAAAGGGGCTGACGTCATGATTTCCGCAAACGAAGATGAGAAAGCGTATGGAAAAGAAAGCTTTGGACGTGCTATCGTTCTGTATCAGAAGCTGGAGGCCCCAAGCCCGATTGGATTTCTGCTTCATGGGAAGACCGGATGCGGAAAGACTATGGCTGTGAACTTAGCGTGTCGCATGTATCCTAATGTAATCTATCATGAGTTTGAGGACTGCAGCTATGTACAGATCCCCATCGTCATGGTGACAGCGCTCAGAAAAGATATCAGAGACGTGTTTGAATCCATTGCCGCAGCATTTGACAGATTTCTGGATACCGGAGATTACCATAGAAGAAGGGCCGTTGGGGCCAAGAGTATCTCTGCAACAGAAGGGCTTGTAAAGAAATGGATCGAACTCTATCATGTCGGACTCATCATCGTAGATGAAGTACAGTTCCTTGATTTCTCGCCAAAAAAGAAGAACATCGAGGACATTGTAAGTATCACACAGGCAACCGGGGCGCAGTTCGGACTCATTGGTAACGATGACGGATATAGAGCAGTACTGGAATATGACAGGCTTAACAGGCGCGTAGCAAAAAACATTATCAATGCAGACGAGGTTACGAAGAATAATGTACGTTTGTTTGAGAATGCAATCAAGACACTTTGGAGATATCAGTTCGGGAACGTGGAAAGTCCGTTCACAACAGGAATTAAGGAACTTCTCATGTACCATTCATCCAGGAATATAGCACTCCTGAAATACATCGTGATTACTATACAGACGAAGGATGTAATCGAGAAGCGCATGGAGCCGATTGATGTGCCATTCATCGAGAAAACGATTGGGAGGGACATGGAGACACTCCGAAAACTGCTCGCTGATCCTGATGATCCGGAAGATGCACAGTATCACGAGTATATTACAAAGCTCTATGCAAGGCAGGCTAAAGAGGTCGCTACGGAAAATGACGAAGAAAAAGGAAGGCTGTTCGATATGATGGCAGCGGGCGAACTGACCAGGAAAAGAGAAGCGGTCCGCAGCAGAGCTTTCCAGTCAATCAGCGACACTTCAAATTATACTGAAACGCAGATCAACCGCGCAATCAGACAGGCAATCGATAAGGAACCGGATATCCTGGATCACCCTTCGAAGTTTCTTGCACAGAAGGCTATGGAAATATTGAAAAAGGCAAACGCAAAGGTGAAACGTAAAAATACCGCCACAGCTAATCAGGCGAAGAAAGGGAAAAGCGATGCAGCTGCGATTGACAGAGAGACAAGCCAGGGGCTTACAGCTTTGAAAAAAGCTATGAATGAGCAGGAAATATCCTCCGTTTCCAGTGAGAAGCGGGGATTGTAAAAAAGGAGAAGATTATGAGATTACCAAAGAGCATCCGAATAAGAATCTATGATGCTGTGAAGGCAGGCGTTGATGAGAAAGGCTGCTGGACCGCTTCCGAAGATGGATTCGAGGGCAGGACAATTACCAGGGAAGAAAGAAATATCCTGCAGGATCTGGTGAATCATGGGTATGTAAAGAGATGAAAGAAAGGGGTGTATACGATTGAACAAATACAGGTTTCCAATATGGTTTCGGATATATCCGGATGAGAACATTGTGTCATGGCTGGAAGCTTTGTTTTCAGTTAACGGAATGTCAAAAAAGGCTTTCTCTGTTACTTTAGAGGGAAGTACGGAATTGTTAGAGCTTGAGAATATCTGTAGAAAATATGAAGGTGATAAGTTTCCGACGCTGGAAGAGATTATGTCGAGGCACTCAGAATTCAGCACGATGATGCCGTTTCGTAATGAAAGCATGAATGTTCTTGTGGCAGAGCAGGTCATCCGGCAGGCGGAAGATTTTCATATGATTCCAGGCAATAAAAAGAATCATTGCAAAGTACTGAGGTGCTGTCCGGAATGCCTGGCTGAAGACATGGCAAACGGGAGACGTCCCTATATCAGAGCGTGGCATTCGCTCCATGGTGTAACAGCCTGTGCAAAGCATGGCTGCAGGTTACAGATTTACTCAATCTATGACAGCGATAAACCGGTTGTTCCAGCAGATGAAGAAAGCCTCCGGTATGCGAAATTCCTCTACCAGGTTTATCTGCATCAGCCAAAAGTCACGTTAGATGATATAAAAGACCTGCTTGCCGGTACGAAGACCGGACGATTGATACTGGACAGGCTGACAATTAACTGCATTATCAAAGCTTTCTGTGAAAAGTATGAGCCTGACGAGTTCATAGAGCAGATCAAAGGAAGAGAAAAAGAAGGATGTCAGATTGCAAGCAATACATGTCCGCACTGCGGGACGATTTACCATTCCTTCGGCCTGGCCAGGTCTTATGGATATGAATGTCCGATATGCGAGAGGAAATATGATGGCCTGGAGCTGCTGCAGAAAAGAATAGATCTTTCCTGGAACGGAGAATACGAGGTGACTGGATACGAGGATGAAGCTCATGTCAGAATCCGTCACAGACCATGCGGAAGGGAATATATACTGCCGCTGAATGCTCGTGGTCTTACAAAAAGACAGTTATGTGACAAGTGCAATTATAAGTATCGGGACAGAATCGGCAGGAAAGCCACAATGAATAGTGGTGAAACATGCAGGATTATTGCTTATCGGTCTTCGATGGATTTAGATGTAGAGTTTGAGGATGGAGCTGTTGCCAAACACACGACTTATACGAATTTTAAGTTAGGAATGATCGGCCGTCCCGATGACACACCTGAAGAACAGGCAAAGCGCAGACTTGGAGAAAAGAGAACCATGAACTGCGGGCTTGAAGCTGAGATTATTCGGTATGGAGCTTATGCCGATATTGATGTTAGGTTTGAAGATGGCTATATTGCCAGGCATGCAGCATATAAAGAATTTTTAAACGGGTCCATCAGGCCTCCGATTGATCGTGTCGGAGAAACAGGTATTATGAACAATGGGCTCAAAGCTACAATTATTGCATATCGAAAACATATAGATATGGATGTTCTTTTTGAGGACGGTTCGGTTGCGGAGCATATTGATTACAAAAATTTTACGGAAGGGCGTATTGCAAGGCCGCAGGACTCCAGAAGAAATAGAGGGAAGTTCCGTATCGGCGAAAAGAGAATTATGAAATGCGGACTTGAAGCAGAGATTATTTCGTATCGTAAAAGCGAGGATATGGATGTGCGATTTCCTGATGGTGTGATTGTAAAGAATGTACAGTATACGAATTTCAAACGAGGGATGGTAGGGCATCCATAAGATTAAGACGCTGGTTTCAAAAGCTGGTTCTTTTTTGCTGTATGGAAGAAATAAGTATTTTTGATATTCTGACATGTATAAAAGGTAAGAACAGATATAAAAAAGTGAGGGGCAACTTATGGTAGCAAATTATCGACAAAGCCATGGAATAGCATTTAGTTAAAAGTGGAAGGTTCTGCTGTTTGGCGGTCCTTTTGCTATGCCATACGTTTTCTGACATATTATAAATGAAACATAGAAAAATGGAGTCAGAAAAGGAGGAAACGACTATGATTACAACATAATGCAACAAAAACGCTGGAAGGATTCTAATATTCTGTTAATCGTGAACTGGTTGACGATACAAATAATATTTTGTATGATAAGGATAAGAGGAATAAATATAAATCCAGCAGAATAGGGGAATCCCTGAAACTTTAGATCAGGGATGCCTATGAGCTTTCCCTGATCGTTTTTTACATCAGATTAGGGAAAGGATAACAATCTATGGGACAAAAAGACATAACAGAAAAACTTCTGGAAGACTATAATGACGTCTTCGCAGACATTGTCAATGTGCTTTTATTTCGCGGAAATCGGATCGTAAAAGAAGAGTCATTGAAAGAAACAAAAGTAAAATCACAGTATAAAGCCGAGGCAGGCAAACTGCATGAACAGGAAAGGAATGTGGCTAAATATTGGCAGGATGGTAACGTTCTTGTTGCAATCTGTGGACTGGAAAACCAGACTGCAGAAGAGAAATATATGCCATTAAGAGTTTTTAGCTACGATGGAGCTTCTTACCGACGGCAGCTGTTGTCGGAAAATGATGAGAATCCTATTGTTCCGGTCGTGTCATTGGTACTTCATTTTGGGATGAAAAAATGGTCATCACCTCATAATCTGAAAGGGGTTATTGATATTCCAAAGGAACTGGAGCCATATGTAAATGACTACAAGGCAAATATCTTTAACATTGCTTTTTTAGATGATGAAACGGTGCAGATGTTCCAAAGTGATTTTCGAATAGTTGCAGATTTCTTTGTTCAGAAAAGGAAAAACAAAGACTATGTGCCGGATGAACATAAAATAAAGCATGTAGACGAAATGTTGAAACTTCTGCAGGTGCTGACCGGAGACGACAGGTATAATGTAAAATTTTCTGAAACAGAAAAGAAGGAGGACATTAAGATGTGTGATGTAATGGAAAAAGCAGTAGCGGAAGAAAGAATCAATTCCATAAAGATTTTAGTATCTTCGCTTGAAGAGTTCGGCATTTCAAGTGAAGCTATTATTGAAAAAGTTATGGAAAAATTCAATTTTTCTCGTGACGAAGCAACAAAGTATGTGAATAAGTAAACGCTTTTAAAGAGGAAGGTCTGCCGGTTTGGCGGGCCTTTTTCTACATCACAGATTTTCTGACACAGTATAGATGTAACAACATAATGGTCAATGGATTTGTTAAAAAGACACGGAAAACTCCGAGAGCAGTAATTGACAGAGCGAAAGCGTATCGAGACGATTATCTGGAAAGGTATGGTAAAAGATGAGAAAGTTTAATGATTATTTAAAAGAACAGATGCAGAATCCGGAATATAAAAAAGAATACGATAATCTGCAGCCGGAATTCGACATCATAAGAGCAATAGTTGATGCCAGAACATCTCAGAATCTTACTCAAAAACAGCTTGCAGAAAAAACGGGTATTCACCAGGCAGATATTAGTAAGTTGGAGAACGGGACAAGGAATCCGTCTATCAATTTATTAAAAAGATTAGCGGAAGGCATGGATATGATGCTTAAAATTGAATTCGTGCCAAAACAAAAAGCACACTGATGAAAAATTCTAATTATTCTCTACACAGAGGAATAGTTAGAGTATTTGGTAAACGAGCAACAAAACAAAATGGAGAGGCTTGCCAGTAATGGTGGGCCTTTTTTTATTTCTACCTTCAAAAATATCCTCGAAAAAATAAAACAGCTTCTGGAAAAAGAAATTTGCTGCCGTGGTAAAAAATCAAAAGAGGTTGTGGAAAATTGGAATCAGAGAATCCTTGATATAAAAGTTCTCATTTCCATAGTGAATTTCGGGAAAGGAAGTAATTAACGGGAAAAAAGAACGAAAACATGCGGGTTGCCAGACTCTAAAGGGAAGTAATTAATGGGGAAAATACAGTAGAAACAGCAGTTCCAGGTAAATGGGGTTACCGTTGTACGGGAATGTCTTATATCAATTTTCCAAGAATGCTTTTGTGTACGATGAATAACGGTGTGGATCTTACAAGTAATAAACGTTTTACAAAAGGATATGGCTATTTTACGGAAATGGAAAGTTATGAAGAACTTTTAAAAGCATGGGATAAAACAATAAGGGAAATTACTCGATATAGTGTTATTGTAGAAAATGTAATTGATAAGGCCTCTGAAAGAGATGTGCCAGACATTCTTTGTTCGGCTTTGACAGATGATTGTATTGCCAGAGGCAAAACAATCAAAGAAGGTGGAGCGGTCTATGATTTTATTTCAGGACTTCAAGTAGGAATTGCGAACATGGCAGATTGTTTGGCAGCTATAAAGAAGTTAGTGTATGAAGAAAAGAAAATCACAAGACAAGAGCTTTGGAATGCAATCTTAGATGATTTTTCATCACCTGAAAACAAAAAAATTCAGGAAATGTTGATTCGTGAAGCTCCAAAATATGGAAATGATGATGATTATGTCGATCAGTTAATTGTGGAAGCTTATGATTCTTATATTGAAGAAATCGAAAAATATCCGAATACACGCTATAATAGAGGACCAATTGGCGGAATTCGTTACGCAGGAACTTCTTCAATTAGTGAGAATGTTGGACAAGGTATGTCAACGATGGCTACGCCAGATGGACGAAATGCATTCGAACCTTTGGCAGAAGGTTGCAGTCCAGCGCATAATAGCGATAAAAATGGACCTACAGCTGTGTTTAAAAGTGTGTCTAAGCTTCGTACAAATAAAATTACGGGTGGCGTTCTACTAAATCAAAAAATGACACCTCAAATGTTGTCGACTGAAGAAAATCGACAAAAATTAGAATTGCTGATTAAAACTTTCTTTAATCGCTTACATGGATATCACGTGCAATATAACATTGTTTCTAAAGAAACTTTGATTGATGCACAGAAGCACCCTGAAAAACATAAGGATTTAATTGTTCGTGTAGCCGGATATAGTGCTTTCTTCAATGTGCTTTCTAAAAAGACGCAAGATGATATTATTGGTAGAACAGAACAATCTTTGATGTAAGAAAATGTAAATAATTTGAAAAAGCTATTGAAAACAGATTTTATTAGGTGTATCCTATAGGCAACCGATGCGAAAGAAATCAAACTAAGAACCGGATATAAAGAGATTCTAGTCAGGGTGGAAGCTAGATTATTACGACTTAGCAAATGGACTTTCAAGGGCAAGGTGAAAAGTATTTCTGAGTAGCTGCGACGTGTTCCGTGCGTTAAATGGATCGAATGTGATGGCATTCTAGAGGTGGGTATAACTATACCAATTCAGGTGGTACCGCAGATTATTTTGATATTCTGTCCTGTGTCAAATTTTTAATTTGATGCAGGATTTTTTATTTATAAGGAGAGTGATGAAAAGTGTTAGCTGACTGGTGGTGGTACAAAGAATAAATAATTAGGAGGTAAAAGAGAATGTATAAAAAATTATTAGCATGTGGAATGGCTTTATTGATGTGTGGATGTAGCGCAAAAGCTGCAGGTAATGATCAAGTGTTGATAGTTGGGCTGAGTTCAGAAATGAACGGAACTTTTTCGCCCATGTATTACCAAACGACAAATGATCATTATGTGGTGGATTTAGTGTATCAAGGGTTGTTGAAATACAACAAAAAAGGAGAGTTAGTTGCAGATTTGGCTAAGTCCTTACCTGAAATCAGTGAAGATGGAAAAACAATGACATTTAAATTAAAGAAAGGCATCCAGTTTAGTGATGGATCCAAGTTTACTTCAAAAGATGTGCAGACAACATTTACTGTTATGGCCGATTCAAGCTATACAGGTCGTTTTGCGAACAACGTTGATTTTTTAGATGGTTATAGTGAATATCATGATGCAGATGCATCTAGCTTTACTGGGGTTGAAACACCAGATAACTATACAGTTGTTTTCCATTTGGATAAGCCTAGAATTGATGCGGTTTCTACACTTGGAACACAGAAGATTTGTAGTTCAGAATATTTAAATTATAAAAAAGGAAAAACAGAAAGTATTGAAAAGAAGAATAGTAAGCCAATTGGAACGGGTGCTTATGTATTAAAGAAGTTTGAGAAGACAAGTGGGGCTAGTTTAGTTTCAAATTCAAAGTTTAAGGCGAAAAAAGGACAGTATCAAATTTCTAAGATTATGATTAAAAAGACTGATACTTCAACGGAAGTCAAAGAATTGGAAAATGGAACGGTGGACTATATTCCGGATGTGATTGAGGCAAATAAAATTAAATCTGTACAAAAGAATAAGAGTTTGTCTGTTGATTCTTATCCGAGTGATCGTGAAAGTTTTATTATCTTTAACTCTTATGCGGAAGCTTGTAGTGATGTTGCGGTAAGAAAAGCCATCGGATATGGATTTAATGCGCAAGAATATATTGATAATTACTATCAAATTGATGGTATGGCTTATAAGTCTGGTACTTTTGGAAATCCTGTTTCTTTAAATAATGGAAAAATGATTCGTAATGAAGAAAAAGTGGATGGTGTCACTTATTATGATTATGATGTTGAAAAGGCCAATCAAATCTTAGAGGATGCAGGATATACATTGGCAGATGATGGATATCGTTATAAAGATGGTGAAAAATTAACAATTCGTTTCTTGGCAAATAAGGATAAGGATTCTTTGGATTCTTTAATTCCGGTTTTACAGAAATGTTTAAATGCGATTGGTATTGATTTTAAAGCCAATACAGTTGAATTTAATACAGTCATCAATACTGTACAGGATGATGCACAAACAGATAGTTGGGATGCAACATATCTAGGTTTCTCTTATGGCTCACCAGATGATACGGGTATTAACTTTATCTTAAGAACGGGAGCCACAAATAACTTTGGTCGTTTGAGTGATGAACAACTAGATACGTATTTAGATGCTGGTATGTATACTTCAGATAATGAAGTGTCTAAAGAGAACTATCATAATGCGTTGGTTCGCCAAAGTGAACTATGTGGTTATTTGCCTGTGGATTCAACTAAAACATATTGTTTAAGAAATAAGAATATCAAAGGAATGCATACAACATCTATTTATAATTGGGCTCAATCTATAGCGACAGCTTATATTGTAAATAAATAACATATGATGTATCCTAATGGATATTAGGGCAAAATATAGTCCTGTACTAACTTAATGTTGGTGCAGGATTTTCTTGTATGGGGAGCTTTTTATTTCTTAGGTGGTTTCTCTTTATTTTTATTTATATCTTTCTTTAACCAAAATCCAGATGTAATTGCGATTGGAGTAGATCGTGCTAAAATTTGTGCCTTCTTCTATGTTCTTTTAGGCTTTTCGCATGTGGTTTCTAGCATTTTAAGAGGGCTTGGACGTCCTGTAATGCCAATGGTGGTCATGCTTGTATGTTGGTGTGCTGTTCGTGTGGTTGTTTTAATGACGATTGGACAGAGCGTACACAGCTTGTATTTAACGCATTGGTTGTATCCGATTACTTGGGGATTGAGTTCGATCGTTTATATATTTGATTTAAGAAAATATAAATTGTTAACACCTAGAGTATGACTTTCATGAAATATAGGTTGTCATTTGAGTTGATTTTAGGTATTATACCTGACTTTAGAGGTTGAATAGTAAAAAATGGTGCAACACTCGATATTTGATTATCGAGTATGCATCATTTTTATTTGTTTATCTGTTAGATAATAATTTGTTATTGGTTGATTTAATTTTTTGGATAGATCTGTTACGAATTCTTTGCTGGTTAATAGATTTATGAATCTTGTGGAGTTGATTCTTACAACTCGGAAATTTCTCATGAAATCGTATATTGTACTTGCTGAGTATTTATTTTCCAGAATCTTGAATTGAAGGATTCGTGATAATAACACGGCTGTGTAACAGATGAATAAATGCCCTTTGATCCGATTTTCTTTTTGTAGATAGACTGGACGTGTATCAAGTTCGGACTTCATGATGCGGAAGGATTCTTCAATTTGCCAAAGCTGATGATAAGCATTGTATATGTCTTTTGACGACATATTGATTTCAGATGTTACGAGCATATTATATCCGGCTAGTTCTTTGTCTTTGTCTATAGCTTTTTGATTTAGCTGGGGTTTTATACTTTTCCCCTGATCATCTAGAAACTGCATATATTTTGATGATTCACCATATTCTTCTTTTTTGGCCTGGCATGCACGGTGTGCCTTGGCTTTTTCAATCATTCTATTGATTTCCATCAGTTTCTTCTTCGCGAGACTGAAGTTATAGGTAACTGTTCTTTTTTCTTTTATATTACGAGTTATGACATTCCCGTAATCATCCTTGTATGAATAGGTAAACGTATCGATGCATTCCTTGATTTTATAAACGGGTTCTCCGTTCTGATCAAACACTGTTTCGAATCCGTCATCAAGAAGAACCCATTGTCTTTCTTTTTCAGGAAGGGTTTTTACAGATTTCGAAAACAGATAGCCATCTCCATTATCGATAGCTTCAATAATATTTTTAGCACAGTTAAGGCCTTTATCAGCAATTTGGATGGTACGGCCCTTGATATTGTTTCTTGATTTCAAATCGTGGATTAGATCACGCATGACCGGCTTTTCAGATTCATTGCCTGGGAATATCTTCATGCCGACTGGTAACATCTGTGCGTCTAAAAGAAGGCCCATTCCCACAATAGGGTCCCTTCGATTTTCTTTGGAAGGACCTCTTTTTTGAAGAGTAGATTCCTTATCGATTTCAAAGTAATAGTTTGTACAATCAAAATAAGAACGACTGGAATCCAGAATAAAATTGTCATCAGTCGCAACGGTTAGTATTTCAACCAGTTTCTCATATTCTTCGCCCATGAATTCCAAGCCCTCCAGGAGTTGATCATAACTGAAGTTTTTTTGAACATATAGCTTTGGAAGAATATCATGAAAAGTCTGATGTTTAGATAAAGGCGCAACAACACGAGCATATACAAGAGCGGAAAAGACATCATATACATCGAACTCGAATTTCCTTGAAGAGCTTAAATACCCAAAATGTTCTTTTACATCCAGCATGTTCAAGATTTTCGCAATTGGTACATAACCCAGACACAGTTCTGGTGAAATGTCGGAAATCTGTTGAAAGTTGATGCGACACTTTTCTGTCTCCCGTTTAGAATTCAGTTCATTTACTTCTTTCTGAAAATGAGAGATTGGATCATCTATACCCTGTTCGATAAGAGCATCAACGAACCCGATTTTACGAAAACTTTTATGTCGGGTGTTCTTGGTTTCTGGAGAATAAAAACT
>ENA-ORRA01001799-ORRA01001799.1-human-gut-metagenome-genome-assembly--contig:-NODE-1799-length-13384-cov-3.837497_pt1 | contig 13384 bp, 8 predicted proteins | sample MGYA00242169_ERZ509122 | MGnify/ENA primary metagenome ERZ509122 (study PRJEB26280, sample SAMEA2338650) | human gut metagenome | biome: human gut; feature: human-associated habitat; material: faeces...
CTGCCGCACTATCTGAAATCCAAGAAACCGCCATCCTGCAAAATGTCGCTGCATCGAATACCATGGAAGGCATCACCGTTGCCGAGGATCGGCTGAAAAAGCTTATCCTGAATAAAACCAATCCGCAAACCGATGATGAGAAAAAAGTGGCGGGTTATCGGGATGTGCTAACCTCCATAAGTGCCAATTATGACTTCCTGCCACCAGTACCACCCACTATTTTGCAGTTACACCGAGATTTATACAAATTCAGCGGTAAAGCTGTGGGCGGCAATTATAAAGATACCGATGGTGAACCATGCGCCGAAAGCCTTGCTTCCCTATGCAATGCCTTTGAACAAGCCCTGCAAGACCCAGTCCTTGACCCGCTGCTTTTGATTCCGATGTTCATGGTGGATTTTCTGAACATCGCCCCCTTCGATAACGGTACAGAACGAATGAGCCGCCTGCTGCTGACACTGCTCCTGTACCGTTCCGGCTATGAAGTAGAGCAATACAGCAGCATAGACGCGATTCTTCTTAACACAAAAGCATCCTACGATGCAGCACTGCAACGCAGTTCCCATAACTGGGCTGTCGGCACAAATGACTACGCACCTTTTACCGCCTACCTGCTGAACACTCTTGTTACGGCATACAAAAGCTTTGACGAGATTGCCACACAGCTAACCGCCAAGGGTCTGTCAAAGCCTGACCGCGTGCGGGAAATCATTAAATTGCACCAAGGCGAAATCACCAAAAGCGAAATCCTAAAGCAGTGTCCGGACATCAGCCAAATCACTGTCCAGCGGGCACTGGCAGACTTGCTAAACAACAGACAAATCACAAAAATCGGCGGCGGTCGATACACTTCTTATATTTGGAATGGAGAGAATTAACAATGATTACCGGAGAACTCAAAAACAAAATCGACAGCCTTTGGGATATTTTTGCGGCGGGCGGTCTTGTAAACCCGCTGGATGTCATTGAACAAATCACTTATTTAATGTTTATTCACGACTTGGACGATTCCGACAACTTGCGCGCCAAGGAAGCCGCCATGCTGGGGTTGCCGTACCAGAGCATTTTCGCGGACGAGGTGCAGCTCGGCGAACGCACCATCGACGGTCAGCAGCTCAAGTGGAGCGTGTTCCACGACTTTCCGGCGCAGAAAATGTACGCCACCATGCAGGAATGGGTGTTCCCGTTCATCAAAAATCTGCACGGTGACAAGAACAGTGCCTACTCCAAATACATGGACGACGCCATTTTCAAGCTGCCCACGCCGCTGCTGCTTTCCAAAGTGGTGGATGCGCTGGACGAAATTTACCGCCTGATGAATGAGTCGCAGGCGGTGGATGTGCGCGGCGACACCTATGAATATCTGCTGTCCAAAATCGCGCAGTCCGGCTTGAACGGTCAGTTCCGCACGCCGCGCCATATCATCCGTATGATGGTCGAGCTGATGGACCCCAAGGCGGACGAAGTCATCTGCGACCCCGCCTGCGGCACGTCCGGCTTCCTCGTCGCAGCGGGCGAGTACCTGAAAGAGCACCGCAAAGAAGAAATCTTCTTTGACCGTCAGAAAAAAGACCACTACATGAACCATATGTTCTTCGGCTACGATATGGACCGCACGATGCTGCGCATCGGCGCCATGAACATGATGACCCACGGCATCGATAACCCCTACATTGAGTACCGCGACAGCCTGAGCGACCAGAACCCGGACAAAGAAAAATACTCGCTGATTCTTGCCAATCCGCCGTTCAAGGGCAGCCTGGACGCCGACACCGTATCCGCCGACCTGCTGAAGGTCTGCAAGACTAAGAAAACCGAACTGCTTTTCCTTGCGCTGTTCCTGCGTATGCTGAAAATCGGCGGGCGCTGCGCCTGCATTGTTCCCGATGGTGTGCTGTTCGGCTCGTCCACCGCGCACAAGGCAATTCGTAAAGAACTGGTGGACGGCAACCGTCTGGAGGCAGTTATCTCGATGCCGTCCGGCGTGTTCAAGCCCTATGCCGGTGTTTCCACCGCCATTTTGATTTTCACCAAGACCGGGCATGGCGGCACGGATAACGTGTGGTTCTACGATATGCAGGCCGACGGTCTTTCGCTGGACGACAAGCGCAGCCCCGTGCAGGAGAACGACATTCCCGACATTATTGCGCGCTTCAAAAATCCGGACGCCGAGAAAGACCGCGCCCGCACGGAAAAATCGTTCTTTGTTCCCAAGCAGGAAATTGTGGATAACGGCTACGACCTGTCTATCAACAAATACAAAAAGACCGAGTACAAGCCTGTGGAGTACCCGCCGACAAGTGAGATCATGGCAGAGCTGCGCCGCTTGGAGAAAGAGGTCAACACGGCAATGGACGAACTGGAGCAGATGCTGAAATAAGGAGCGCACCATGACGGAAAACGACAAGCTGCAAATGTTTGAAGATCAGACCATCCGCACCGCTTGGGATGAGGAAAAAGAAGAATGGTATTTTTCGGTGGTGGATGTCGTGGTTGCATTGACAGAAAGCCCCGACTACAAGACCGGCAGAAAATACTGGAACAAGCTGAAGCAGCGCTTGAAAGAAGAAGGAAATGAACTGGTGACAAATTGTCACCAGTTGAAAATGAAAGCCGCCGATGGCAAGCGCCGCCTTACGGATGTAGCGAATACCGAGCAGTTGCTGCGCATCATCCAGTCCATCCCGTCCAAAAAGGCCGAACCGTTCAAAATGTGGCTGGCCATGGTCGGGCGTGAGCGCATTGAGGAAATCATCGACCCGGAGCTTACCATTGAACGTGCGCTGGACACCTACGCACAGAAAGGCTACCCGCCGGAGTGGATCAACCAGCGCCTGCAAACCATCCGCGCCCGCAAGGAGTTGACCGATGCGTGGAGCGCACACGGGGTGCAAAAGGGGCAGGAGTACGCCATTTTGACGGATGAAGTCACAAAGGCGTGGTCCGGGCTGAATACACGGCAGTACAAGAACCTGAAAGGGTTGAAAAAGGAAAATCTGCGCGACAATATGAGTACGTTGGAGCTGGCGCTGAATATGTTGGCGGAAGCCACCACAACAGAACTCACCAAGGCTCAGAATCCGCAAGGGCTGGAAGAAAACCGCACTGTGGCAAAGCAGGGCGGCACGTTAGCCGGCAACGCCCGAAAAGAAATTGAAGCACAGACCGGTCGCCCGGTGGTTACGGCAGAAAACGCAAGCACAATGCTGCTGGGGCAGGCTGTTGCCGGGATGATTGAGGGCGTTGTGAAAGATGAAGATGATAAGGAATAACTCTGCTGTGATGGCGGATACAACTTCGGATTTGTGGGAGAAAATATGATAGAGCAAAAAAGACTGGGGGATATTGCAACATACATAAATGGTTTTGCGTTCAAACCAGAGGATAGAGGTACAGTAGGATTACCTATTATTCGCATCCAGGATCTGACGGGCAATGCCTATGATTTAGGATTTTATGCTGGCAATTATCCTGAACGCATTGAAATCAATGACGGAGATGTGTTGATTTCATGGTCTGCAAGCCTTGGCGTGTATGTTTGGGATAAAGGAAAGGCGCTGCTCAACCAGCACATCTTTAAGGTGGTATTTGATAAATGTGAGGTGAACAGAGAATATTTTGTTTATGCTGTTCGCTATAAGCTAAAAGAAATGGAGTCAAAAACGCATGGCGCAACAATGAAGCACATTGTCAAAAAGGATTTTGACAATACATTGATTCCGTTCCCTACTTTAGAAGAACAGGAAAACATTGCAAATTTGCTTGATAAGATATCCACAATAATTCTAGTTCGCCAACAACAACTCCAAAAGCTGGACGAACTCGTCAAAGCTCGATTTGTCGAAATGTTTGGGGATGACAAATATTCCAAAATGCCTCTGATTAACTTAATTACAGAAGGTGCGGGACTATCCTACGGAATTGTGCAGCCAGGAGATAGTGGTACTGGTGATATGGGTGTATTGCGACCTGTTGATATGGTAAATGGAGAAATTTCAACACATTCTATCAAATATATTGACCGATCTATTGGTGCTAGTTTCAAAAAGACTGAACTGGTCGGTGACGAATTGCTAATAACGGTCCGAGGAACAACCGGGGTTACAGCACTGACAGATAGTAGATTTAAAAATATGAATGTTACTCGCGGTATAGCGGTTATTCGTTATGATCGAAGAAAAATCAATCCTATATATCTTAACGCTTTTCTTAATACAGATGAAAGTCAACAGTACATTCAAGAACATACCAGAGGTGCAACTCTTCAGCAAATCAATCTATCTGATTTACGTGTTCACATGATTCCCGTTCCACCTATCGAATTACAAGAAAAACTAGCAGATTTCATTCAACAAGTCGACAAATCAAAAGTTGCCGTACAGAAGTCCTTGGACGAAGCACAACTTCTGTTTGACAGCTTGATGCAGCAATATTTCGGCTAAAATAAGTAAATACGGGCTTATGCCGGGGCAGGACGATGGTACACAGAAAAGGAGTGTACCATCATGGAAGAAAAGCTTGTCGCAATTCTCAACGAAATGGCGGAATATTTGAGCATTGCCCAGATGAAAAAGCTGCAAGAAGTGCTGCTGAAAAATCTGGCAGAAAACGAACCGCAAAAAGCGGAAATTTCCAACGCAGAATATCTGCAAATGTTTTTGGATGCCAAGAAAATTGAGGGTTGCTCTGAAAGAACGCTGCAATATTACCGTGTTACGGTGGAGCGAATGCTGCAAAGTATTACCACGCCCATCCGAAAAATATGCACGGAAGAAATTCGCAGTTATCTTTCGGGGTATCAGCAAATCAACGGCTGTGGCAAGGTGACTGTGGATAATATTCGCCGTAACATTTCCAGCTTTTTCTCATGGCTGGAAGAAGAGGATTATATCCTCAAAAGCCCTATGCGGCGAATCCACAAAATCAAGACAAAACAACAGGTTAAAGAAACGATCTCGGACGAAGCCATTGAGCAGCTGCGCGACCATTGCGCCTGTGCGCGTGATTTGGCGATGATCGACCTGCTGTATTCCACAGGCATCCGTGTTGGTGAATTGGTAAATCTGAACATTGACGATGTGAATTTTGAAGCCCGCGAGTGTGTGGTATTTGGCAAGGGCGATAAAGAACGCCGCGTATATTTCGATGCAAAGGCAAAATTGCACCTGCAAAATTATCTAAAGCACCGTACGGACCGCAACCCCGCCCTGTTTGTTACTTTGGACGCACCACATGACCGCCTAAAAATCAGCGGCGTGGAGGTTCGTCTGCGGGAACTGGGGCGCAGCGTCAATTTGGTAAAAATCCACCCGCATAAATTCCGCCGCACGATGGCAACCCGCGCCATAGATAAAGGTATGCCGATTGAACAGGTGCAAAAAATCCTCGGTCATTCGCAAATTGATACCACAATGCAGTACGCCATGGTCAACCAAACCAACGTCAAGGCCTCCCACCAGAAGTTTATCGCCTGATACAACTTCGGATTTGTGGGAGTAAACCGATGGCCAAACTAATTGAGATAACAGGAAAAGTTCTTTCTGGAGAATGGGGTACGGATGATGAATCAGGCAATGGTGTCCCCGTGCTTCGGACAACTAATTTTACCAATGAAGGCATTGTCGATTATAGTAATGTAGTTACCAGAACAATTCAAAAGAAAAATATTGATGCCAAGTATTTACGGAAAGGCGATATTATAATCGAGAAATCTGGCGGAAGTGATAAACAGCCTGTTGGTCGTGTTATATATTTTGATGGTCCAGAAAGCACATACTTGTTCAATAATTTCACAGGTCTGTTGCGGGTCAAAAATCAAGCTGTTTGGCTTCCAAGATATGTATTTTATTCTCTTTTCCATAATTATCGAAAAGGCGGCACAAGACCTTTTGAAAGTAAGACAACCGGGCTTCATAATCTGAAAACAGACGATTATATTTCGCGTTATGAAGTGCTTGAAGCGCCTATAAGTGAACAGCAATCAATATGTAAACAGCTTGATTACGTATATGACATTATAAAGACACGCCAACAACAACTCCAAAAGTTGGATGAACTCGTCAAAGCTCGATTTGTCGAAATGTTTGGGGATGACAAATATTCCAAAATGCCTCTGATTAACTTAATTACAGAAGGTGCGGGACTATCCTACGGAATTGTGCAGCCAGGAGATAGTGGTACTGGTGATATGGGTGTATTGCGACCTGTTGATATGGTAAATGGAGAAATTTCAACACATTCTATCAAATATATTGACCGATCTATTGGTGCTAGTTTCAAAAAGACTGAACTGGTCGGTGACGAATTGCTAATAACGGTCCGAGGAACAACCGGGGTTACAGCACTGACAGATAGTAGATTTAAAAATATGAATGTTACTCGCGGTATAGCGGTTATTCGTTATGATCGAAGAAAAATCAATCCTATATATCTTAACGCTTTTCTTAATACAGATGAAAGTCAACAGTACATTCAAGAACATACCAGAGGTGCAACTCTTCAGCAAATCAATCTATCTGATTTACGTGTTCACATGATTCCCGTTCCACCTATCGAATTACAAGAAAAACTAGCAGATTTCATTCAACAAGTCGACAAATCAAAAGTTGTTGCATAAAACTTTGAGAATCTTAACAATTAAATATATTCTAGGAAAAACAATTTTTAGGAGAAAAAATGAAAATAATAGATAGCATTACCATTCGATACTTCCGATCAGTCTATACATTAAACATCGGACAATGCGAAGATATAACAATTGTTTCTGGAAGAAATGATGTTGGAAAATCAAACATATTAAAAGCACTGAACTTATTTTTTTGTCAACAATCCGACTATCTTCATAATTTTGATTTTGTTGAGGACTATTCCAATATTCGCAGAGATGAAGTGAAGAAGGATACAATCCGAGGTCAACAGTTTATCTCTATATCGATTCGATTTTTGCGCGGGAATAGAATGGAAAACTCGCTGCCGCCCAGCTTTTCTGTTACCAAACGATGGGACATGCATTCCTCGGAATGTAAAATGACTTCGGATGTTCTAGCACGAATGGAACAGTTTTCAAAAAAGCACGGGAAAAAATTCTCAGAAAAGACTACAAATACCTCTCTTAGCACTTTTCTAAATAGAATTCGCTATATTTATGTTCCGGCAATAAAAGACGAACAGGTTTTTAAAGAAACTCTAAATCTATTGCAAGAAAGCTTATTTTCGTCAAAGAACAAGAAAATATTAGATACACCTATTAATGAAGCCAATCACGCGGTTCAAAATGTTATTGGTGAATTGCAAAAAGATTTTGAAGATGCTACCGGAATAAAGAATTTTGTGGAATTGCCCAATACATTAAATTACACACATGGGCTTCTTCAAGTAAATACGCAAACGAGCAATGGTTTAATCAGCATTGATAAGCGTGGTGATGGTATTAAGGCGCACTATATCCCCAAAATTTTGAATTATGTTGCGAAACATTCAAAAAATATCTTTATTTGGGGATTTGAAGAGCCTGAAAACTCCTATGAATATTGTAGATGTATGCAGGTTGCGAAAGAGTTTGACGAGGTCTACTGTCAAAATTGTCAGGTATTCATAACCACCCATTCTCCGGCTTTCTTTGAGGAACGAGATAACAAGAAAATTGTTCTGGTTGGAAATAAAGATGGAAAGACGATTTTGATGGACGAAAATACGCCTATCGATGAGGAACTGGGTTATATAGCGTTGTATAGAGGCTTTCTTGAAAAATTAAAAGCAATGCAGGACATTAGCGAATCCAAAGAAAAAGAGATTTCCGATCTACGGAGCACAATTCAAACCCTATCAAAGCCAATGATACTTACCGAGGGAAAAACGGATGCTCAATTACTAAAACAAGCCGCTTTCAAACTGGGTCTGACGGAGTTCCAAGCATATGACATTCAGCCTATAATTTCTGACGGAACAAGTAATAATACAGTACTTCTGAAATTCTTACATAGCCTTCGAGATAATGTGCAATCCAATCAAGTGATTATTGGTATGTTTGATAGAGACACGCCTTTACTTACAGAAATAAATGGTTCAAGAGTAGACATACGTAATGAGAAATTTGTGAAAATAGGAAAAAACATTTTTGCTTTTTCTATTCCTGTGCCACACGCTCGCGCGGAAAGCAACCAAATATCTATTGAACACTATTTTACAGATGAAGAGATAAAAACCGAACTTGAAGGTAAAAGACTCTTTATTGGAAACGAATTCTATAAAACAGGTGTATGCAAGAGCAATCCATCCTTATATTATAAAAGTGGAGCGAGAGTTGCAGACACAATTAAAATCATTGAGCATGAAAGCAATAACTATGTGATGAATGCTGACGGGACGGGAGATTACAGCATTTCGAAATCAGCATTTGTCAATGCAATCTGTGAAGAAAAGGATTCCTTTAAGGGATTTTCGTTTGACGAGTTTCAAAAAATATTTGATGTGATAAACTCGATTGTCTCATCCTCCAAGGAGTGATATTATGACAAACTTTGATTTTTTGAAATCGAAACGGACATTTGATTCTTTTGCCGATGCAGCAATTGCAGCGGAAAGGATATTTTCTATCGACCCGTCCGCCTGTGTCCTCAACTGCCGCAGGGCGATGGAGTTTGCCGTAAAATGGATGTACTCGGTGGATAAGGCGTTGGTCATGCCCTATCAGGACACGCTGGTCAGCCTGATGAACGCCGAGGATTTCCGGGATATTGTCGGCACGGACATCTGGCGGCGCATGGATTTTATCCGCCGCATGGGGAACAATGCCGCCCACAGCGGCAAAAAAGTCACCGAGGAACAGGCCGGACTATGCCTTGAAAACCTGTACATTTTCCTTGATTTTGTGGCGTATTGCTATGGGGAAAACTATACTGCCGGACACTTTGACCGCGCCCTGCTGGAGCAGCCCGCCGAAGCCACCGCAGCGCAGCCTGACGAAGAAAAGGACATTGACCTTGCTGCCCTTATGGCAGAAAACGCTGCGCTGAAGGAGGAACTCACCGCCCGCCGTGCCGAGCAGCAGCAGACTTATGTCCCCAAACCGCTTGATCTGTCCGAGTATAAGACCCGCAAGCTGTACATTGACACCATGCTCACCGATGCAGGCTGGACCGAAGGCAAAGACTGGCAGAACGAGGTAGAACTGCCCGGTATGCCCAACAAATCCGAGGTAGGCTATGCCGATTATGTGCTTTACGGCGATGACGGTCGTCCTTTGGCTGTGGTAGAAGCCAAGCGCACCTGTGTGGATGTGGCAAAAGGTCGCCAGCAGGCAAAATTGTATGCCGATCTGCTGGAAAAAAAGTATCACCGCCGCCCGGTCATCTTTTTGACAAACGGCTTTGAAACGCGCATTACCGACACGATTTACCCGGAACGCAAGTGCGCTGCCATTTATTCCAAACGCGATTTGGAAAAGCTGTTCAACCTGCAATCCATGCGTACCAGCCTGCGGAATGTGATGGTAGACCGCAGTATTGCCGGACGTTATTACCAAGAGGGCGCTATCAAAGCGACCTGTGATGCCTTTACCCGCAACCGCCGCAAGGCTCTGCTGGTCATGGCTACCGGCTCCGGCAAAACACGCACGGTGATTGCACTGTGCGATGTGCTGCTGCAACATGGCTGGGTGAAAAACATCCTGTTTCTGGCGGACCGCAACAGCCTTGTCACGCAGGCAAAGCGCAGCTTTGTGAACCTGCTGCCGGACTTGTCCGTTACAAACCTCTGCGAAGAAAAAGACAACTATACGGCGCATTGTGTGTTTTCCACCTATCAAACCATGTACAATGTCATTGACAGCGTACAGGATGAGAGCGGCAAGCTGTTTACCTGCGGACACTTTGACTTGGTCATCTGCGATGAGGCACATCGCTCGGTTTACAACAAGTACAAAGACATCTTCAACTACTTTGACGCGCCGTTGGTCGGCTTGACCGCGACACCCAAGGATGAAATCGACAAGAACACCTATGAAATTTTTGAATTGGAAAACGGTGTTCCCACCTATGGCTACGAGCTGGCGCAAGCCGTTAAGGACGGATATCTCGTAGACTTTTTGTCCGTTGAAACAAAGTTGAAGTTTATCGAGCAGGGCATCGTGTACGATGACCTGTCAGACGAGGACAAGCAAATCTACGAAGATACCTTTGAGGATGAAAACGGCGACCTGCCGGAGCGTATTGCATCTTCTGCCATGAACGAATGGGTTTTCAACGAGGATACCATCCGCAAAGTGCTGGACACCCTGATGACCAAGGGCATCAAAATCGACTACGGCAACAAGCTGGGCAAGACGATCATCTTTGCAAAGAACCACACCCATGCCGAAAAAATATTGGAGGTATTCCATAAAGAATACCCCCATTTGCCGGGCTATGCCAAGGTCATAGACAACTATATGACCTACGCCCAGAGCGCGATTGATGAATTTTCTGACCCCCAAAAGCTGCCGCAGATTGCTATTTCGGTAGATATGCTGGACACGGGCATTGATGTGCCGGAAGTGCTGAACCTTGTGTTCTTCAAGAAGGTTATGAGCAAAGCGAAATTCTGGCAGATGATTGGGCGTGGCACGCGCCTTTGCCCTGCCCTGCTGGATGGCAGGGACAAAGATAAATTTTACATCTTTGATTTCTGCGGAAACTTTGAGTTTTTCCGCATGAGTAAGGGAAAACCCACCGCCAACATGATCGCGCTGCAAGGGGCAATTTTCCACTTGAAAGCGCAAATTGCTTTTAAGCTGCAGGATCTGGCATATCAGACCACCGATTTAATTGCGTTCCGCAAGACTCTTGTGGACGATATGGTGCGCAAAGTGCAGGAGTTGAATAAGGACAACTTTGCTGTGCGCCAACATCTTAAATATGTAGAGCTGTACGCAAACGCAGACAATTATGCGGCGTTGACCTACGAGGACACCCTGCTGATGGGGCAGGAATTGGCGCCGCTGATTACCCCCGAGGAGGACGACCCCAAGGCACTGCGGTTTGATGCCCTGATGTACGGTATAGAGCTTGCCTACCTTGCCGGGAAAAAGTACGGTAAAGCGCGCAGCGACTTGATGAAAAAGGTTGCTGCGGTCGCGTCTGTGGCAAACATCCCGGAAATTATGGCGCAATCCGATTTGCTCAACAAAATTTTGCACACGGATTATTTGGAAACGGCCGGAATCAACGAATTTGAGCATATCCGCAAAAACCTGCGCGACCTTATCAAGTATATTCCCGTTGTGCAGATTCACTATGATACGATTTTAGACGATGAAATTCTGTCCGAGGATTGGAACGAGTCCGAACTGGAAAACGATGACTTGAAGAATTATAAGGCCAAGGCGGAATTTTATGTGCGGCAGCATACGGACAACGTCGTTATTGCCAAACTGAAAGGTAATATTCCACTGAATAGCGAGGATGTAAAGGCGCTGGAAGAAATTCTGTGGAACGAGATCGGCACAAAGCAGGACTATGAAGCTGAGTACGGTCAAAAGCCTTTGGGCGAGTTTGTGCGGGAGATTGTCGGCCTTGAGATGAACGCTGCAAAAGAGGCTTTTGCACAGTATTTGAACGATACCAGTCTCGACAGCAGACAGATTTATTTTGTGAACCAGATTGTAGAGTACATTGTTCATAACGGTATGATGAAAGATTTGTCCGTCTTGCAGGAAGCTCCGTTTACCGACCACGGCAGCATTGTGGAAGTGTTTACCGATTTGTCTGTATGGGCAGGAATTCGTAAGGCGATAGAGCGCGTGAATGCAAATGCAGTGGCGGCATGATTTTTAAGTTCTGAGACGGTCGTGATATATATTTTCTTGGCGCTTGTCATGCCGTAGTGGTGCCGCCCTTTGCACCTTATCCTGCACCATCCCGCAGTCCATCTCAATGTCGGCACAAGTGACAATCTCCCGCCGCAGCTCTCTGATGCGGGCTGTGAGCGCTTGTATTTGCTCCGAATAATCGGCAGGGGTAGTTTTACTCTTTCTGCGATAGAGCGCCCTACGCTGCGCCGTAAGGCTGTCGTATTCGGTTCGCAGATTTTCTTTGTAAGCCAGCAGTTCGTCAAGCGTTGTGATTTGCCGTTCCCACAAAAGGTCGCATTGCCGCCGATAGCGATTATACTTCAAGAAATCATCGCGCAGCAGGTAATAGCACCGCTTGCCGACTTTACCTTTATATGCTTTTCTCAGCAATGAACAGTAGCGATAATAGCAAGCCATAAAGCCGGTGATTTTGCGGCAATTATGGCTCAGCTTGCTGCGACACCGTGCGCGGCGGCGAACAGGCATAGGCAGCTCTTTCGGCTGCCAGCGTGGTGGATGAGGTACTGTTTGCTGCTTGTATTCTTGCTGCATTGCGGGCGGAAGTTTACGCAACTCTTGGAAGTAACTCCGCAAGGCGTCCTCGCTGAAGCGTGGACTAATCTTATCCAGTCGAATATTTCTCTGTGCATCTTTGTGGCGCACAGCCATATGTGTAACCTTCGGTCCGTATTTCACCTTATAACCCATTTGCTGCAACTCGGCAATAAATCCGGCAAAGCTGTCTGCGGAAGCCATCGCCATTTCCAGATCGGCTTTTACCATACCGCGTAGCGTAGGTGTGCCCTCTTTTTCATGTTTCCACTCGCCGTAAGATTTCCCGTGTCCGTCTGTTTCTACAACCGACAAGCGGTTTTCGCGGCACAGTTCGTCGGAAATAGCTCGAATACCCTTGTAGTAAGTAGTAAAATCATTACGAAACATTCGACCATCCATAAACGAAACCGAGTTTACAACAATATGGTTATGCAAGTGGCCTTTGTCTAAATGGGTGCTGACGGTACATTCAAACCGATCTGCTAAGAATCGCCGTGCGAATTCGCAGCCAATTTCATGCACTTGATCCGGCGTTGCTTCTCCGGGCTTAAAACTTTGAATAATGTGATAGCCCACATTGCCACCGTTCAAAGGCTTGCCCCATCGTTGTTTCGTTGCCTGCATAATGCAATAAGCATTTTGCGGCATACAATTAAAGCCCGAAACATAAAGCTGGTGTTCGGTTTTATCCTTGTTCTGTGTGTAGCCGATTAACCGCTGCATATCTGCCGTACTGAAATATTCTGTCTTTTGCGGATTGGCAGCATAGTCTAAGCAGCCTTTTAGTTGCCCACGAACGGGCAAAATCTTTGTAATAGCCATTAACTTTTCTCCTGCATAAACTGCCAGATGCGCTGCATGATGCGGCTCACCTCGGCAAGTTGAGCATTTTCAATCTTGCCTGTACTGTTAGCCAGCCGGGTAAGCTGGTTCAAATTGTTGCCGACTGCGGCTACCTGTGCTGCCAAGGCTTTATAGCTATCCGGCGGGCGTTTGCGTATT